>RCNG010000451.1_pt1 | contig 18557 bp, 19 predicted proteins | sample 2041371 | NCBI WGS metagenome assembly RCNG01 (sample SAMN09708227, study PRJNA481090) | Marine sediment metagenome, whole genome shotgun sequencing project. | biome: marine sediment; feature: ocean; material: sediment; isolation source: Sewage treatment plant 1 marine sediment (STP1) ... | reverse complement strand
GAAAGGTGATCCTCGACACTCGAACAGAAGCAGGTAGGGCACACCAGCGTGCAATTGGTGCACGACAGACATCGATTGGCGATCTCGTCCCAATACGGATTCTCGAGGTTTCCGTAGAGGACCTCCTTCAGCCCTTCGGTGTCGAGGTGCCGCCCCATGTGCTCAGCAGCGCGCACCACCATGCGACGCGCACGGACCAATTCCTCGTCGAGCGATTCGCGCGAGGTGAGCGACGCAAGCACGTCGTGACCCTCGTCGGTACCGGCTTCGGCGATGAAGTAGTGGGAATCACCATCGAGCACCTCGGTGAGTGCGATGTCATACCCATCCGTGACGCCGGGCCCCGTGTCCATCGAGTCGCAGAAGCACGTGGGCGCCGGCTCGGTGCAGTTCACGGCAACGGTGAACGAGCGGCTCCGGCGACCGGCGTAGACCGGGTCTCCGACCGAGTAGTACACGTCGTCCTGAACCTTCATCGCCGCGACCTCGCAGGGACGGGCTCCGAAGAAGGCATACCTCGGGGGCTCGGGCGGATCGACGGTTTCGAAGCCGCCCTCCGTCAGCACGCCTTTCCAGAAGACGTTGCCCGGCGGGGTGAGATAGCGCCTGAACGACTGGGGTCCGACGACAAATCCGAAGAGGGCGTCATCGCCCCGCTCCTCAATCCGATAGGTGCCGGCCTCCTGCCGGTCGGTGATTCCAACGGGTAGGTCGTCGGTCGAGGCAATCGTGTCGTACAGGATCGTTTGACCGCGAACGGTCGGTCCCACGACTTCGTAACCGCGATCGGCGAGCGCGTGAATGAGGGCATCGACACCCTCTCGGTCGATGACGAGTGTTTCTCGCACGTGTCCATCCTTGGGATGCTGGTCGACACGCTAAGAACCGGCACGGACGGGTTCTAGGGCCGGAAGCCTCGGGCACCGGGCCATTCGACCCTATCCCAAAGTTGATGGGCGCTACGACACCTGCCCGATAGCCTTCCTCGGGTGGACCCCGTACGACGCTTCGACCGACCCGCACTCCGCAGACCGCGCGCCGTCCTCGCCTTCGAGGGCTGGAACGATGCGTGCGACGCGGCCTCGGGCGCGATGCGCCACATCCTCGAACGGTGGGATATCCGTCGGCCGTTCGCGATCATCGAATCCGAGGAGTTCTTCGACTTCCAGGAGCACCGTCCGACCGTCTCCGTCCTCGACGGGACGATCGAATCGATGACCTGGCCGGAGACGCGTTTCTACGCGGTGCAACGACCCGACCTCGAACACGACCTCGTGGTGGTCGTCGGTGACGAGCCGACGTTCCGTTGGAAGACCTTCGCAAGAACGGTCACGGCCGTGCTGTCGGATTGCGGCGTCGAGTCGGCGACCATGCTCGGCGCCTACATCGGGTCGGTGACCCACTCCACTCCCGTTCCGCTCTCAGGCGTGGCGACGGATCTGTCGCATCTCGATGGGACGGGCCTGCCCCCGACGGACTATGAAGGGCCGGCGGGCATCGTCGCAGTGCTCGGTGAGGCCTGCCGGGAAGCCGGGATCCCCGCAACGAGCGTCTGGGCGGCGACACCGCACTATCTCGCGGCCAACGCCAATCCGATGGCCATGCGGGCGCTGCTGTGCAAGGCCGGCCAGATCGCCGGCTTCGCCGGCGACAGCGACGAACTCCGAGCGCTCGAAGCCGATTTCATCCTCCAGGTCGACGAAGCGGTCGCAGAGTCCGATGATCTCGCCGAGTACGTCCGAGAGATCGCCGAGAACGATCATTCGCTCGATCCCAACCAGACCGGCGAACTCTTCGACGAGATCGAACGCTTCCTCAAAGACGTCTAGCCCCACCCTCAATCCGCGTACCCAGGGTTGGCAACGTCCCATATGACGTCCTGAACCCACAGAACGCCGACCACGGGCGTCACCGACCGGAAACGATCACCGCCCACGGAGACCGTGGGCGGTGACGAGCAGCTACTTACGCGTCTTGTGCCGATTGGCTTTGATGCGCTTGCGGTACTTGTGCTTGCTCATCTTTTTTCGACGCTTCTTGATCAGCGAACCCATGCAGGAGACCTCATCTCAACGATTTCGGGAACCGGATCCGGAGGCGGCGAGGCCGAGCCGGAGCCCTTAAGACCTGCAGAGGATAGGCCACAACGCGAACCGGTGTCACTCCGTCGTCCGACCGGTCGCACCACCGGTCGCTCCTAGAATCCTCGGATGCGCCCCATCATCGGTGTCACGTCCGAGCCCAAGTCGACGAAAGGCTCCTCTGGAGACCTCGAGTCGCACGTCATCGGCCACACCTACACCGACGCCGTGCTGCGAGCCGGCGGGACCCCCGTCGTGCTTGCCCCGGTGCCGAACGCCGACGTTGGAGATCTCATCGAGCGCCTCGACGGGCTGGTATTGACCGGCGGCGGCGATGTAGAACCGAGCCGCTACGCCGAGCAGCGACACGGATCGGTATGGGGGACGAACTCCAATCGCGACGAGTTCGAGATTGCGCTCGTACTCGAAGCGAAGGTACGGCGGCTGCCCACCCTCGCCATCTGCCGAGGGCTCCAAGTCACCAACGTCGCGCTCGGCGGCACACTGATCCAGGACATCCCATCGACGATCGGCTCGATCAACCACACCGTCATCGGACACGCCGTCTTCGACGGCCACCAGCCGGTCACGGTCGAATCCGGTTCGCTCATTGCCAAGGCAATCGGGGAGACCGAGCTGATGGTGAACTCGATCCACCACCAAGCCGTGAAGGACCTCGCACCGGGGTTCCGGGCCGTGGCCTGGGCGCATGACGCGATTGTCGAGGGCATCGAGCACGAAGACGAAAGATGGCCGCTGCTCGCGGTGCAGTGGCACCCGGAATATCTCAGCCTGAACAGCGACAAAGCGAGCCACCGCCTCTTCGAGGACTTCGTCGACACGGCCCGGGTGACGCGAGTCTGAGCAGAGGCGCCCGCTAGCGGAGGCCGTCGTAGTCGACGGCGAGGACCCTCGCGGCGCCCGACTCCCCGAGGACTGCCTCGAGCGCTTCTTTCACAGCCGGAAGCGTCTCGGAGTCAACGAGAGCGAGTGTCGTGGGCCCGGCACCCGACCAACACGAGTGGAGGGCGCCGGCGGACATCGCCGCGTCGATCATTTCCATCGTGATCGGGGAAAGCGGACCGCGTGCCTGCTCGTGAAACTCGTCGCCCGCCGCAGCGGTGAACGCCGCCCGGTTGCCTGTGCGCAGCGCCTCGACGAGCAATACGGATCTCCCGACGTTGCGGGATGCGGCGGCCAAAGGAACCTCGGACGGAACGACATCTCTGGCGTGCCGGGTGAGCAACCGCGCTTCGGGAATACCGACAACGGCGACCAGGTCCGGGTGCATCTCGAGGCGGTGGGGTCCGTTGGATCCGACGGCCATCAGCCCACCCCACACAGCGGGAGCGGCATTGTCACCGTGTCCCTCAATGGCGGCCACCAGCTGGTAGAGCTCCGATCGATCGGACTCAGCGCCGACGGCTCGTGTCGCGGCAGCCGCTGCCGCTGCCATCACGGCCGAAGAAGAACCGAGGCCGCGCGCGCGAGGGATCTCGTTGTCGACCACGAGCGCCATGGGTTGATCGACAGCACTCGCGACGGCGTCGCACAGCAAATCGCCAGGCATGAGGGGAACCGGGCCCTCGCCATCGTCCACCGTCATCCGGTCGGCCGGTGTGGCCTCGACGATGCACCGCAGGTCCAAAGCCAGGCCGAGCACATCGAAACCGGGGCCGAGATTGCCCGATGAGGCCGGAGCGGAAGCCGAACCGGTCATCGATCAACCGGCTCGATGAACACCCGCGTGGCCTGAGGGACCGCCTCAGCGATCTTCGCCTCCATCTCGACGATCGCCGCTTCCATACGGTCCCCCGAGACGCCGTCGTCGAACTCGATGTCCATGGTCACAAGAATTTCGTCGGGCGCCAACTGCATGGTCAGGAGCCGGTCAACGGTTCTGGCCTCGCCGACCGAGAGCGCCGCGGCGCGGATCTTCGCTCGCTCCTCGCGAGTGGCCGACTCGCCGATCAACAGTGACTTCATCTCGACGGCGAGCACCCAGGCGACGCCGGCCAGGAGAGTGCCGATAAGCACCGATGCCAACCCGTCCCAGATCGCGTTGTCGGTGAGCCAGGCGGTGATGAGGCCCACTGCAGCGATGAAGAGGCCGACGAGCGCTGCAGTGTCTTCGAACAGCACCACGAGGAGCGAGGGGTCCTTCGACTCCTTGATCGTCTTGCGGAACGATCGCCCGGCCCGCTGCCGGTTGAACTCCTTGAGGGCCGGGCGGAGCGCTATGAATCCCTCAAAAAGGGCTGCGACGGCAAGCACACCGAGCGACAGCCAGAGCCCCTCACCCCCGTGGCCATGAGGGTCACGAATCTGCCCAACACCGCCCACTATCGACAACACCGCACCACCGACGAAGAGGAAGACGGCAACCATGAAGCTCCAGAAGTACATCTCCTTGCCGCGCCCGTAGGGGTGCTGAACGCTGGCTTCATAGCGCGACGCTGCGTGGCCCCGCAGGAGGAAGAGTTGGTTGCCCGAGTCGGCGAGCGAGTGGATGCCCTCCGAAAGCATCGCGCTGCTGCCTGAGACTCCGGCGGCAACGAACTTCGTGATAGCTATGCCGACGTTGGCCACCAACGCGAGGATGACGAGACGCTTCGATTCCGTTGCCATGACCGGAAGCGTAGTGGCGCCCAACTCCTCGACTCACTCCCCGTCGATCAGTCCCGTGTCATGATGTCGGAGAGCCCTTCGCCGAAGCGAGAGCGCTGACTGAGCAGATCGGACGCCGGACCCACCGTCCCCTTCCCGAATCGGTCGCGGACGTCGTCGACCGCTGCATCGAGCGCCTGGAGTTCGAGCTCCTTCGAGCTGCCGCCGACGAGATCGTCGTCGAAGATCGGCAGTTCGAGTTGGAGCGGCGAGGCCGGCACGAGGTGCGACATCGATATGCCAAGGAGACTCAGGCCGCTGCCGGGGAACTCATCGAGTATGCCCTGGGTGATTCCCGCAGCCGTGCGATAGAGCACCGCGCTCGAGGCGGTTGCGGTTCGCATCGTGGTCGTCCGCGTGATCGACTGGAAGTCGCCGAAGCGAGATCGCACGGTCAACGTCCGACCTGCCCGGTTCTTGGCTCTCAATCGACCGCCTACCCGAGATGACAACCGGGCGAGGACACCTCTCAGGTAGTCACGGTCGCGGTGATTGCCGCCGAATGCCCGCTGGGCGCCGACCGATGATGATCGACGGCCCGGCATGACGCCCCTCGGATCGCGGTTCCATGCCAGCGCGGCCAAGTGCCGGGCACGCCCAGAGCCGACCCGCGACAACAGCATGGCCGGCGATGCGGAAGCGAGGTCACCAATGGTTGCGATGCCGAGTTGCGAGAGTTGGTCGAGCGTGACCGGACCGACGCCCCAGAGGTGTCCGACATCGAGTGCATGGAGGAACTCGATCTCGGTTCCCGGTGTGACGATCAGCGATCCATCCGGCTTGGCGACGCGGCTTGCGATCTTGGCGAGGAATTTGGTTTGCGCCCCTCCGACGGAGATGGGCAACCCGGTCTCGGACCGAACGCGCTTCCGTATCTCCGCCGCTATCTCCGAGGGCGGTCCGAACAGATGGGTTGCTCCGCCAACGTCGATGAAGGCTTCGTCGATCGATATGGGTTCAACCAGCGGGCTGAACTCCCGGAAGACGTCGAACACCCGGTCGCTGTAGTCGACGTAGTCGCCAAAGGCCCCGTCGACCACAATCAAGCCGGGGCAGAGCTTGCGTGCCTCGCCGATCCGCATGGCGCCGCGCACACCCATGGCCCTGGCCTCGTACGTTGCGGAGAGCACCACTCCTCCGCCGACCGCCATCGGCTTGCCGACGAGGTCGGGGCGCCGGAGCAGGACCACCGACGCGTAGAAGGCGTCGAGGTCGGCATGAAGGATGGTTGCCTCGCCGTGTGCTCGCACCCCGACATCGTGTCATGCCGATGTGACAGAATCGACACCATGCCAGCACTATTCGATGCCATTGGAATCGTGGTTGCGGATTTGCCGCGATCCCTCGCGTTCTATCGGCTGCTCGGTCTCTCGTTCCCTGATGGGGCAGAGTCGGAGGGTCACGTGGAGGCGGCATTGCCGGGAGGGATGCGCCTCATGCTCGATACCGAGGCCACGGTTGCCTCATTCGACCCGTCGTTTCGACCGCCGACCGGTCCTGGCCGCATCGGTCTCGCCTTCGTGTGTGAGACCCCGGCCGACGTCGACCGGGTCCACGACGCTGTGGTGGCCGGAGGCTTCGAAGGAGAGCGTCCGCCGTTCGACGCATTCTGGGGCCAGCGCTATGCCACCGTCGCAGACCCCGACGGGAACGCGATCGACCTCTTCGCGGCGCTCGAGAGCTGAACCCCGGGGCTAGACGGAGATCAGCTCCTGGGTCGAAGTGTCGTCGTCGACGTGTGACCGAGTCACTCGGGGGCTGCCAGGGCGTGGCGGCGTTTGGCGCATGACCCAGATGGCAGCCGCGAGGGTGGCCGCCAGTGCGCATGCGATGACAAAGACGTGCAGATTGCTGGCGACGAGGATGGCGCTGCTCCTGCGCAGCGGAGAGCCTCCACCGTCGGGATCGAGGATCCACCCGCCGAATCGGAACAGCATGGCAAACGACAACGCCGAGAACGCAATCCGGGTCGCCAGGCTCCGGACCATCTGCCACCGCTCCTCGGAGATGGCGACGGCGACTGCGCCGAACAGAGCCAGCATCCCGGCCGCTACCAGAGCGCCGGAGGTCAGGAGCCCTTTCGCCTGATCGGTCACCACGCCAACAGAGACCGCCTCTCCTGCATCGAGAGCCACGGGATCGAGCGCTTCGACCTTCGCTTCGATGGTGTCGGCCGGGACCTCGACCCCCTGCGCTTCGAGCTGCGACACGACCTCGGAAACGAGCGGCGCCAACGCTGCAGCGACGTCGACGGCAGAATCTGAGCCCGGCGGGGCCACCAGAGCCGCCACGACTTGATCGATCAACGCATCGACGGCCGCGAGGGCTTCCGGGCGCTCCCTGACCTCTGCGAGTGCCCGATCGGCCTCGTCTACGCCGATGCCCTCGGTGGCTGCCAGGCCGTCACCAACCCAGTTCCAGACTCGGTCGGTGACCAGATCGGCGGAGAGCGCCGCTTCCGTGGACCGGGCGATCGTGTCCTGATCGATCGTCACGGCTCGGCCCCACAAGCCGACCAGCAGGAGCGTGGTTGAGAGTCCGAAGACCCACAGGACCCACGGCAACGTGAACCGCCGCGCTGCACGCCAGACGCCCTGCTGTGGAGGTGAATTGGTGGTGTGTTGCATGAGCAAAGCCCCCGGGTCGAATACGGGGGCCTACCAACAGGGTATCGAAGACACGGATTAGCCCAACGCCGTCCGCTGGCTACCGTGCCGGGCGTGAACGACGTCGACATCGTTGAGATACTCGATCTGGACCGTCTCCTCGTGCTCATGGTGCTCGCCATGGGTCTCGCCATGGTCGCCGGCAACGTCTTCGCTATTTGGCAGCATCGCCGTGGCAACAAGCCGAAGGACGAGGAAGGTGAGTTCCGCGGGGTCCGCGCCTACTGGCTCCTCGGCGTCGGCCTCGTGATGTCGATCTGGGGGCTCGTGTCGCTCTAGTCCCCCGTTCTTGCGTAACTATGGGAAGCGGGCTTCCACTATCTACGCAGGAATGGAGAGCGCGGCCCGTACTTCGGAGCATACGTCGTCCGCTCGGGTCGTCAGATCCCACCAGGTGTACCGCAGGACCCGCCAGCCGAGCAGTTCGATCTCGTTCTGCCTGCGCCGATCGCTGCGAAATGCCATTCGGTCCATGTGAAATCGCTCGCCGTCCAACTCGATCACCAAGCGCTGGTCTGGGTAGGCGAAGTCCGGTCGAGCTACGAACTCTCCACACACGTCAGTGAGCCGATACTGGGAGATTCCGATCGGCAGGCCCACTCGGCGGAGGACGGACCGGAACAGATCCTCGAGATCGCTCTGCGTGGCACCGTCCCACTGCGAACGCGCAGCGAGGAGCGGGCGGATCACGCCAACACCCCTCCTCCCTCGTCGCGCAACTCTGGCCACGAACTCGTCGACCGCCTGCAAGGTCACTGTGCCTGAACCGATCGCCGCCTCGAGCGCACGCTCTACGCGCCATGGCTCAACGGCGCCGAGGTCGACGATCGTCCTTGCCGTCGTCGTGGTGGGGATGCCTGCAACCCTCACGATGTCGGTCGGCACGAGGTCGAGCGATTCGTGGAGCCGAACATCGAGGCGGTGCCGCCGTTCCCATCTCCGCGTCACGACATGGATGCGAGGTCCGGCGCCCGGGAGCAACCCCCAGAGATAGGCCGCGGAACGATGCGACGCCGCGGCCGGTGTGCCAATGGAGAGGATCACCGACAGGGTCGCTCGATGCCAGGTGTGGGGTGCCCCTGCAAGAGCGAACACCGTTGGGTAGATCCGCTCGTAGACCCCGCGTCGCTCCCGATCCTCGATTCCGCGTCGCGTCAGGCCGCAACCGACTGCCTGTTCAATGCTGAATGCTCCGTACTGACGGGCGGCAAGGTCACTGAGGGCGCGATCCTTGGACATGCCCGTTGACCATGCCACGCGACTATCAGCGATGGAACACTCCCGACCGCCCCATCCCGTTCTTGCGTAACTATGGGAAGCCGGCTTCCACTATCTACGCAAGAACGGGATGGGTGGGAGATCGCTACAATTCGACTCGCACGCGGGTGTAGTTCAATGGCAGAACATCAGCTTCCCAAGCTGAATACGGGAGTTCGATTCTCCTCACCCGCTCCACGTGACGACTTCACCCATCACCGCCGTTGTATTCGACCTCGGCGCGGTCCTCGTTGATTGGAATCCCGAGTACCTCTACGTCAAGCTCATCCCCGACGACGCCGAGCGACGCCGGTTCCTGACCGAGATCTGCACGCTGGAGTGGAACTACACGATGGACGGCGGCCCCTCCGTCCGTGGATGTGTCGCAGCCCTCGCCGCCGAACACCCGGACCAGGCCGACCTCGTCAACGCGTGGTGGGACCGGTGGCCGGAGATGCTCGGAGACGAGATCCCAGGGACCCGCGCGGTCGCCGAGGCCATCTCAGCCTCCGGAATGCCGCTCTACGCCCTGACGAATTGGAGTTCCGAGACCTGGCCGCTCGGACTCGCGCGCTTCCCATTCCTCGCAGAACTGTTCGACGGCATCGTCGTCTCGGGCGACGAGGGAGTTGCGAAGCCGGATCCGCGCCTCTTCGAGATCATGAACGAACGCTATGGGCTTGATCCCGCAACGACCGTGTTCATCGACGATTCCTCCACCAATGTCGCCGCTGCGTCCGCCCTCGGCTACCACGCCCACCTGTTCACCACGGCGGAAGACCTCGCTGCCCGGCTCGATGAGTTCGGTGTGCTACCGCAGCGGTAACGTCCCTGCCCCCACCCGAAGGAGACCCCGACATGACGGATCAGTGGACGGCCGACGACATCGAGGACCAGACCGGGAAGACTGCGATCGTCACCGGTGCCAACAGCGGTATCGGATTCGAGGCGGCGAAGGAGCTCGCACGCAACGGCGCCCACGTGGTCATGGCCTGCCGCTCTCCACTCAAGGCCCAAGCTTCAGCCGACGCAATCACCGACGAGGTCCCAGACGCGTCGCTCGAGGTGATGGATCTCGACCTCGCCGACCTCGCCTCGATCCGGGCATTCGCAACCGCATTCGGCGCGTCGCACGATCGCCTCGACCTGTTGGTCAACAACGCCGGCGTGATGATGACGCCATACGGCACCACCGTCGACGGATTCGAGCAGCAGTTCGGCACGAACCATTTGGGGCACTTTGCCCTCACCGGACTCCTGATCGACTCGGTCCTCGCGACCGAGAACTCTCGGGTCGTGAACATCAGCAGCGCCGGCCACCGCATGGGCTCCATGGATTTCGACAATCTCCAATACGAGAATGGCGGCTACAAGACGCACCGCGCCTACGGGCGTTCCAAGTTGGCGAATCTGCTGTTCACCTACGAGCTGCAGCGCCGTTTCCGGGCGGTCGGGGCTCGATCAGAGGCGCTGGCTGCCCACCCCGGGAGCTCGAACACGGATCTCGGCCGACACCTCGACCGATTTCGCCTTGTCCGGATCGCCAAACCTCTGAACGGCGCCGTCACCCAGAGCGCCGCCATGGGAGCGCTCCCGACGCTGCGTGCCGCCACCGACCCGGACGTACTCGGTGGCCAGTACTTCGGGCCGAGCGGGTTCATGGAGCAGAAGGGCTACCCAAGGGTCGTGGCGTCGAATGACGCCTCGCACCGAGCGGAGGACGCACGTCGCCTCTGGGCGGTATCTGAGGAGCTGACCGGCGTCACCTACGGCTCGTTGGACGGAGCCGAGGCGTAGTCGAAGGCGCGCCGGATCGAGAGCCACTGGTAGGTGAGGAACCGCGAGGGTTCACCGACCGGCTCGAATGGGATCGGATCGATGAGCTTCCTTCCGTAGTTCTTGACGAGCGTGACTCGCCCGTCGTGGAGCATCGCCTCAATATCGATAACGGCTTCGGCGACCCACGGTTCGTGGATCAGGCCGGGGTCGGCGTCTGCCACCCCTTGGAGCACGCCGATGAGATCCGACCGGTAGTCGCCGACAAGGAAGAACTGGGTCATGTGACGGAACAGGGGCTGCTCGCTGCTGGACTTCTTGTAGAGCCGATGCAGCCGGAGATAGGAAAGCGCTTCTTCGAGCCTCCGGCGCACGGCGGGTGACCGCTGTCCATCCGGGATGGCGGCGAGGGCGCGAAACGCCCCCACGACCCCGTGATAGCAAGACACCGTCTCCCAGCACCGATAGTTCACCGGAGCCCGGTACGGCCAGGTTTCATCGCCGCCGGCTCGCAGTTCCTTGTGGTCGAATCGCTGGTGGGCGACCAACCAATCGATCGACGATTGCACCAGATCGGTCTCGAGCATCCCCATCTCGATCAATGCCGTGCTGACGACCCCTGCGTAGCACGGCAGCATGCCGGAGGCACCGGACGTGAACGACAACGCCCCCCGGCCGAGATTGCGTCGCTCGAGAGCGCCGACGGCCCGTCGAACCGGTTCGTCGCTCACATCGAGACCGCACCGAGCCATCAGGCACAGCGCCCAGAACGTCGGCTGGGTCGTCGGTGTCTTCTGGCCCTGGGGGAAGCTGCCGTCGTCGAGTTGCAGCTCCACGATTTGGTTGAGTGGCCCCCACGTCAGCATCTCGTGGCGGAGATCCGTCAGGACGCGAGACGAAGGCCGCGGATCGACCAGGTCGCGCGCCACCAGGTAGCGGGTCGCCGGATTCTCCGGGGAGCTCAGCCACTCGATTACCGCTGTTTCGGTCTCGGCATTCACTGCTCAATCCTCGACCCATACGGTTCCTTGGCGCTAGAGGCCGTAGGCCCGACGTCCTGGCTGGGGTAGCCGGACCCCGCCCTATCATCGGCGGCCATGATCTTCTCGGACCGCACGATCATCAAGGCCATCGACGCCGGCCGCGTGTCGATTGATCCGTTCGACCGCAGCCTCGTTCAGCCCTCGAGCGTCGACGTGCGGTGTGACCATCGATTCCGGGTGTTCGAGAATCACCGGTATCCACTGATCGATCCGAAGGCGCCCCAGGCCGACCTCACCACCGAGGTCGAGGCGTCGGAGGACGCACCGTTCATCCTCCATCCCGGCGAGTTCGTGCTCGGCACCACGCTCGAGACCATCCGACTCGACGACGACGTGGTCGCCCGCCTCGAGGGCAAGTCGTCGCTCGGTCGGCTCGGCCTGCTCATTCACTCGACGGCAGGATTCATTGATCCCGGATTTCATGGCCAAGTGACGCTCGAACTCTCGAACGTGGCAAACCTGCCGATAGCGATCTATCCGGAGATGAAGATTGGCCAGATCAGCTTCTACCAGATGACCACGGCCGCGGAGCATCCGTACGGATCGGCAGCGCTCGGTTCGAAGTACCAGGGCCAGACCGGCCCGACGGCGAGCCGGATGCACCGCGATTTCAAAGGGGGCAGCGATGGCCAGGCCTGAAGTGGCACGGGTCGCGTCGATCATGCTCGACTGCAACGATCTCGAGAACATGGTGGAGTTCTGGGGAGCGGTCCTCGACGTCAAGATCAAGAACCGCTTCCCGAGCTACGTATGGATGACGCGCGTGTCTCGCGGCGGCCCGGCGCTGGCTTTCCAGCAGGTCAAGGAGAAGAAGGCCTCGAAGAATCGCCTGCATCTCGACCTCTCCACCGCCGACCCCGAGTCGCTCATCGGCCGCATCGAGGAACTCGGGGGCGAACGCCTCGAGGACCACGAGATTGCTGGCTTTCGGTGGACCGTGTGCGTCGATCCCGAAGGCAACGAGTTCTGCGTGACCGAACCGCACTAGCGGTTCTCCGTCCGTCAGCCCTGTGTCGCGTCCCTCGTCTGTTTCGCTGAGCGCGCCACGAAGTACTTCGCCTGCGGATGATGGGCGATGAGTGCCGAAGTCGTCTGCTCCGGCTGATACTGGAAGCCGGTGTGCTCTCCCACGGTCACGCCGATCCGGTCTGCCTCGAGGAGGTCGGCGACACGCTCATTGTCCTCGAGATCGGGACACGCCGGATAGCCCCACGAGTACCGGCCGCCGCGATACTGCTGGCGGAACAGCCCCGAGATCGATGGGCCGTCTTCATCGCCGAAGCCCCACTCGTCGCGGATCCTGCGGTGCCACAACTCTGCGAGGGCCTCGGCCATCTCGACTCCGAGGCCGTGGAGCAACAGGTAGTCGCGATAGCGGTCGGTCTCGAACAGGGTCTCGGCTCGTCGAGATACTTCGCTGCCCATCGTGACGATGTGGAATGCGGCGTAGTCGACCTCATCGTCGATCGGTCGGAAGAAGTCGGCGATGCAGAACCACGGGTCGGCGCTCTGGCGGGGGAAGCGGAAGCGGGTCTGCTCGCGCGATCGGCTTGGATCGGACCACACCACGAGGTCGTCGCCGTCGCCGTTGACCGGGTAGTAGCCGTAGACGACCTGGGGATGCAGCAACCCTTTGGCGCGAGCCTTTGCGAGACGCTCGCGAAACAAGGGCCGCAGACGGACACGAAACTCTTCGTCGGTCTCAGGGGTTTCGGGTCGGAACTGCCACTGCCCGCGAAAGAGGGCCGTTTCGTTGACATACGACACGATTTCGTCGAGCTCGATTCCCTTGACCACGCGGCTACCAAGGAATGGTGGTTCGAAGACGGGAACGTCGGTTGCCACGGAGGGAGACCGCTCGGGAATCGAAGCAAGCGGCTCGTCGCGCGGTACCACTCTCCTGGGCCGACCCACTTCCGGCACCGCGGCGCCCTCGGCGATCCGCTGCATGGCGTCGAGGCCGGAGAACGCGTTCTTCCCGTAGTAGAGCGGCCCGGGGTAGCGCTTTCTGAGGTCGTGCTCGACGTAGGACCGGGTCAGTGCGGCACCGCCGAGGAGCACCGGAGCCGTCGCGAGGTCGCGCCGGATCAACTCGTCGAGATTGTCACGCATCACCAGGGTGCTCTTGACGAGGAGACCGCTCATCCCGATGGCGTCGGCTTCGGTCCGCTCGTAGGCGTCGATCAATTCCCCAACATCGACCTTGATTCCGAGATTGTGCACCTCGAACCCGTTGTTCGTCAGAATGATGTCGACGAGATTCTTGCCGATGTCGTGCACATCGCCGGCGACGGTTCCGAGGACGATCGACCCCCGTGTTGTGACCTCCGACCGTTCCATCATCGGCTCGAGGTGGGCAACTGATGCCTTCATCGTCTCGGCAGACCGCAGAACAAACGGCAGTTGCATGTCGCCGGACGCGAAGAGTTCACCAACCTCCTTCATCGCCCCAAGCAACACGTCGTTCACCAGGCCCAGCGGCGTGTGCCCGGCTGCGACCCCTTCGTCGAGTTCGTCCTCGAGTCCGACCCGGTCGCCGTCGATGATCCGCTGGCCGAGGCGACGCTCGATCGGCCATCCGGAACGCTCCTCGTCGACCGGCGAATCCTCCGATGCGTCCGTCGACATGGCGAGCAGCACTTCGAGCGGGTCGTAGCCCGAAGCGCGCCGGTCGTAGATGAGGTCCAGGCAGGCCCGGCGCTCTTCGTCAGCGATCAGGTGGAGTGGCTCGATCCGGCCGGCGTGCATGATCGCCGCGTCGAGGCCGGCATCGAGACACTCGTGAAGGAACACGGAGTTGAGGGCCTTGCGAGCCGCCGGGTTGAGTCCGAACGAGACGTTCGACACACCGAGAATCGTGAAGCTCTGTGGGAACTCAGCCTTGAGACGGCGGATCGCCTCGATCGTCGCTAGGGCATCGCCGCGAAGGTCGGCACCGCCGGTCGAGAGCGGAAATGTGAGCGCATCAAAGATGAGATCCTCGGGTTCGAGGCCGTGTTCGTTGACCGCGAGATCATGGATGCGGCGCGCCACGCGCATCTTCCACTCCACATCACGAGCCTGTCCCTCCTCGTCGATGAGCAGGCACACCACTGCTGCACCGTGGTCCTTGGCGAGTCCGAGCACATGCCGGGCGCGCGAATCGGGACCGGCCCCGTCTTCAAGATTGAGCGAGTTGAGCACCGAGCGGCCACCGAGGTGCTCGAGGCCGGCCCGCATGACGTCCGGTTCGGTGGAATCAAGCACGATCGGCGCCGTGATCTCGGACGCGAACCGCGAGGCGATGCTCGCCATGTCATCGGTCCCATCGCGACCGACGTAGTCGACGCAGAGGTCGACGAGGTGGGCGGACTCGGTGACCTGGTCCTCGCCGATGGCCACACAGCGGTCGATGTCGCCCGACAGCATGGCGTTGCGAAAGGCTCGCGACCCGTTTGCGTTGGTTCGTTCTCCAACGATCAGGAACGATGTGTCCTGGGCGATGGGCGTCGTGCTGTAGAGCGATGCCAGCGATGCGACGTGCACGATATCTCGCTCGACAGGAATCAACGGCTTGCACGTCTCCACCACTGCGGCGAGATGCTCCGGCGTCGTTCCGCAGCACCCGCCGACGATCTGGACGCCGTAGTCGAGAATGAACTCCGCAAGGTGCTCGGAGAGCGATTGGGCAGAGAGGTCGTACGACACCGCGCCGTCCACGACCGACGGAAGCCCGGCGTTCGGAATCACCGCGATTGGCATCCGGGACCGCTCCGACAGGTAGCGAATCGGCCCGTGCATCTCTTCCGGCCCAGTCGCGCAGTTCAGGCCGAAGACGTCGGGATGGAGAGCATCGATGGTGGTGAGGGCCGCTCCGATCTCGGTTCCTGGGAGCATGCGCCCTGTGGTCTCCATAGTGATCTGCACCTGGAGCGGCAGATCCACACCGGCCGTGCGCATGGCTCGCCGCGCACCGTTGATGGCTGCCTTGGCCCCGAGAAGGTCATACTGCGTCTCGATGATGAGTAGGTCGACGCCGCCGTCGACGAGTCCCGCTGCCTGTATTTCGTATGCCTCGAGCAGTTCGCGGTAGGTAATCTGGCCCAGCGTGGCGAGCTTCGTCCCCGGTCCCATTGATCCCGCCACGAATCGCGGCCTGCCGTCCTTCGCCCGATAGGTATCAACGGCGCTGCGTGCGATTTCGGCGCCAGCCGCGGACAGTTCGTATGCGCGCTCGGCGATCCCGTACTCGCCGAGCGGCACAGCGAACCCGCCGAAGGTGTTGGTCTCGATCACGTCGACGCCCACGTCGAGGAACGAACGGTGAAGACCGCCGACAACATCAGGCCGGGTGACGTTCAGGATCTCTGCACAGCCTTCGAGCTCTATCCCGCCGAAGTCGTCGCGGTGGAGGTCCATGGCGTGGAACCAGGTTCCGGCGCCGCCATCGAACACGACCACGCCAGCCTCGACGGCGTCGAGATAGCCGCTCATCGCGAGCACCGCTCACGAGGAGCGAGATCGAGTTTCGGATGATCGGGACCCTGCACCGTAATTCCTCCGTCTCGGCGCCCCAGCCAGTCGAGCGCCACACAGCAAATCAGCGTAGGGTCCCCAAGCGTGGATGCAACATACGAGTTCTCCGGCGAGCTGTGGGAGTGGGGAGGCAAGGCGACATGGGTGTTCGTCTCGTTGCCACCCGATCTGGCCGACGAGATTGAGGACCGGGTCCCGCACAAGGGTGGTTTCGGCTCGGTGAAGGTGCGCGTGCGTATCGGCGAGACCGAATGGAGCACGTCGCTGTTTCCGGACAAGTCGATCGGATCGTATGTGCTCCCCATCAAGCGGGCGGTCCGCAATCGAGAGCAGTTGCCGATCGGCAGCAGAGCTGATCTGGAGATCAGCATCGTCGGAGACTGAGATACCGGAGGATGGAAGCGGCGTCGGCCAGGTCACAGCACATCGCTGGCACCGACCGCTTCCTGATGCGGAACACCGCGCGACGCCAGCGTGCCGGCGGCGACCACCAACGCCACTCCCAGCCAGGCAAGCGGATCCGGCCGCTCGCTGAGGAAGATCGCCGCCCACACCACGGCCGAGGCGGGTTCGAGATACATGACCACCGACACGACCGCGACCGGCAGATTGCGCATCGACGACCAGTAGACGACGCCTGCCACGCCGGTGAACAACGCTCCGAGGATGACGAACTGCGGCCATGCCTGGCTCGAAAAGCGAACGGCTTGGACGGTGAACGGAGCGAGCACGATCGCGGCGACCACGAGTTCCCATGTCGCAACGACAAGCCCTCCCAGGCTGGTAGCGAGAGGCTTGCCGAGCAGCATGATGACCGCCAGCAGCACGCCGGAGGCGAGGGCGGCTCCGACTCCGGCCAGCGTGGCACCGGAGCCCGGCCGGATCACGAGCAGCGTGCCGATGAGCGCGACCCCGAGAGCGACTGATGCCTGCCACCCGACCCGCTCGCCGAGAATCGGGCCGGCAAGCGCCGCAGCGAGCACCGGACCGACGTAGACGAGGGCGAGGGATACGGCGACCGTTGTCAGATTGAGTGAGAGGAAGAACGTCAGCCAGTGCGCTGCGAGCACGACCCCGAGGAGCGCAAGGCGCCCCCTCCCGGTCTTCGGGAGTGAGATCCGGGACGTCGCCGCGGAGTAGACCAGGAGCACGACGGCCCCGAGCGTGACCCTCATGGCGACGAGGTGGGTCGCGGGGATGTCGGTGCGCACGAGCAGGGGGATCGCCCCCCAGGCAACGGCGAGCAGCGCGAGCAGCACGACGGAGATCACCGGGCTGGCGTGTTGGTCGCGTGGCACCGCAGCAGGCTACCGGCGCCGTCAGCCCCCGCGTTGGGCGGCGCCTACTCCGGGAAGTAGCCGGTCGTCTCATCGATCAGCTCACGAACGATGTCCGCGTGACCTGCGTGACGCGCCGTCTCTTCGATCATGTGCGCGACGATCCAGCGCAGGGCGAAGTGCTCGCCGCGGCGTTCCCGGACCGAGAGATCGTCCATCTCGGCACGTGCCGTGATCTCGTTCGACCGTTGCACCGCAGCCGTGTAGCGCGAGACGATGTCGTCGATCGATTCATCGTTCTCGATGCGGAAGTCGGCGTCGGGATCCTCATCGGTCCACGGGTAGGCGACCTCGTTCCCAGCGAAGAAGTCGTCGAACCACCAGCGTTCGACGTAGGCGAGATGCTTCACGAGGCCGAGCAGGCTCGTCCCGGAAGCGACGATCGGGAGGAGGGCCTGGTCGCGGGTCATGCCGTCGAGTTTCCACACGATGACGTCGCGATTGTTGTCGAGGATGGCGAGGAGCGTGTCCTTGCCCGGACCGGTCTTCGGTGTATCCCTCGTCACGAGACGACCAGACGTACCTCGCCGGATGCGATGTCGTAGATCGACCCTGTGATTCCCTTCGAGGCATCAACGAGGGCCTCGGATCGCAGGCGTTCCACGCCCTTGCGTAGCTCATCCTCGGTCGAAACGAACCCTGCCAGATCCGGCGCTCCTGCGCCGAGCTTGGACTCCGCGACGTCCCGGGTGAGACCAAGCGCGCCACAGTCGGTGTGCATCATGATCTGTATCCGTTCTACGCCGAGCCAGTTCGTCGATGCGATGAGCGAACGCACGACATCGTCCGTCACTACGGCACCGGCGTTGCGGATGACGTGGATGTCGCCGACATCGGCGCCCACGATCCGCAGCGGATCAACCCTGGTATCCATGCAAGCGACCACGGCGGTGCGCCGCCTGGGTTTCTTCGGGACAGTGGTGCCCTGGTCTCGGGCCTGACGGACGAGTTCTGCGCTGCTGCTCATGGCCGCCATGATACGTGGGGCGACCTCGCTCGCCGCAACGACCTCGCGTTGGACCCTGGCGCCGAGCCCTGGCTGGCGGTAGACCGGACGGATGGTACGAAACAACGCCGTGGCTCCACGCTACGAACAGATACTGAGTGAGGACGTGCTGAATCGGCTGAGCCGGGGATTCCGCTCGATGAACCGGTGGATGGTGCTCATGTGGCGGCTCGGCCTCGGCCGGTGGGCGGAGGCGTGGCCCGCGGTGG
>RCNG010000477.1_pt1 | contig 18564 bp, 16 predicted proteins | sample 2041371 | NCBI WGS metagenome assembly RCNG01 (sample SAMN09708227, study PRJNA481090) | Marine sediment metagenome, whole genome shotgun sequencing project. | biome: marine sediment; feature: ocean; material: sediment; isolation source: Sewage treatment plant 1 marine sediment (STP1) ... | reverse complement strand
CGCTCAAGTGGTGGAGCATGATCGGATCCTCGGCGACGGTCCATATGCGAAGACCATCATCGACATCGCGTCGCTCGAGAACGATCTGTTCGGCAACACGGTGGTCAGCGCCGTCGTCGCGCTCCCCGATTCGACCATCGGCAGCCTCACCCCCGGCGGCGAGGTCACATTCACCGGCACTCTCATAGGCATCGACGCACTCGTCAGAAACGTCTACGTGAGCGGTGGGCGGCTGGTCTGATCCAGTAGCAAATACCAAGTACTGAGCAGCAAGACCGGACCAGCAATCGCGTGCGAGAAGCTTCCGGCGAATGTCTGCCTTGCTACCTGCTACCTCCTACTACGCCGGGAGAGGCGTTCCGCGAGGTAGGTCACGAGGTTCTCGATCGGGATTCGGTCTTGGTTCATCGTGTCGCGATCGCGGATCGTCACCTGATCGTCGTCCAGCGTGTCGAAATCGACCGTCACTGCCAGCGGAGTCCCGATCTCGTCCTGGCGCCGGTAGCGCCTCCCAATCGACTGGGTGACATCGACCTCGATCATCCATCGAGGACGGAGCAGGTCGGCGACACGATTGGTAGCCACCACAAGATCATCCTTTTTCGACAGCGGCAGCACGGCAACCTTCACCGGAGACAACCGCGGGTCGAGCTTGAGCACTGCCCGCTGTTCACCGCGTACCTCTTCCTGGTGGTAGGCATCGATGAGGAATGCAAACGTCGTGCGGGTCGCTCCGGCTGCCGGCTCAATGACGTGGGGATAGAAGCGCTCGTTCGTCGCCGGGTCAAAGTAGGTGAGATCCTCGCCGGAGTATTCGGCGTGCGCTTTGAGGTCGAAGTCGGTTCGGTTTGCGATGCCCTCGAGCTCATCCCAGCCCCACGGGAATCGGTAGTCGACGTCGTAGGTACCCGACGAGTAGTGCGATAGCTCGTCTTGCTCGTGCTCGCGGAACTGAAGGTTCTCCTCCGTCATTCCCAGGTCAACGTACCAGTTGCGCCGCTCGTCGATCCAGTAACGGAACCACTCATCGGACTCATCGGGGTGGCAGAAGAATTCCATCTCCATTTGCTCGAACTCGCGGGTCCGGAATACGAACTGACCGGGCGTGATCTCGTTTCGGAATGACTTGCCGACCTGGGCGATACCGAACGGCAGGCGCTTCCTGACCGTACGGCGCACGTTCTCGAAGTTGATGAAGATGCCCTGGGCGGTTTCGGGGCGCAAGTAGACGGCGTTGTCGTCGCTCTCAATCGGACCCATGTGCGTGCGGAACATGAGGTTGAACTCGCGAGGCTCGGTGAACGAGCCCTTCGACCCGCAGGTCGGACACTGCTCCGGGTTCTCGAGCTTGTCGAGGCGGAACCGGTTGTGGCACTCGCGGCATTCAACGAGCGGGTCCGAGAACGAGGCAAGGTGTCCCGATGCCACCCACACCTTCGGCGACTGGATGACGGCGCTGTCGATGCCGACGATGTCGTCTCGCATCTGGACCATCGACCGCCACCACTGGTCCTTCACATTGCGGAGCAATTCGGAGCCGAGCGGCCCGTAGTCGTAGGCCGATCGAATGCCTCCGTAGATCTCCGAGGATTGGAAGACGAAACCCCGCTTCTTGGCGAGGTTGACGATCGTATCGAAGTCGGCAGGCATGGATCTCTCTCAGTCAGGAATTGGCAAAGCGAATCGCCCGGGATGGTAACGCCCAGGCAGCAGCAAGACTCAAGTAGCAAGTACCAAGACCGGCCCAATTGTCCACACTGAATCGTCTTGCTACTTGCTACTTGCTACTTGCTACTTGCTACTTGCTACCCGTCGGTCGCGGTATCGACTGCCTGCCCGAACCGTCGGTCGCGGTTCTGGTACTCGGCGATGCATCTCGCGAGTTCGTATCGATCGAAATCGGGCCAGAGGACCGGAGTGAATACGAACTCTGCGTAGGCGGATTGCCAGAGGAGGTAGTTCGAGATGCGCTGCTCCCCCGACGTGCGGATCAGTACATCCGGATCGGGCATGTCGGCCCGGTAGAGCCGGGCGGCCACAGCCGATTCGTCGACGTCGGCGGGATCGAGCACCCCGGCTGCCACGTCGTCGGCGATTCGGCGTGCCGCATCGGCAATCTCCGTACGGCCCCCGTAGTTGAACGCATAGACCATGGTGAGTTCGGTATTGCCCGCAGTCTGCCCCTCGGCGATCCGCATCCGGTCGAGCACGGCCGCGGGTATGCGTGGGTCGTTGTGGTCCCCGATGAAGATGACGCGCACTCCGAGTTCGTCAAGCTCGTCTCGTCGGCGCTCGAGCAGGTCGACGTTGAACTCCATGAGGAACGCCACTTCGTCGGCGTCGCGGTTCCAGTTCTCCGTCGAAAAGGTGTAGACGGTGAGCCATTCGAGGCCGAGTTCGAGCGCGCCGTGCACCACGTCGAACAGGGCTGGTTCGCCCTGGGCGTGTCCCGCGGTGCGGTGGAGTCCACGAGCATTTGCCCACCGGCCGTTGCCATCGAGGATGATCGCGACGTGGCGCGGAATCCGGTCCGGATCGAGAGCCGCTCCGATGTCAGGCATCGAGGAGTGCCATCGAGTCGAGCCGACGTTCGAGGTGATACTCGACGAAACGACGGGTCACGCCGAGCGCTTCGCCGGTCATCGCCGGGTCGGCGTCGGGGAGTGCCGAGAGGTCCGAGGCCGCCGCTGCCGCGAGGTAGTCGGTGACACCGGACCGCAGCGCATAGGCACCGGGTGTGCGGCATCGTTCGCACAGTGCACCACCTGCGGCGAAGCTGAATCGGGTGAGGGGACCGTCCGACCCACAACCGGCACAGTGCTCGAGAGCGGGAGCGACGCCGAAGACGGCCGCCGCCTTGAGGAGATAAGCCGTGAGTAGATCGGGGTGTGGCGCGGCGCCTTCGAGAGCGCGGAGACCTCGCTGGAGGAGGAGGAAGAGCCGGCGTGCCGGTTCGTCTTCTTGAGCGACGACATCGACGATCTCGATCATCGTGCCTGCGGTGACGACCCGGTCGAGATCACCGCGGATCGTCGGGAACGCCTCGATCATCGAGACCTCAGTGATCGTGTCGAGGTTTCGTCCTTCATAGAGCACGAGATCCACGTGAGCGAACGTCTCGAGGCGCCCGCCGAACCGGCTCTTCGTCTTGCGCACGCCCTTGGCAACCGTGCGCAACTTCCCGCGGTTGGGACTGACCAGGACGACAATCTTGTCCGCCTCGCCGAACGAATACGACCGGAGCACAATCCCCGTATCGTTGTAGAGCGCCATGAAGCGCAGGGTACCGCCACGGTCCCCTGTAGCTGGGGAACCGCAGAGAAAAGAGAGAGCAAAGTACAAAGAGCAAAGACTCAGAAGCGTCGTTCTTTGTTCTTTGCTCTCGCTCAGAATCCCAATCGGTCCAGGGTCTCGTCTTTTCGTTGCCAGTCCTTCTCCACTTTTGCACGCAAGTCGAGGAAGATTGGGACACCGAAGAGGTGCTCGAGTTCCTGGCGAGTCTCGGAACCGACGGTCTTGATCAGCTCGCCACCCTTGCCGATCACCATGCCCTTCTGCGAAGCGCGCTCGACGTAGATCGAGGCCGCGATGTAGAGCGAACCGTTCTCGCGTTCTTCAATGTCGTCCACGACAACGGCGAGCGAGTGCGGCAATTCATCGCGGAGCCGAGCGAGATACTTCTCTCGCACCCGTTCGGCGGCGAGGAGGCGATCTGGCTGATCGCTCGACATTTCGGGAGGGAAGAAGAACGGTCCCTGCGGCATGAGGGGTTCGAGTTCGCCCCGCAGCGCGTCGATTCCGTCGCCCTGCAGCGCTGAGATCGGGACGAAGGCGTGAAATCCCCACTCCCCTGCCCCGGCGAGCTGGCCGAGGATCTCTGTTTGTGACGCCCGGTCGGTCTTGTTCACCGCCACGACCACTGGGGCTCCGGAGTCGGAGAGGCGCTCCGCAATCAACCGATCGCCCGGACCGATCGGCTGCTCGGCGTCGAGCACGAACAGGACGGCATCCGCCTCGGCGATGGATCCGTAAACCAGCGTGTTGAGCCGCTCACCGAGAACGTTGCGCGGCTTGTGGAGGCCGGGTGTGTCGACGAGCACCAGTTGGGTCTCGCCGTTGGTGGCAACGCCGCGAATCGTGTTGCGGGTGGTCTGAGGCCGCGGCGACGTGATCGCCACCTTCTCCCCGACGACGGCATTGACCACCGTCGACTTGCCGACGTTGGGGCGACCGACGACCGAGACAAATCCTGCCGTGGTCATTGGGGGGTCACACGCACACGGGCGACTCGGCGCCCCTGGACTTCCTCCGTGGTGAGCACGAACTCGTTGTACTCGAATGACTCGCCCACGGCAGGCACGCGTCCGGCGAGGCCGAGGACGAGGCCACCCACGGTGTCCCATTCTTCCTCGGGGAATTGGATCTCGAGCGTGTCGGCCAAGTCGTCGACGTCGAGTCGAGCGTCGACGAGGAACTCACCATCTGCGAGTGGGACGATCATCGTCTCCTCTTCGTCGTACTCGTCGACGATCTCGCCGACGATCTCTTCGATGAGATCCTCGATAGTGACAACGCCGGCCGTCCCGCCGAACTCGTCGACCACGATGGCCAGGTGTTTCTGTTTTGCCTGCATCTCGCGCAGGAGTTCCGAGATCGCCTTCGTTTCAGGCACGAAGTAGGCGTCGTGTGCAAGCTCCTTGGCCGGTCGCGGCGGCGCGGCCTGGTCGTAGAGCGTTAGGAGGTCGCGTGCATAGAGCAGCCCGACGATGTCGTCGATGTTCTCCCCGGTGAGCGGGATGCGTGAGCGGCCTGCCTCGAGCACCAGGTCGACCGCGTCATCGGTCGATGCGGTCGCCGGCAGCGTCACCATGTCGATCCTGGGAATCATGACTTCGCGCACGATGGTGTCGCCGAACTCAATGATCGACGAGATGAGTTCCCGTTCCTCGCGATCCTCGTCATCGTCGTCTTCGTCCTCGTCTTCGTCCTCGTCCGATACCAAGTCGTTGGCGGCGTCTCCGAGCCGAATCGCGATCGCGAGCAGACGCGAGAAGCGGTAGGCGAACGACCTTGGCCGTGACCGGCCAATCGTCCGCGGGATGAGATCCGAAAGGAGCACGATCACCGCGGTGGCGATTGCGTACACGGCGGCAAGTTGCCAACCCGAAAGGAGCCGATCGAGGGCCCACGTGGCGGGGATCACGGCCAGGATCAGCAGTGTCGTGACGACGGTGCCGAGGGCGGGCTGAATGCGCTGCCGGTCTTCGAGTAGATCGGCGACAACCTGAGCTCGCCGATCCCCTTCTCCTGCATCATGCAAAGCATCGGCTCTTGGGGTGCGCACGAGCGTCGCTCCCGCGGCGCGCACGGCGGCGGTCAGAAGAATCAGAATCGCGGAAAACGCGAACGCGACGGCGATCACGGTCTCACTCTACCGATCCGTGAGAGGAGGTCGCGTTCCCGGCTCTCCATGCGGACCGCATCAGGCTCGTCTCCGTGGTCCCAACCGAGAAGATGGAGCAGGCCGTGCACGACCATGAGAGCCAGTTCGTCGCCAAACGGCACACCCTGGCTCTGCGCATTGCGTCGAACCACGGTCGGGCAGATGAAGATGTCTCCGAGCTCGATCGGGGGTCCGGCGGGAGCGCGCTGCGGAGGCGAGCCCGGAAGGGCCGACTCGATCGGAAACGAGAGCACATCAGTTGGGCCTTCCTTGCCCATGTGCGTCTCGTTCAGCTCGGTCATGGCCGTTTCGTCGACCAAGACAAATGCAACCCCGGTCTCGTCGTCGAGTCGTTCAGCATCGAGCACGATCTCGGCGAGCGTCAGGAGTTCGTCGGTGACGATCGGCTGGTCCTGCTCGTCGGCGAAGAGGATGTTCACCCGGGCCCCTCATCTGGCGTCTCGGTGGCTGTCGCGGCCGGTGCGGCCGACGTTGGGAGGGCTGCGGCGCTACCACCGGATGCCACCTTCGGGCCCGGGAAGCCGGGGTACGGCACACGGGCGTGGTAGTAGCCCATCAACGCTCTTACGAGCTCGCCCTTGATCCGGGTGAGGTCGCCGAAGGTGAGCTGCGAGTGGTCGAGCTGACCGTCGTCGACCTTCTCCGCGACGACCGACTCGACGACGCTCTTGAGCCCGGCGGCGGTTGGGTCCTCGGTGCTTGAGTAGGCCCGCGCTGCGGCTTCCGTGGCATCGGAAATCATGACGATGGCCACTTCCTTCTGCTCCGGCTTCACCCCGTGATGGCGGAACAGGTCCGGGTCGACGTCGGGATCGGCTTCGAGCGCCTGGTGGTAGAAGTAGCGCATCAAGCTGGTGCCGTGGTGCATGCGGATGCCGTCGGTCACATCTGTTGGGAGGCGGTAGCGCTTTGCGAGTTTGAGTCCTTCGGTGACGTGCGACCGGATGATCTGAGCGGACTCTTCAGGAGGCAGACTGTCGTGCGGGTTCGAAACGCCGAACTGGTTCTCGACGAAATACTGCGGCAGCGCCACCTTGCCGAGGTCGTGATACCAGGCCGCCGCCTGAGCGAGCAACGGGTCCGCGTCGATGGCTCTGGCCGCTCGCCCCGCCAGGGCGCCAACGAGCATCGAGTGGTTGAAGGTTCCCGGTGCCTGTTCCTCGATGAGTCGCAGTGCCGGATGGTTGCGATCGAGGAGATCGAGCAGACCGACCGAGGTCGTGATGCCGAACGCGGTCTCGAAGAACGATACGAGACCGAGGGCGATCAACCCAGCGATCAACGCGCCGACGAATGCCCACACCGCGGACATCGCGATGTTGCCGTCGCCGAACACCCACTCAACGGTGGCAGCAACTGGGGCGACGGTGATCGCGGAGAGAAGCACGGCGACGCGGAGCTGGCGCCGTGATGACACGCGAGATACAAACGCCACCGGAACGACGGTCGCGATCCCGGCGTACACCGTGTAGCCAAGGTCACCGGTGGCGACGGCCGTGAATCCCGCCATTGGAATGGAGAGAACCACAGCGGTTCGTGGATCGAACAGGATTGCAGCGAGGAATCCGATAGCTACCGCCGGCAGGAGATAGCCGAGCGCACGGTTCTCTGTGGCGATCAGTTCCGGAAGCCGAGCCATGAGGGCCGACATCACCAGGAGGATCGCGAGCACTGCCATGTGGCGCGGTTGGGTCCACTGCGCCGGGGCGATCCGCCACAAGAAGAACGCAGCGAGCAGCACGGCGAGGACTCCGAGGAGGGCAATGGCGACCCTCGACGTGCCTCCGGTGATCTCGGGCTCGTAGAGACCGAGCTGGTCGATGGCCTGGAACTGGATGCTGGTGACAGGCTCTCCGACCTCCACGATCGTATCGCCGGCCCGATACACAACGGGTACGGGCTCGACCGCTGCGGCCTGCTCTTCGCGCAGCGCCTCGGTGGCGTCGTTGTCGACCCGTAGGTTTGCCTGCAAGCTGAACCCGACGAGCTGAGCGATGGATTCTCGAGCGGTTGACTGTTCGTCGATGGGAAGACCAACCACGAACAGCGGCGGACGCGTCAACGGGTTCAGGTAGAGATCCTGGCGCTCGGTGAGTTCGGATGGCTTGATGCCGTTCTGCAGCTCGTCGTTGACGGTGTCGAGGCTCTTCTGCTCGACGGCGGCAAACGTGGAGCCTTCGCCCTCGGCGATCCGGTTGAGATCGTTGTTGTAGAGCTCAACGAACCCCGGTATCGCTGAGGTCAGCGTCGGATGGGCGATGCTCATCAACTGGATCTGGTCTTCAAGCGTGCGACGCGGAAGTGTCGTCGTTGTGGTCGGAGGCGGTTCGGTCGTTGTGGTCGTCGTCGAGGTCGTCGTCTCCCCGGGTTCGGTCGAACTGGTGGTCTCCGGGACGGTCGTGCTCGTCGTGGTGGTTGTCTCCGGAGGGATCAGCGACTCATCGATCGCTACTTCCTTGAGATCGACGAAGAACGTATTGACCTCTCGAATCACCGTGAGCGAGGCATCGTTGTCGTTGGTATAGACGGGCTCGACCGAGAGGCGCGCACGTTCCCGAGCGGTCTCGGTGGCTGCTTCATCTTCGATCGGGTCGGTCGAACGGGAGGCGATGAAGGTCTCCGGAGCGGGTTGTCCGACGGCGAGTTCGACAGGGACCGTGCCGCCCGTGTCCTTGCCGAATGTCAGGATGACCGAGACCAGCATGACTGTGACAAACAGGATTCCGGTGTTGATGAGAGCGGATCGATTGAGGGTCACGATCGGCTCTCCTCGAACCGGCGGTACGCCTCCACGATGGCGGCAACGATGCGGTGGCGGACGACGTCGTCGGCCGTCAGCTCCTCGAACGCGATGCCCTCGATGCCGCCGAGGACGCCTGCGACCATCTTCAGACCGGAGCCGCGGCTGTCAGAAAGATCGATCTGGGTGATGTCTCCGGTGACGACCATCTTGGAATTGAAGCCGAGGCGCGTGAGAAACATCTTCATTTGCTCAGGCGTGGTGTTCTGCGCCTCGTCGAGCACGACGAACGCGTCGTTCAGAGTGCGTCCGCGCATGTAGGCGAGGGGGGCAATCTCGATCGTCCCGCGCTCCATGAGCCTGGCGGTCTCCTCGGGTCCGAGCATCTCAAAGAGAGCATCGTAGAGCGGTCGGAGATAGGGATCGACCTTCGCCGTCAGGTCGCCGGGTAGGAAACCGAGCCGCTCCCCCGCTTCGACCGCGGGCCGGCTGAGGATGATCCGCTTGACGGCGCCCGAAACCAGCGACTCGATCGCACAAGCCATCGCGAGGTATGTCTTGCCGGTCCCTGCCGGTCCGATCCCGAAGACGAGTGTGTTGTCCCGAATCGCGTCGACATAGCGCTTCTGCCCAAACGTCTTCGGACGCACATGGCGACCGCGACCTACCGCAATCGACTCGGTGAAGACTCCGGACGGGCTCGGCACATCTCGACGAACGAGATCGATAACACGCGAAACCCGGTCGTCATCGAGTTGCTGTCCTTCCTGGACAACGATCAAGAGCTCTCCAAGGACGGTCTCGACCGCTTCGGTCTCACGTTCGGGTCCGCTGACGGTGATCTCGTTGCCGCGAGCGACGATGCGAGCGAGCGGAAACGCATCTTCAACTCGTTTCAGGTGCGCGTCACGTTCGCCCAGCAACTCGGCCATGAGGTGGTTGCTCGGAACGCGGACACGAAGATCGGTGCTGCTGGTCACAGAAGTACACCCTCGGAGGCGGAGAACGTGTGAGCGAAAGCTATGCCCATCGGATCCCAGGGAGTATATCGGCGCTCTTCGTCAAGCCACCGGATCCGGCAGGATTGATGAGCCGCACGAGAAAGCCGGAGCTCAGCGGCGGTCGATGATCCGGACGTCGTCGATCTGCTCCGTGAAGCCCGTGTCGTCGCCGATAAGGCGGGAGAGCAGCCGAAGATCGTCACGGCGCACCGTGAGCACCTTGCCGTTGAAGTCCTGGCGCTCCATCTGGATGGATGAGAGGAAGCGTTCGATCATGTCGCCCTCGGGCCCTTCGAGACCGCCGAGGAGACCGAGGTCGATGGTGACCGTCTCCCGATCCGGGTCGACGACCAACGCAGCCGGCTCGGGCGGCAGCAACTGAGTGACCGGCACCCCGTAGTAGCCGGCCAAACGGTGCAATCGGGGCACTGACAGGCTGCGCTCTCCCCGTTCGTACGCACCGAGGACCGCGGCCTTGAACTCACCGTCCGAGATGCGCTGCACGTCTTGAAGTGAGAATCCGCGCTGACGGCGAATCGAACGGAGGCGCTGCCCCACTCTTTCGTTGTACGACACGATGAATCTCTCCCCTGACACCCAGAGCAACGCCCCAAACGCTCTGCGTGGGCAGTCTACGCCCACGCGCGCCCACCGTGCAAGGCAAAATCGCGGCGTGCCGCGAGCGGAACGGCGGACCGGCGCTCGCTAGCGTCGGAACAGGCCGCGCTTGCGCTCTGCCGGCTCTTCATCACGCAGGGCGCCATAGGAGCGCAGCGTCTCGGCCTCTTCCTCGGTGAGGTCGGTTGGTATCCCAACGCCGATGTGGACGTACATGTCGCCCCGACCCCGCCGCCGCAGCCGGGGCATTCCCTTCTTTGACAACCTGTAGACGGTCTCGGGCTGGGTACCCGCCGGAATGTCGATCGGTTCATCGTCATCGTCGATCACGGGGACCTCGACGGTCGTTCCGAAGACCGCCTCGCTGATACCGATCTCGACACGGTGATGGAGTTCATCACCGTTGCGTTGAAACCGTTCGTCGTGCTCGACCTGGATCTCGACATAGAGGTCGCCCGGAGGCGCGCCACGCTCTCCAGCACCGCCTCGCCCAGAAAGGCGCAGGCGGGTCCCATCTTCGACACCGGGTGGCACATCGACGGTGACCGTCCGCTCCATCGAGATCAGACCGTCACCCTCGCACTTCGTGCATCGGTGCTCGATGATCTGGCCTCGGCCGCTGCACTGAGCACACGGCGCGACCGTCATGATCCGGCCAAGAAACGAGTCGCGAGCCACCTGCACACTGCCGGCCCCGCGACAGGTCGGGCAGGTAATGGCATCGTGACCCGGCTCCGATCCGCTTCCGTCGCACCGGTCGCACATGCCAGGGGCACGGAACTCGACCTCCCGGCCGGTCGCCGAGGCTGCGTCGGCAAGCGTGAGTACGACAGCGGCCGCCACATCTGGGCCGCGCCGGGGTCCCGAGCGCCGGCCACCGAAGCCGCCGCCGAAGAACTGCTGGAGGATGTCGTCAAGACCGCCGAATTGCGAGAACAAATCACCGCCGCCAAATACCTCACCGTGGTCGTAGCGGGCCTTGCGCTGTGGATCGGAGAGCACCTCATAGGCTTCTGCGATTTCGCGGAAGCGCGCTTCCGCCGTGGGGTCGTCTGGATTGGCGTCCGGGTGCGTCTCGCGTGCGAGCCGGCGGAACGCGTTCTTGATCTCTTCGGGAGTTGCGTCGCGCGAAACACCAAGCGCTTGGTAGTAGTCCTGCATCACTCGGTCCCAAGGCGTTCTTCGAGGTTCTCACTGATCTCTTCGACCACTCGGATCGACCGCCGATAGTCCATCCGCATCGGCCCGAGAACGGCGACTCGCCCGGAGCCGTGCGACCCGAACGGTGTTGTGACAACCGCCAGATCCATCGTGTCGCCGAACTCCTCGCCGATACGCACCGTGGTGCCGTCAGCGGGATCGCCCAGGATCGCCTGAACGTCGCTGTCGCGCTCGAGGAGATCGAGCATCCGGTGCACGATCGCAAGATCCGCCCACAGGCCGGCGAGCTGGCTGGTTCCGCCGACGAAGAGCTGGGGTGCCACCGACTCGGCGCGCTTGATCTCATGATTGACCGGGTCGATGATGCGCTTCACCACATCGGAGAGGTCGGCGCTGGTGAGTCGCTGATCCGCGCTGGCCTCATCCCGACCGCGCCCGGCGTACACACCCTCGATCACGCGTTCTGCCTCATCGAGCTGCTCGTCGGTGGGCTCGAATTCGAGACTCACGACGTTCTGCGTCACCTGGCCGGTCTCGGCGATGGTCACAACGAGCACCGCGGACGATCCGAGCCGGACGAGGTGCACCGCATGGATCCGGCTCACATCGGCTTGGGGCCCCACGACGATGGCCGGCAACTGCGTGATGTCGGAGACCAGGCCGGTCGTCTCCTTCAGCAGCTTCGAGACCTCGCGGTGAACGTCGGCGAAGAACGAACGGATCCGGTCGTGGGTTGCCGATCGCAGCCGGGCTGGAGAACAGTGGTCGACGTAGTAGCGATAGCCCTGGTGGGTGGGGACACGGCCTGCAGACGTGTGCGGCTGGGCAACGAAGCCGTACGACTCGAGGCGTGCCAGTTCATTGCGGATCGTCGCAGACGACACATCCAACGCGCTCCGCTCGAGGATCGCGTGAGAACTCACCGGTTCGCCGGTGCGGATGTACTCCTCGACGAGCGCCTGGAGCACGAGGGCTTTCCGGTCGTCAATCATCACCGGAAGTTAGCAGTCGCCCGGCGAGACTGACAGCACGGATCGAGCCACACGGTCGGTCAGCAGCGGCGCAAGCACCACGACCCGTCCGGAGCGCACGCCGACGATCCCGGCGGCAAGCAGACGGCGCCCGTCATCGGACGCGAGGAACGCTTCGCCCACCGTCGCGGGCTCCACTCCGGCGGCGAGCCGCAACCCGACCATGAAGCGCTCGCGCTCGGCCTCGAACGCGTCGAGCCGCTCGCTGCCCGAGCGGGGTCGCTCTCCGAGTTCCACGCGATCCAGGTAGGCGTCCAGGCGGCGGATATTCCGAGCTCGCCGCCCCGCTCGATGATCGTGGGCGCCGGTCCCGAAGGCGGCGTATTCCCCCATCGTCCAGGTCGAGAGGTTGTAGCGACAGGCGTGGCCGGGTCGGGCCCAGTTCGAGACTTCGTAGCGCACCAGGCCAGCCTCGCGGGCTGTGGCGGCCAGGTACTCGTGTCGGTCGGCCTGCACATCCGGGTCGGGCGCCGGGGCACCTGCCAGCACGGCCCGGCTCAAATCAGTGCCGCCCTCCACCGTGAGCGCGTACGCCGAGAGATGATCGATATCCAACCCACTCGCCCGGTCGACCGATGTGCGCCACGACAGGTCGGTTTCGGATGGCGTGCCGTAGATGAGATCTACGTTGATGGTCTCGAAGCCCGCCAAACGTGCGGCCACCACGGCCGCCTCGGCCTGCTGCGGTGTGTGCACCCGACCGAGGGCGCGCAGAACCGTTGGATCAAAGGACTGGACCCCAACCGAGACGCGGTTGAAACCGGCCGCCCGCAGATCGTGGGCGTGCTGATCGCTCCAGTCTTCCGGGTTGGCCTCGAGGCTGATCTCAGCGCCATCGACGATCCCAAGGTGCCCGCCAATGGTGTCGAGGACTCGGCCGAGCGCCGCCGGGGCAAGCCGACTCGGCGTTCCGCCGCCGACATTGACCGCGTCCACGGCAAACGGCGCCGGTTCCATCGCGATTTCGGCGATGATCGCTTCGACATAGCGGTCGATCTCCCCACCGCCGGCTTCGTCCGCCGCCACAACGGCAAAGTCGCAGTAGGGACACCGCCGAGCACAAAACGGAATATGAACGTAGGCCGACCGCCAGGAAGCAGCACGATCAGCCAGCGCCTGAGAATCCGGGTGTTCAACGCCTCCGGGGTCTCGGATCTCAAGTCTCACGTCTCACGTCCCCGCTGCTCGGCTGCCAGCTATCAGCTGCCAGCGTGCGGTTCCGAGCCGGTGACTGGCGACTGGCGACTCTATTGCTCCAACTTCAACGCCGCGACAAACGCTTCTTGCGGCACTTCGACCTGCCCGACCATCTTCATGCGGCGCTTGCCTTCCTTCTGGCGTTCAAGGAGTTTGCGCTTGCGCGTGATGTCGCCGCCGTAGCACTTCGCGGTGACGTCCTTGCGCTGTGCCTTGATGGTCTCGCGAGAGATGATCCGAGTGCCGATGGCTGCCTGCACCGGGACGTCAAAGAGCTGGCGCGGGATCAACTCGCGCAGGCGACTGACCATCGCCTTCCCGTAGTTGTACGACTTGTCACGGTGGACGATCGTGGAGAACGCGTCGACCGGGATTCCGTTCAGCAGGATGTTCACACGCACGAGGTCCGACACCTGATAGTCGTCTGGTTCGTAGTCGAGAGAGGCATAGCCGCGGGTTCGGGTCTTCAGATGGTCGAAGAAGTCGAAGACGATCTCGGCGAGCGGCATCCGGTAGTGGAGTTCGGCGCGTTCGGGTGAAAGGTAGGTCATCTCCCCCATCTGTCCACGGCGCTGCTGAACGAGATCCATGACGGTGCCGATGTACTCGGACGGTGTGATGATCATCACCTTCACATACGGCTCCTCGATCGACGCGAGCGCGCCGGCGTCGGGGAGGTCCTGCGGACTGCGCACCGCCACTTGTTCGCCGGATGCGAGGTTGGCCCGATAGGCGACGGACGGCGCGGTCGCAACGAGATCGAGGTCGTACTCGCGTTCGAGCCGCTCCCGAACGATCTCCATGTGGAGCAAGCCGAGGAATCCGACGCGGAAACCGAAACCCAGCGCCCGGCTGGTCTCCGCCTGGTAAACGAGCGACGAGTCGTTCAGCCGGAGCTTGTCGAGGGCTTCACGGAGGCGCTCGAAGTCGTCTCCATCGGTCGGGAACAGTCCAGAGAACACCATCGGCTTCGGTTCCTGATACCCGGGAAGCGCCTCTTCGGTCGGTTGGGCGGTGTGCGTGACTGTGTCGCCGACGCGGATCAGGTCGATCTCCTTGACACCGGTGATGAGATATCCGACCTCCCCTGTGCCGAGATGGTCAACAACCTCGAGCGCCGGGCGACGAATCCCGAGCTCGTCAGCGTCGACATCGAGCGCGGTTGCCATGAACCGGACACCATCGTGGTGCGAGATGCTTCCGTCGACCACGCGGATCGAGCTGACTACTCCGCGGTAGGTGTCGTAGAACGAGTCGAAAACCAGGGCTCGCAGCGGCCCGTGCTCATCTCCGCCGGGCGGAGGTAGTCGCTCGATGATGGCTTCGAGCAGTTCGTCGATCCCGGAGCCGGTCTTGGCCGAGATACGGATCACCTCGTCCGGACTGCCGCCGAGCACGGCCGCCAGCTCTTCGGACGCCCGGTCGGGGTCGGCGGCCGGGAGGTCGATCTTGTTGACCACCGGAATGATCTCGAGCCCCTCCTCGATGGCGAGGTAGGCGTTCGCCAGTGTTTGCGCTTCGACGCCCTGAGCAGCGTCCACGACGAGGAGGGCGCCCTCGCAGGCCTCGAGGCTGCGTGAAACCTCGTAGGAGAAGTCGACGTGGCCGGGGGTGTCGATGAAGTTCAGGCGATACGACTCACCGGAGTCGGCGAGGTAGTCGATTCGAACGGCGTTCGCCTTGATCGTGATGCCCCGCTCCCGCTCGAGGTCCATCTCGTCGAGCACCTGGTCACGCATGTCGCGCTCGGAGATCGCGCCGGTGCGCTCGAGGAGGCGATCGGCCAGCGTCGACTTGCCGTGGTCGATGTGCGCGATGATCGAGAAGTTGCGAATGCGCGAGAGCGCGGACATAGGATCGATCCGGGAGAGGGGAATCTCAGTGTACCGTTGACTCGTTCTCCTGTTATCGTTACCGCTCGTTCCCACCACCTCACGAGGTCTGTCTGCAATGGCCAATATCAAGTCCCAGAAGAAGCGCAACCGCCAGAACGTCACGCGGTACGCTCGCAACAAGTCGTTCCGCTCCGAGCTGAAGACCCGCGAAAAGAGCGTCATGGACGCAGCGGAGGCCGGAGATGCAGCCAAGACCGAGGAGCTCTTGCGCGAAGCGCAGAAGCGAATCGACGAAGCCGCGTCACGAGGCATCCTGCACGCGAACACGGCTGCCCGGCGCAAGTCTCGCCTCACCCAACGGGCACGTTCGGTCCTCGCCTAATCGCATGACTGACCAGTCGATCTGGCTCACGCCGGCCGCGCACGCCAAGCTCGCCGCAGAGCTCGAAGAGCTATCCACCGTTGGCCGCATCGAGATATCGGCCCGCATTGCCGAGGCTCGCGAGCACGGCGACCTTCGCGAGAACGCCGAATACGACGCCGCCAAGAACGAACAGGGCCTCAGGGAGGCTCGGATCCGCAAGCTGACGCACCTCCTCGACAACGCGGAAGTGCGTGAGGTCGAGAACTCGGGACGTGTGGAAGTCGGAACGGTGGTCACCGTGATCGACGACGATGAAGACGAGTTCGAGTTCTTCGTCGCCCCCGCAGAGAACAAGGTCGCAGGAATGATCCTCGCCTCGCCGCAGAGCCCCCTCGGCGATGCACTCATCGGCGCCGCCCCCGGCGACGAAGTCAGCTACGAAGCCCCCGGCGGAACGTTCTCCTACCGGATAGCAGCCGTGAGAGTCTACGAGGGGTGACCTCGCCCGCTGACGCTGGTTCAGCGGGATCTCACGGATCTTGGTAGCAAGACACAAGTAGCAAGTACCAAGACCCGATCGCGCCGACAGCCTTGTCTTGCTACTTGCTACTTGCCCAGCCACCTACACATCGCGACGGTGAGTCGTTCCAAGGTGACTCGGTGGGTTGGTTCGGGGGCGCTCTTGATTTGCAGGTCGGCGCGTGCGAGCGCGTCGAGCGATCGCCGCAGCGACGTTGCCCTGGTCGACGATCGCCGCTCCCAGACCTTGCGAACCGGATACGCGGTGGGCGCCTGGCCCACCCAGCCGGCGTAGGTCTCACGATCCGGAGCGATGGCGGCGAGCGAGCGTCGCCGCACCTCCCCCTCCAGGTACGAGAGCACCACCAGAGGGTGCCCGTGTTCCAAGAAGTCGGCGAGCCGGCGAAGTGCCTCCCCCTCGTTACCCGCAGTGATCGCATCGGAAAGCAACCACATAGGCTCGTCCGGTCGGTTCGAGTAGCGGCCGAGCACATCCTCTTCGGTGACCTTTGATCCGTCTGCCCCGAGTTGGTCGAGGGCCTGGCCGAGTGCGGCGACGTCCGACCCGAATCGACGAAGCAGCACCGAAACAGCCCCAGGTTCGAGTCGGAGCTTGCGGGCGGCTGCGGCCTCGGCGAGCCAACGAGAGGCATCGCGCTCGCGGAACTTCTTGACGGACTCGGTCTCACCGTTCTTACGGAGCACTCCTCCGAGTGGAGCGGGAATCGCCCCGGAGGCGGCGAACACGGCGGTGACGGCGTCGGGGTCCGTGGCGGAGACCAATTCGGCGATCACTTCGGCCTCGGCCTTGAGCAGGTTCTGAGCGTCGATGACGAACACACCGTCGGCATCCCCAAAGAGCGATCCGCTTTGGAGCGCCGGCACAATGGCTTGCACCGACTCACGGAGCTGCCCCTCGGTCTCCTCGGCAGAACCTCGGCCGGGCACATCGATACGCTGGTGATCGCTGATGCCGGCCTGAGCGAATACGCGGTTCGCTTTTTCGAACATGACCTCGCGTTCGCCCGGTCCGGCGTCTCGAGGCCCGCTGATGATGGTGAATCCCACGGCACGAGTCTCCGCGCTCATCGCCCGCTGCGCAAGTCGGGCGATCGCGGCACCACTCGCCGCCCATGCAGGGGCGGCTCCCGAGTGGTCTGTCGCAGAAGCGGCAGCTGGGTGTCTCCGAGGTATCGGCGTCATCTGGCAAGGACGCACAACGAAGGCGCAGTCGGGACTGTGTCGAGGCGTGCCGCAAGCGGCACGATGCAGTTTCCTGGGGAAACTGCCCACGGTTCGGCGCCAAGGGCCTCGAGCTGTGCCGCAAGCGGCACGCCGGTCCGGCGCTAGCCGGTACGCGTCGAGGGCCGGAGAGACACCGTGCCGATTTCTGCGACAGACCGCTAGCTACCCGTGCAGCGTCATTGCATGCCCGGGTCGCAGCAGGAACGGCGGCAAATAGGCTGGTATGTTCGAGAACGGCAGGACGTCGGGATGCAGCCGAATGCCGAGGGCGTCGTCCATGAACCGACGGCGAGCCTGGATTCGATCCCATGCCTGCGGATACTGGGCGGCGAAGGCTTCTCGCAGCGATGCATCGGCGAGGGCAACGCCGTCCTCGATGTTCGTCGTGAAGTAGTCGGTCCCGGTGGCGGGGATCACGTCGACCTGCAGTGCCATGCCGGAGGACAGTTCGATGTCCGAGCCGGGAGCAATGGGTGAGTTCACCCATTCGTCCAGGTGGAGTTGGTGGCCCGGGTTCAGGAAGATGCCGAAGAACGGGTCCCCGAGCCTGCGATCGATGATCTCGTTGAGCGCTCCCCCGGTCTGGCCGACGTGCAGCGCCTCGTACCATTCGGCGATCGCCTCGAAGTAGGGGGCAACGAGTCGCTCCACATAGTTCTGGATCGCGATCGGCAGCTCGTCCGCGTCTGCAACAACGAAGCCGGCCCGGCAGTTCAGCGCCCCCCAGATTCCGAACGCCGTTGTGAAGCGGTCACCACGTTCGATGCGCCGCCGGCCGGGACTCAGCAGGCCGAGCGATGCTCGCGGCCCGCTTGTCAGCATGAGATGACACGAGAGCGGCGATCCGTTCCATTCGAGGAGCCGCACCGCCTTGTCCTCGCGCATTCCCGGTTCAAGTCCGAAGATGAGGTTTCGAACGCCGTTCGACGTGTGGCAGGCCGCGTACTCGAAAGCCGCGAGCTGATCGAGGTCGTTGATCACGCGCAGACCGTCCGCGGCGGCGGTGAGGATGTCCCCGGCGTTCTCGACGGCGTGGCCGTCGCCGATCAGCCCTCGCACGGCTTCGACGATGAACGAAGGCACCTCGATCATCGAACGGTCGGAGAACTCCTTCCATCCGATCATGGCGACGCGCGACCCCCGATCGACTCCTTCTTCGCTGAGGATCTCGTCGAGGCGGCGTGACCGGTCTCGGGGCTGGCTTGGGAGGCTGAAGTCCTGGTGAAGCTCCACCCGCATGGGGAGCGGAGCGGCAGCGGCCATGCCGACGCATTCGTTACCGGTCAGGAGAAGCGGCTCATCCCTCGAGCCGACGATCAGGACCGCCTCTTCGAATCTCGGGTCGAAGCCGGTGAGGTAGGCGAGGTTGGCACTGTGCTCGCGATCGGC
>RCNG010000450.1_pt1 | contig 18572 bp, 17 predicted proteins | sample 2041371 | NCBI WGS metagenome assembly RCNG01 (sample SAMN09708227, study PRJNA481090) | Marine sediment metagenome, whole genome shotgun sequencing project. | biome: marine sediment; feature: ocean; material: sediment; isolation source: Sewage treatment plant 1 marine sediment (STP1) ... | reverse complement strand
CGCCCGCCCCTTTCGGTTACCAGCTTCAAGCCCAGCGCATTGAAAAATGCCATGAGTTCGGTATTGAAAAAACGTGCAAAGGCTTGCCGGAGAAAAGGGCCCGTCTTGCCGAAATAAGAAATAAATTCGGATACCTCGGCAATATTGGTGATATTGCAGCGGCCTTTTCCGGTAATACAAAGCTTGAGACCGGTCCGTTTCATTTTTTCAAGCAGAAGGGTATCCGCTCCAGCTTCAGCCGCCTGCCCGGCGGCCATCAGCCCTGCCGGGCCACCGCCGATGACAATGACTTGTCGTGCTTTCATATTCGTGGGTTCTCTGATTTCTCAGCCCGCTCCTGCGGGATCGATGACCGGAAATTGAAGTTCGTCAATATGTCTCCAGCCATTTGTATATAATCAAAGCATCTTGCCCCTCTTCTTCGGCAACGACTGTTTTGCGAGGCAAATGGAACCATTGTCTGATCGCCTCCTCTTTTGGTATATCCTGGAATTAAGCCTATGTATCCCAAGCAGATACAATCTCATGAAATATCGGCCAGATTTCTTCGAAATCGGTTTCATTGGCTTGTCGTATTTGCATCAGACGATATCGACTTGTAACTTGACGCTAACGGTGAGTGGCGGACAGGCGCGTTTTCGACATATGCTTGTCCAACCCGTTACTATCTGGAATGTTAATTCGTGTTCATCCATAAAAGGTTATTTAGCCCGATATCTGCGTTATGCGAAAAATTTTATCCTCAGAATATCAAACATATGCCTGCGGTATAATTTTTCGCATGCCTTGATCTCGACCAAAATCCCTCATTTCTGGATGGACACTAATTCATAATTAGTCATCATCGTCAGGATACGGCTGTGGGGAGCACCGCATCCGCTGGAATGTTTGTTGGCACCATTTCTCTATTCTCGCCAATGCTCTGGTTGATTTAGCACATCGGAGCATCGGACTTTTCCAATTATTCGTCCAATAATTCCGGCGCTTAATTCTTGTACCATCCACGCACCGGCATGTTCTTCAGGTATGGGATATGGCGCTTCATAGCCTTTATTTCCAGCGGGTATGAATCCATAACGTGGATAATAATCAGAATGCCCCAACACAAAAACCAGTTCGACACCGGTTTCCTTTAGACGAGTTAGCCCCTCTTCAATTAGCTGACCACCAACTCCTTTGCTTTGGGTGTCAGGAAGAACAGCAAGTGGTGCAAGTATTTGGGCTGATACCGGTTCGGTCGTTTGCGTAAGCGTTGCGTTTGTAAAAAGTATGTGTCCGATCAATTGTTCGCCTTCAACAGCTACAAGTGAAAGCAATGGCGTTGCGGTTTTATCGTTGAATAAACCGTCAACAAGATCGGCTATCTCCGAACCTTTTTCTTTTCCAAACGCTTTGATGTGAACCTTTTCAATTTCAGTACCATCAAACGCTGATGACTTTCTTATCTTCAATGATCGTTCCTTTTTTATCCGCTGTTAATCAGACGCACGGCTTTTTGCATCAACGGTGATGGCAGACCGATACCGCCCAGGGCACTAAAGCCCGTATAACAGCACGGGTCGCCATTACCGGCGGTAATCGCTTTCAGGCGTCCAAACTGCTGGGCATGTATAGGCCCACGCTCCACGCCAAGATCGACAAATACGACCTGAATTCTAAACCAGCGTTCGATAGGTCGTCTGCTGACGGAATTAACCGCATGGTACGATTATGCTGCTTCGGTTTAAGGTTTTCAGGGGGGGGTGGTTATATCGCCTGCAGCAAGGGCCGCACTACAGACGAAGCCCAGTTTCTTCCTTAAGGCCTCGACCTTCGGTCCTCTGACATCAGTCTTCAGACTTCTGTCCTCAGGAATTCAGCTGGCTGGCACGACCCCATTGGTGATCTGCGCGTAGGCGCTGTGGTTATGAATGGATTCGAAGTTTTCGGCGCTGACGGAAAACCAGGTGATGTTATCGTCGGCAATCAGGCGCTCGGAAATGTCCCTTACGACATCCTCGACAAATTTCGGATTGGAAAACCCCCGTTCGGTCACATATTTCTCATCAACCCGTTTCAGCACCGAAAAGACGTCGCACGAGGCGCAGGATTCGACCAGCTCGATCATGTCCTCCAGCCAGATGAACTTTTTAAATCGGGTTTGAAGCCGGACGATGCCGCGCTGATTGTGGGCACCATGTTCTGAAATTTCTTTGGAACAGGGGCAGACCGAGGTGATGGGTACGTTGACTTCGGAAACCAGGTCGATGTCGTTGCTCGAATTGCTGGATCCGGTAATCCGGCAGTTGTAGTCCATCAGTCCCGGTGCGTGGCTTACCGGGGCCTGCTTTTCGATAAAATAAGGAAAACTCACCTCGATATGGGCCGAGGCGGCATCCAGATTCTTTTTCATGGCCTCCAGCAGGACTGAAAATTTCTTCAGCGAGATCTCAGGGTTCAGCAGGTGGAGCATCTCGACGAACCGGCTCATGTGCGTGCCTTTGTATTCCTGGGGCAGGTCCACGTACATGTTGATCGACGCAATGGTGCTCTGGGAACCGTCGCGACGGTCCTTGACGCGTATGGGGTAGCGCAGGTTTTTGATGCCGACTTTATCGATGGGGATATTGCGGTGATCCCGCTCATTTTGTACATCTTTCATGATCTGCCTATTGGATGGCGGAGGTGCGCGTAAGGGTTATTTTAACAGGTAATCCATCTTCACATGGCTCATGGCGCGGTAAATATTGCCTTTGATCTTGCGGTTGGTTCGGTAAAGTCCCTCCAGCATCGCTTTGATTTCGGAACGTTTGGTGGCCCCGGCTGATGGGCACGGATTGGCGTACTGGGGAAACTGCTGCGCCCTGGCAAAGCGCCGGATGCTGTTTTCATCGACCATCGCCAGCGGTCGGATCACGGTGAAGCGACCGTTGAACAGTTCCTGCCGAGGCACCATGGTGCTGATCTCCCCGGCATAACAGATATTTAAAAAGAGCGTTTCAATGATGTCGTCCTTGTTATGCCCCAATGCCAGCTTGGTGCACCCCAGCCCGTCGGCAATTTCGAACAGCCGTTTGCGCCGGAGCCTGGCACAGAGAAAACAGGGGTTCTCCCGATTCACATCGCTGTGGGCGATAATTCCGTGGTCCGTTCGATCGACGGTCAGGGGAAATCCCAGGTGCCGGCAGGTATCGACCAGGTCGTCGGCAAAACTGCCTGGGAAACCGGGATCCACATAGATGGGAAGCAGCTCGTAGTGCACCGGCACCCGCTTTTGCCGCTCGGCCAGCGCCCACAAAAGAATCAGGCTGTCCTTGCCGCCGGACAATCCCAGCGCAATGCGGTCGCCGTCTTCGATCATGCCATAGCGGTGGATGGCCTTTCCAACCAGGCTGTTCAACGCTTTATATGTGTAGTTGTGCCGGGGCAAGGTGAACTCGTTTGGATCAACGATCTATTAATCGGTGTCGATCTTTTCTACGACCTTTCCGGCGGCAATTTCCCGCAGGGCGACGACAATATCCTCGTTTTTCGGGGAACTGACCAGGTATTCAGATCCTTCACGGATTTGCCGCACCCGTGCGGCAACCATATGAACCAGTTTGAAGCGGTTCGGTACTTTTTCCAGACAATCTTCAACAGTAATTCGTGCCACGGAAGTCCTCCTGTTTACAATATTTCCACCAGTTCGTAGACCCGCTTGCCGGCCGGAGCGGTGAGCACAATCTCATCCCCGGGCTTTTTCCCGATAATGGCCTTACCCAGCGGTGAGGTGACCGAAATGCGACCCTTTTCGATGTCGGATTCTTCGGGGCCCACCAATTGGTATTCCACCTCCTCGCCGGTATCCACATTTTCAAGCATCACCGTGCAGGCGAACACCGCTCGATCTTTGGGCAGGTTGTCCAACTCGATGATTTCCGCGGTTCCCAGTTTATATCCCAATTCAATGAGCCGGCCTTCGATAAAGCCCTGGCGTTCTTTGGCCGCATGATATTCGGCATTTTCACTGAGATCACCATGGGCTCGTGCCTCTTCAATTGCCCGGATCACAGAGGGTCTTTCGGTGGATTTGAGGTGTTCCAGCTCTTTTTTCAGCGTCTGGTAACCTTTTCGGGTCATGGGTATTCTTTCCAATGGGCGACTCCTAAATGATTCTCTATTTCAATTTTTTTACCCGGTATAGGCCTTAAGTAAAATAATTTGGATAGGCTAAATGGAGAAAGCCGTATGGTAATACTGAGATGACCGATAACACAGTCCAAATTTATGATCTTATCGCCTATTACAGAAAAACAGATCCCCACGGCACAGGCCATTGGGGAATCAGATCAATCCGAATTCAATTTACAGCAACGGTTAACCGGTTCGTTTGTCTCTATCGCAATGGTGGTTTATCAGCCCGGCATGCGGTTTTTCCAAATCGCAACCAGCGTTTAGGACACCACGTAAACCGGACGAAGCGGGTTGACGGGCCATCGGCAGGTTACCGTTCAGCCGCTTGAATAGTTGCCCTACCATTTGCCCAGAATGCTACTGCCGGCCTGGACTTTATCCCCAACCGCCACCCGGATATCTGTCTCAGGGGGCAGATAAATATCCAGCCGGGAACCAAAGCAGATCATGCCGAAGCGATGTCCCCGTTTCAACACATCACCAGCTTGAACGGCACAGATGATGCGCCGGGCAACCAACCCGGCAATTTGGACGAATCCCACCACCTTGCCCGCCGCACTCTCCAACAACAGGGCGTTGTGCTCGTTGTCCGTCGACGCCTTGTCGAGGTTGGCGGAAAAAAATTTTCCCGGTTGATAGGTCACCTGCCGGATCGTTCCCTCGTGGGGAACCCGGTTGACATGGACGTTGAAGACGGACATGAAAACACTGATCCGGGTGCAGGCACCTTCAAAGTAAGGCGTCTGGTCTACCGGTTCCACCTTTATCACCTTGCCGTCGGCCGGCGAAACCACAATCCCCTCACCGGTCGGAACCAGACGATCCGGGTCCCTGAAAAAAAAACAGATAAAACCAGTGGTAAAAAGCCCCAGGACGGCCAGCCACCCAACGCCAAGCAAGGCAAAAACAGCGGTGGTAAAAGCGGACGCGAATATAAACGAATATCCGGCCTTTGCCACTGGAAATGCGGTCTGACTGGGCGGATCGGACCATTTCAATTGTGTCATCGCATGCTCCCCGGCGACAACGGCTGCCGGTAAAAGGCTTTTTTCAACCCTTTTATTAAAGGGTTACCTATATCCAATGCCTGCGTCCGTGTCAACAGCTACCCGACACCCGATTTGAAAACCAATCCATCACCTAAAAACAGACGTCTGCCGGGGTTGCCTGGCAGCCAGTGCAATAGCATGCCCATGTCCATTGTCGGCTTGTGGTTCAATGACATTGCATGTCAGGCCCGGTTAATGCCCGGCCATTTGAATCTGGGCGTCGGATTTGCGGACATATTCCGGGATCAGGTCATCGATGGGATCGACATTTTGTTTCCTGAACCGCTCCAAGGCCAGCCTGCCCACTGATGCGGCCCGGATGACATGTTGCATGGTATCGGCAAACCGGATGCGCGGGCTCCGGTTCTCAAAGACCCTCCGGTAAAGAAGGGCACCGGAGCCCACCAGGATGGCATTTTCCGGCAGTGCCGCGGCCACCGTTTCCGGCGCGCCCACCCATACCCGTGTCGCTGGTTGGGCGGATCCGCGATACTGGGTGTAGTAAATCTCTCCCCGCCGTGCGTCAATCATGGCCACCACGGGACAATCGTGAAGGGAAAACGGAAAGGCCAGTGCTGCTAGGCTGCTGACCCCGACCACAGGCGTCCCCGTGGCTGCAGCAAGCCCCTTTACCGTGCTGATTCCGATGCGTAATCCGGTAAAGGTTCCCGGCCCCCGGGTGACGGCAATACCGCCGACATCCGCAGGTTCGCATCGGCACTCCTCAAGAATCCTGTGGATCATCGACATAAGGTGACGGGAATGGGTTTTTCCCGCGGCATAAACCACCTCGGCAAGTAAACGGTCGCCACTGAGCAGGGCCACGCTGCAACTGGTGGTGGAGGTGTCGACGGCCAGAAGGTTCATGACCGGACTTTGCCTGCGGGCTTTTTTTTGGCCTTCGGGGCCTTGGCTTTTTTTGGGGGCGCAGATTCGAGTGCGATCGCCAGGACCTCGTCCATATTGCGGACGGGAACGAACGTGAGCTTGCGCTTGACGTTCTTGGGGATCTCCACGAGATCTCTTTTGTTCTTTTCCGGGATGATCACGGTATTGATGCCGGCGCGAAGGGCACCCAGGGCTTTCTCCTTCAATCCCCCGATGGGCAGCACACGCCCTCGCAGGGTGATCTCACCGGTCATGGCCACATCCTTGTTAACGGGCCGTTCGGTCAACGCCGAAATCAGGGCCGTGGCCATGGCGATGCCGGCGGAGGGGCCATCTTTGGGAATGGCACCGGCCGGCACATGGATGTGGATATCCCGGTTGTCGAAGATCTCATCTTTCACCTTGAACAGGTCGATGTTTGCCCTGGCGTAACTCAGCGCCGCACGAGCCGACTCCTGCATGACCTCACCCAACTGGCCGGTGAGAATCATCTCCCCTTTTCCGTTGATCAGCGAGGCCTCCACATACAGCACCTCGCCGCCGACCTGCGTCCATGCCAGGCCGGTTGAGAGTCCCACCTGGCTGTGTTCCTTGTCCATCTCCGGATAATACTTGGGCGGTCCCAGGTATTTTTCCAGGGATTGCCGGGTCACCTGGAACGGGCCTTTCGCCCCTTCGGCGATTCGTCGTGCCAATTTTCGGCAAAGGGTTCCCAGCTCGCGTTCGAGGTTTCTCAACCCCGCCTCGGAGGTGTACTCGTTAATGACCTGGACGATGGCTCCGTCGCTGAAGCGGATCTGACGGGGCTTGATGCCGTTCTCCTTGACCTGTCGCGGAATCAGGTGCGTTTTCGCAATGGTTTTCTTCTCATCCTCGGTATAGCCGGAAAGGTTGATCACTTCCATGCGGTCTAACAGCGCAGACGGGATGGTGTCCGAGATATTGGCGGTCAGGATGAACATGACTTTGGACAGATCAAAGCTGAGATTGAGGTAGTGATCGCTGAATTCAAAATTCTGCTCGGGATCCAGTGCTTCTAAAAGCGCCGAAGAGGGGTCGCCCCGAAAGTCGGCACCCAACTTGTCGATTTCATCCATCATGAACACCGGGTTGTTTGAACCGGCCTGCTTCAATCCTTGGATGATTCGCCCGGGCAGTGCACCGATGTATGTGCGCCGGTGCCCCCGAATCTCCGCTTCGTCCCGTATGCCACCCAAGGAAATACGCACGAACTTTCGTTTCATGGCGTTGGCGATGGCCCGTCCAAGCGATGTTTTCCCCACTCCCGGAGGGCCCACGAAACAAAGGATGGGGCCCTTGGACTGGGGGTTGAGCTTGCGAACGCTCAGGTATTCAAGGATGCGGTCCTTGATCCGTTCCAGGCCGTAGTGGTCCTTATCCAGCACGGATTTGGCCTTCTTGATGTCGATAACATCGGTCGTGGACTTGCTCCAGGGCAGTTCCACCATCCAGTCCAGATACGTTCGAACCACCGATGATTCTGCGGAATCGGGGTGCATCTGCTCCAGGCGGCGAAGCTGTTTGTCGGCTTCCGCCTTGGCATCCTGGCTCATCTTCGCGCGTTTGATCTTAGTTTTGTACTCGTCGATTTCCTGGGTGCGCTCGTCCAGTTCTCCCAATTCCTTGTGAATGGCCCGAACCTGCTCCCGCAGGAAATAGTCTTTCTGGCTCTTGGATATTTCGTCCTTCACCTCGGATTGGATCTTGGCCTGCATGGCAGACAATTCCACTTCGTGAGACAACAGGTTGTTGACTTTTTTAAGGCGCTCGAAGGGGTCGATGATTTCGATGATGGCCTGGGCTTCGTCAATTTTCAAGCGAAGGTTTGAGGCCACCAGGTCTGCCAACCGGCCGGGATCTTCGATGCTGGTGAGAATTGACCCCACCTCGTTGGTGTACTCGCCCCGCAAGGTGAGAATTCTCTCGGAATATTCCCTCACATTGCGCATCAGCGCTTCGGCTTCCAGATCAACTGTGGAGGATTGAGGCTCCTCGATGATCTCGATTTTCACACGATACAAGGACCGCTTGCGCACATATTTGGCAATTCTGGCCTTGGCGATGCCCTGAACGAGAGCCTTGACACGCCCATCCGGCAGCTTGAGCATCCTCAAAATCCGGCTGACCGTTCCGATCTGGTAGATCTCCTCAGGTTTGGGGTTTTCAATCCCCGGATCGATCTGGGTTGCCACAAACAGGTATCGATCCTTTGAAATCGACTCTTCGATGGCGTTGACCGACTTTTCACGCCCCACAAACAAGGGCAGCAGCATATCCGTGAAGATCACCACATCCCGCACCGGCATCATGGGAAGGATCGTTGGAATGATCGCTTCCGGATCGTCCTCCTCGATAATGCTGATCAGATCATCTTTATCCGTTTCACCCATCTTGACTCCTGGAAATATCAATACCAAATTTCATTGAACCCACCCCTCAAGCGACGGGGTATACGCTCGTTGTCACGGTCCACGGCCCCGCCAAAAGGACCGTATCGCAAAATGTCTTATATAATAACACTTAATTTTTCTTTGACAATGGCACGCCGGTTCTTTTAAGAAGCCTTAGCATCGTGTTTAAAATCGCTTACCGAACCAACCGGTCCTTCGGGCCAACACTCAACAATGGGCTGACATGACAACACCACTGATGGTGAACATACTGGCATTTTTCTTCGGCGCCTGCATCGGCAGCTTTTTGAACGTCTGCATCTACCGCATACCGGCCGCCTTGTCCATCGTTTATCCGGGTTCGAGCTGTCCCCGCTGCAAAACGATGATTCCTTTCTACGACAACATCCCTATCCTCAGCTATCTGCTGCTGAGGGGAAAATGCCGCAACTGCCAGGCACCCATCGCCATCCGCTACCCCTTTGTGGAACTGTTGGGCGGGCTCTTCGCCCTGGCCTGCGCTATGTCCTTCGGCCCCACGCTGCAGAGTTTGGTCGTTTTCGCCTTCATCGCGACCCTGACCGTAGTAACCTTTATCGACCTGGACCACCGGATCATTCCGGACGCGATTTCACTGCCCGGGATCCCACTTTTCTTTCTGGCCGCGTTAGCCGTCCCCAGCGTCACCTGGCGCGCCAGTGCCATCGGCATCGTGGTGGGGGGCGGGAGCCTTTTCGCTGTGGCGTGGGTTTACCAATTCATGACCGGAAGGGAGGGCATGGGGGGCGGAGATATCAAGCTGCTGGCGATGATCGGCGCCATGATCGGTTGGCAGGGTATTCTGTTCACCCTTTTCGCCGCGTCAGCCATCGGTACCATCGTTGGCCTGCTGGCCATGATCCGATCCGGAAAAGGCATGCGGCTGGCCATTCCCTTCGGCCCCTTTTTGGCCATGGGGGCGATCATCTACCTGTTTTTCGGCCAGGGCCTCATCGCCTGGTACTTCAATTTTCTCCGGTAATTTCTTTGGACTTCAGTCCCATTAGATGGAGAGCAAATAGGTGCGCAGGTTGACCTTCTTCCCTTTGATGCCGAGCCGATCACGGATGGTGTACCGATATCCTTCGACCGTCCGGGTGGAAATGCCAAGCATGCGTGCGATCTCCCTGGCCTTTTTGCCTTGTTTGACCATGGCAGCCACCTTGATCTCAGTCGGGGTGAATCCGAGGTAATCGAAGGAAAGTTTACGACTCAGCGGTGAAATGATTTCGCTGAGGTTGGAGTCCAGGATGTCGAGATAGGCTTTTTGTTTGGCGTTCAACCCACTTTGTTTCATCTTGCTTAAATAAGGGCGAATCAGGGATTTGACATTGTAAAGGACCTTCTCTTCCAAGGCCTTGCGATCTTCGTCCCGCTTTTTCAAAAGGACTTTAAGTGCCGTATTCACTTCAGAAAGGTTGTCGGATCGGGACGCCAGTTCACGGCCTCTGACCGCAAGCGCCTCCTTGCTTTTCATCTGGTCGGTAATATCGAACAGGATGCCGTTCACGTAGCTGTCCTCCCGCCCATTAACGCAGGTGGCGATGACATGAATCCAGCGCCACTGGGCAAGGACGCGATGAAAAATCCTGAATCGATGGTTGAATTTGAGATCCGTGTGACCCTTGACGTAGGCGTAACGCAGCGCCTTGCGGTCATCTGGATAAACTTGGAACCACTGATTGACCACCTGCGACGGCGTGATACCGGCGATATCTTTTGCCGAAGGACTGATAAAAAGCACCTTCAACCTCCTGGGACGGACTGGATTCACCTGAAGCCGGAAGACGGCAAAATCCGAAGCGGTCTCCATGAGCAGCTGCTGGCTTGCACGGCTTTCAGCCAAGTCTTTCTGGATTTGACGCTCGCGGGTGATATCCCGGCCGCAGCCGACGGTGCCGATCATCGCCCCTGATTCATCCAAAAGCGGCGCCTTGTGGACGTCCAGAACCAGATATTGTCCGCGAACCAGTCCGTCCTCCACAAACCGCATGTTTTTTTGCCTGGTTTTTACGATCTCGTCTGAATTTTCACACACTTCACCGAAAGTGTGGCGCTGGCCGTTTGCCCGTTCCAGGTCAGCGAAGTAGACATCATTTTTACCAACCACCGCCTCTGGGCTTTTACACATGAGCAGCCGTTCGCAAAGGGCCCGGTTGGCGAACAGGTAGCGGTTGTCCATATCCTTGGCCCAGATCATGTCCGGCGCATTATCGGTAATGCGCCGGGTCAGTTTGGTCAAGGCATCGAAATCCGTTTGCCGGTTGGCAAGTTGCCGGGCAAGTTGCCGGTTTTCCGCTTCGAGGTTTTGAATCCGCGCCAACCATTCATCTCGACCCATCGTCTCTCCTGGTGTCATGTCATCCCCAATCCGCTGGATAGCACCCAACCGACCTTACCGGTCAGGCGATGCCGATAAACTCGAAATTCATCTTGGATTGAAACTTCTCTACCCTTTTGAAGATCTCCTTCAGCATGGTTTGTTCGATGTGGGTCAATTTTTTGGGATTGATGTAGTTGTCCGGCTTGGTATCGTCGTCCATTACCGCGGTGATCTGCCGCACAAACCGCAGCTGCATGAGGAAACTGTATGCCTTTTCCAACTCTTCATATTCCTGAGGAGAAATAATTTTCTTGATCCTGAGTTGATCGAGCCGTTCCATTGTGTTGGTTTCATCGATCCTGTTTTTTAGGGCATACACCCGCGCAAAATCAACGATGGGGGTCATGGCGCTTTTAATATCGAAAGCATTGCGATGCCGACCTTTGGATTCAACCACAAAATTGCGAAAAAACCCGAGGGGAGGTTTGAAATTGAGGGCATTTTCGGTCATGTGCCGGAAAAAGCCGGGCCATCCATCAAGCGATGCGAACAGATGCTGTCGCAATTCGGCAATCAGCGAGTCTTCTCCAAACCCGCGTCGGAAATCGAAGAAAATACTGGCCTGAAGGAGGTCCTCGGCTTCGGCGGCATGAATCCAATCGCTGAAGTAGGCCTTCCATCGGCTAAGGGATTGACACCACTTTGGATTCTTGGCCATGACCCCACCCGTACAAAAATCGTAGCCGGCCTGGTTTAGCAATGTGCAGGCGATGTCACCGAACTTTAGAAAATAGCGATCTACGGAATCAGCGTCATCCGGTTGCGGATCCTGGTAAATGATGGCGTTGTCCTGATCGGTTTTCAGGGTCTGTTCCTGCCGGCCTTCGCTGCCCAAAATCATGAACACGAAGGGCACCGGGGGGGGGGGCATCTCATCCAGGGTCATGGACATAAGCTTATTTAAAATCGCGTCGGACACCGTGGTGATAAAGCGGGTCACATTTTTGGCCGTGGCGCCGCTGTGGATAAGGCTGCGAACCAATCTGGGCAATTGCTGATGCTTATCGATAATAATATCCAGGTCGGTCGCCATCTGAATTTCGCGCAGCAGAAACAGCGGGGATTGCCCCTGGTAGGCTAAAATATCCTTGCTGGACAGCATGCCAATAATGTTTTCGTCTGCATCCCTGATGCCCACATGCTGAAAATCCTCCTCCATCATGGTCATCATGGCCTCGAAAACCAGCGCTTTATCCGATATCGTTCGCAGAGGTGCAGACATGATGCTGCCCACCGGTTTATCGATGGGATGTCCACGCGCAATCACCTTGCGGGCAAAATCCCTTTCGGTGACGATGCCCACCTGTTCCGGATCCTTCGAACGTATGAACGCATAGCTGCTCTTCTGGCGCAGCATGGTACCGGCAGCATCCCTTATTGAGTCGCCGGCATCGCAGAAGACTGGATTGCGTGAATAGATCTGGGACAAGGGTTGATTGAAAAACTGAAGGCTGCCCTCTTGAGGGTGCAATGTTTTGGCAATAATCGCTGCATATGACCGGCTGAGCATCCGTTTTCCGAATGTATCGGAAAAAAAGTCGGAGAATACGCTGTATTTCTCACATAGCTCAAAAAACACATGGCTGGGCAGCACACAAAAGGTGGAGTCTTCGATCACCTCCAGGGTGCGCACAGCCAACCCGTCATTCAGGAGCATGGAGATACCGCCGAATAGATCACCTTCGGACAGCAAGTCACGCATCTTCTTGGCGCCTTTTTCTTCAAAATACCGCTCCGCGGCACCTTTTTGAAGCATGTACAGGTAGCCAACGCGTGTCTTGCCCTGAACAAAAGGGACGGTTCCTCGCGGGTAGTTAATGCGTGAGAGTGTTTGGGCGGCACGATCGAGCTCATCTTCGGGCAGGAAGGTAAAGGGATCGATGCCGGACAAAAAAAGACGCGCTTGGACGACCCTGGTAATGGCATCTATGGATTCATCAAAGATATTATTACTGAAATTGGCCAAAAAATATTCATAAAAAGCCTTGTTCTTGGTACATATCTCCATGATAACGCTGTCCGGTATGGAGATGGCATGCAAATCGGTGTCCACCTTGGCCGTCCTCAGGGATATGCCGGCGTTCAACATCACCGAGATCCCCCCGAAGACCTCCCCCTGCTTGATGTATCCGCTCAATTCCGGTTCCCCTCGATCATCCTGATAGAGGGAAAGCTGACCTCGCATGATCACCAGCACATTCTCGATGCGGGTCTTTCCCTGCGTGGAAACCGGGTGCCCCCTTTCAAGATGGAGCAGTTCGGCTTTTGCCACAACCCGATCGAGTTCGTCCTTGGTGAGAAATGAGAAATGAGGCATGCTGGAAAGAAATCGAAGAATGCCTGCTTTCATCTGATCATCCTTATCTGAAGGAAATGAAGGACCGCGCCGAAAATAAAAATGGGCCGATCGACCCCGTTTCTCGCACTCGCGGGCCGTCGGTTGCAAAGATTAAATCATCAACACCAGGCAATGTCAACTTCCCGGTGGAAGCGATATCATTGTATTCAGGGATGTTATACAGTCCGTGAGTTGACAGCGACGAGCCAGGATTAGGCCATTATCAATGGGTACAACAGGCTAAAAGGGGTTTCCTCCAGCACCATCCCAAATCAACAGTTTGATGGTGCTGGAAGGAATGAACGATTGAACAATAAGGATTGGTTTACTATAATTGGGCCATTTTCTGGGCGACTGCCCTGAACGCTTCTGAGACGGGGGAATCCTTGTGCTGCTGCTGATAGGAGACGCCGGCGTCTCCGCATTCCACCATCTTTTGATCAAAGGGGATTTTTCCAAGGAAAGGAATGCCGGCGGCAAGAGCGGTTTTTTCCCCGCCACCGGATCCGAAAAGATCAATAAACGAATCGCAGTGGGGACAGGCGAACCCACTCATGTTCTCGATGAGCCCGAAGATTTCCATCTTGACCGTTTTGCAGAAGTTGATCGATTTTCTGACATCCGCCAAAGAGACTTCCTGGGGAGTGGTAACGATGATGGCCTTGGCATCGGGAATCGTTTGGGCTATGGTGAGTGGTTCATCGCCGGTTCCCGGAGGGGCGTCAATGAGCAGGAAATCGAGGTCGCCCCACTCCACGTCTCCAATAAACTGCTGGATGGCAGAATATTTGACCGGGCCACGCCAGATGATCGCCTCATCTTTGGTTGGTGTCAACGACTCGATGGAGACGGCGCCCAAGTTTTTCGAATAGCGCATGGGATTGAGTTTCCGGTTGGTTCCCAGATCGAGCATTCCGGAAAGTCCAAGCATTCGGGGAACATCGGGGCCGTGAAGATCGACATCCATGATTCCCACCTGACGGCCCATGCTCGCCAGGGTCAGCGAAAGATTCACAGCGGTGCTGGTTTTCCCGACACCACCCTTGCCGCTCATGATAATAAATTTGTGTTTGATACGACCCAGCGCACCCTTGACATCAGTGTCTCTCTTGGCCTGAGTATCGGCCTGCTGATCCGCTGTTCCCATACTGCTTTGAATTTCTACCATCTTTTTTATCTCCAAATCAAGCCAGCGCGCAAGGGCTGCTACCGAGATCGGCACCCGGCGGGTGCCTGCGGAAGGCAGCGCGATCGAAAGTGTCAATATACCGGTTCGACCGGCTACTGGCTCAGGTAACGGTGGAAGTCATCCTGCCCGCACCCGGGGCATCCTTCCGGCCGGCCAGTGCCCAGAGGCTCATCCCACTGACGTTGACATTTCCGGCATGAAAACTGACGTTTCTCTTCAACCATTTTGTAGTTTCCGCCATCGACTTTGATGGCTTTTCCGTTAATCAGCGCATCGGCCACCGTCTGCCTCGCCTTGTGGAGGATTCGACCAAATGTCGCCCGCGAAACCCCCATGCACTGCCCGGAATCTTCGTGGGACAACCCATCCAGGTCCGCAAGTCTGAGCGCTTCCCGTTCATCCACAGTAATGCACACCTCGGCAAGGTCAAGCATGGGGATGCCGCGTGGCTTGAAAAAGCTGATTTTTGGATTGAATGCCACGAGTCGGTCTTTTCTGGGTCTTCCCATGAGGCCTCCATTAAAGCATATGCTCGGTTACAAGCTGTTATTCTTACCGGCTTCCATACTCAAACCATTTTCCCCGGCGACAGGGGAAGAAGATGATACCAACGCTAACCCCGATGCTGCACAAACAAAATGAAAGAAATGGTTAAACGATGGGTATCAAAATTAATATGGCCAATTTACTGCCATTTTCTGGTAGTCACGAATGGTGGGTTCCAGGAATAGTATCGTTATTCTCATTTTGTTTAATTTTCAGGAAAGCTGGGGCTAAGATGGCAATATATTTTTGGGTCTATTTTCTACCAGGCGGATGTGATCGCCCTGATGGAGCAAGCGATATCAACGGGGACGATTCGGGCCGGCGTTTGAGTCAGGAATTTCCGGCGGTTCCAATTTCGGGTTGACCTGGGTGAAGTACTCACGGGAGTCTTTCACGAAAAGCCAATAGGTGCCCACGATCGTACACAACACCACAGTCACACAGAGCATGGTTGAAATTTTATTATGGGGAGTAACGAAAAAATAAAAAAAATCATTGAGAACAATAAAAATATTCCCCACTACCACCAGCGCCCTGGCCCATTTTTTTATCAATACATGCAGAAAACATAAACAAAGGCTGACAATCGCCATTTTCATGATGTCTTTATCCGAACCCGCCACCGGCTCTACGGCCCAAAATAGCGAATAGATAAAGATCGGATGGCAAACCCAGGCCACCGCCAGAATGGCAAAGCTTTTCTTAAAGCTGGCGGGAGATTCGCTGAAACGGGCAAAGTAATCATTCATTTGCGGCTCTGTTTCTCCATCGGGTTAACATCGCTGGGTGACACACATAGTGGATCTTGTTTTGAACCCTCCCCGCGGCAAGCCGCGGGGAGGGTTCACCGTAGGGATATATATCGATTCCAGTTCGCTCACTAACCCCGCCGCCCCGATGAGCGGGATCTTTGCTTCGCGCCGAGAAGCGACTGGGAACGCATTCGCTATCGCGGTTCAATCGTCGGGTGAACTCACCGTGAGCGTCTGGCCCACATGGATCACCGTCTTTTCAGTCAATTTATTAATGGATCTCAGTTTTTTTACCGACAGGTTATACCGCCGGCTGATGCTGAAGAGGGTATCACCGGCAGCCACCGTGTGGGTCTTCACCGTCGCCGTCTTCTTCACCGTCGCCGTCTTCTTCACCGGTGGTGGGTTGGCCGAAGCAGCCGGCGGTGCAGCCCCCTTTTCAAGATTGCCGACCTTCTTCAGGGTTATGTCGGTTTTCTTTTGCAGGGCATCCAAGCTCATCGCCAGGTGGTCCATTCTCAGGGACATGGAGGCTTCCGATCGATCAAACCGGGTTTTAAACGTTTCAAACGACTTGGCTTGCTCCCAGATGCGGGTGACTTTTTCATCCACGCCATCGTATTTTTCCAGTCGCTGTTCCAGTAGTTCGATTTTCTGTTCCAGTGCGCTGAGGGTTGCCTGGTCGGTGGGTTCGTTGATGTTTGAAAAAAGAAGCATCACCAGCAGCACGACGCCGACGGCACCCGCGATGCCTATCCCCCAGTACAGATATCGCACCGGACTGCCCGAGAGAATGGTGGCCTTCTTCAAGCCTTTTTCCTTAAATGAAGCGTAGCCGTCATCCTCGTAATAGGGGTCGCTTTTCTCTGGTTTTGCAGCTTCGCCGTCTCCCGTATCTTTCCACTTCATTGCCGTGCCTCCACAGCGTCCGTTGAACTGATTATGAGGGGTTAGGAAATGCCCAATGAATTTACCTCTCTATAAACCAAAAGGGTAATGGACATCAACCCCAATTCCATTGTTTTTAACAGGCCGGAAACATTGTCCCGCTCATGCAGGCAACCGTCACGGCACCTGAATCGTCCCGTATAGCGGGCCGTGTCCGTATTGACCTGTCCACGCATTTCAATTATGGTTGATCGATCTTTTTCTTCTAACCCGCAGGAAATGACCATGGCTGATCACTCACACCGTTTTATTGAAGAATTCGATGGGTTTATCGGATTCGGTCTCAATCCTGAATCCGACATGGATGCCGTGACCTACTATCTTCAGAAATTTTCGGATGACCAGTTGATGACGCTGCTCAGAACGCGGCTAACGAACGAAGATCGCCAGGCCATTTTTGATTTGCTCTCCGGCTTGTTGCGTAAACACCTCACGGAGCCTGAATACCACCGCTATTTTTTAAAAGACAACCACTAATCAATGACCCCAGGGAAACAACATGCTCACCGACACGCAACTGAAACGCTATGCCGACGTATTGCTGTGGGGACTGACTACCGCACGCAGCAAGCCCTTTAAAAAGGGCGATGTGGTATTGGTCCGTTTTAACCTGGACGCGATTCGTCTGGCGGAAATCCTTGAAAGCAGGATTCTCGAAATGGGATTGAACCCGGTGCGCCGCATGAACCCGACCCCGAGGATGGAAAAGAATTTCTATGGTCTGGCCAACCGCCGCCAGTTGGTATTTGACCCGCCCGGGGAAGCGGAGCTGTATCGGAACCTCAATGGTTCCATTTTCCTCCACGCCCCGGCGTCAATTACCCATTTGAGCAGCATCGATCCGAAAAAGATCAGCCGGTTCACCCTTTCCAAAAAATTTTTGCGGGATATCCTTGAAAAACGCGAACAGGTCGGGCTTTTCAGCTGGACCCTGTGCATGCTTCCAACTGCTGAACTGGCTCACCACGCCGGTTTGGCCGACGGAGACTATGCCAAACAAATCGTCAAGGCCTGCTTTTTAAACCGGCGCGATCCGGTGAAACAATGGAAAACGGTGTTTAAAAATGCCGCGGTAATTAAACAGTGGATGAACAGCATGGCGGTAAAATACTACCATATCGAGTCCGCCAGGGTTGATCTTAAGATCACACCCGGTGAACAGCGACAATGGATCGGCATCTCAGGCCACAACATCCCCAGCTTTGAGTTGTTTGTCTCCCCGGATTGGCGGGGGACCAGCGGGGTGTATTATGCCGATCAGCCCTCTTACCGCAGCGGGAATCTGGTCAAAGGGGTGAAGCTGACCTTTAAAAAGGGGGTGGCCGTGGCCGCTCTTGCCAAATCCGGCAGCAATTTCATACAAAAGCAGCTGAAAATGGACCGCGGCGCGTCCAGGCTTGGCGAATTTTCTCTGACCGACAAGCGATTTTCAAAAATCAACCGGTTTATGGCCAGCACCCTGTTCGATGAAAATTACGGCGGCCGTTGGGGAAACTGTCATGTGGCCCTTGGCGCCAGCTATGCCGATACCTACAGCGGGAATGTGCAGTCGCTTACCAAAGAAAAGAAAGCCAGGCTGGGGTTCAATGATTCGGCGCTTCACTGGGACCTGGTCAACACCGAAAAGAAGCGGGTGGTAGCGCACCTGGCCGACGGACGCCGGACAACCATCTATGAAAATGGATGTTTTAATTATTGACGGATTCGTAAAAAGCCCGATATCTGCGTTACGCTTCATCCTTCGTCACTGCAGCGTACCGTAAGGACACCTCATTCCTCAGGATGGAACATGAATGTTCGCCGAAAGGATGGCGATCGATTTATTGTTCGCTCGCTCAAGCTCGCTATCGCGGCCCGCAAGCCTTGATCTCGGG
>RCNG010000447.1_pt1 | contig 18601 bp, 14 predicted proteins | sample 2041371 | NCBI WGS metagenome assembly RCNG01 (sample SAMN09708227, study PRJNA481090) | Marine sediment metagenome, whole genome shotgun sequencing project. | biome: marine sediment; feature: ocean; material: sediment; isolation source: Sewage treatment plant 1 marine sediment (STP1) ... | reverse complement strand
TACGGACCGGTAGTTCAGCTGGTTAGAATGCCGGCCTGTCACGCCGGAGGTCGCGGGTTCAAATCCCGTCCGGTCCGCCATATGAAGACAGTGCCGCACTAAGATTAACGTTGATGTTGATGTTGTGCGGCATTTTTCATTTACCTGTTCTCTTATAAGAATATGTTTAATTATTCGTAGCGTATCAAAATACTTTGATGCGTGTTTTATCTTGAAAATAAGTAATAAATACGCATTTTTTTGTAATATAGTTTATAAATTCAGCTCATAAATTCAGCGTTTTAGGTATAATCTCGCACAAAAATATTTTTCCGTATTAATGATGGGAGTCTGATTAATTCTGAATGAAGTAGGTGTGATCCAGAAAAAGTGGATTTAAGGCGTAACTGGCACTTACATAATATGATATTGCGAAAACATACAACGCAGCAGCTGGTTGTTCAGGCGCAAGATACGATCTAATGAATTAATCAGCGGCTCCATAATATTAAAAATTTTGGTACCTGGCTTAAAAGCGTCGGGTTAAGTTTTAGGGCAGAAAAAAACTATGTTACAGGCTATTAATGATCGTATAAAAGGTTGGTTAGGTATTGTTATTGTTGTTTTGATTGGCTTACCTTTTGCATTATGGGGTATTCAATCTTATCTGGATGATGGCGGGCCACGCTATGCGGCTAAAGTTAATAATATAGAAATATCAGCAAATGAATTTGAACGTTCTGTATCAATGCAGCGTCAGTCAATGCTTCGTCAGTACGGTGGCCAGCTTCCAATTGAAGAAAAAGCCTTGCGTGAGCGAACATTAACGCAATTAATCAATCAACGATTGCTTGAAAGTACCAGCTTCGAAAAAGGCTACAGAGTTTCAGATTCTCTTTTATCTGCAAAAATAAAGCAGTTGTTTACGGTTGATGGCGTTTTTGACCGTCTTCGTTTTGAAGCGAATGTTCGCTCTCTCGGTATGAGTATTCCAATGTATGAGCAGGAATTAAGAAACGAATTAAGGTTACAGCAAATGCAAACAGCAATTGCTAATTCATCTTTTGTCACCAGGGAAGAAATGAATAAGCTGGCAGCATTGAATGAGCAAACGCGTGACATTACTGTGCTGACATTTGATACTGAGCATTTTTCTACAGCGGAAAAACCTACAGAAGAAGAAATCAAGCAATACTATGAGGCAAATATGAATCGTTTCATGGTTGCTGAAAAAATCAAAGTTGATTACCTTGAAATTACTTCTGATGCGCTATCTGAAAATGTTGAAGTCAATGAAGATCAAATCAAAAAAATGTATGATGACTATGTCGCCAGTATTAGTGGTCGCGAGGAACGTAAAGCCAGGCATATATTATTAAAAACGGTGGCTGGCGAGTCTGCTGCCAACGCTGTAGCTAAGGAAAAAATTGAATCACTCAAACAGGAGCTTGAACAGGGTGCTGACTTTACTGATTTAGCGAAGAAACATTCGCAGGATTCAGCTTCTGCGGTAGAGGGTGGAGATCTCGGCTGGGTAGCATTAGGCGAGATGGTTAAACCATTCGAACAAGCTTTGTTTGACATGAGCTTGCCTGATAAAGACTTGCCTGATAAAGATAGGGGTAGCGTCAGTGAAATAGTCGAAACACAGTTTGGTTATCATTTAATTAAACTTGATGACGTTAGGAGTGAAACCATCGAACCGCTTGAAATTAAACGTTATGGCTTTGAAGAAGAATTGAAAGCAGATGCTGTCGCCTCAATGTTTTATGATTTGAGTGAACGACTTGCGTCAACTGCGTATGAAAATCCTGATAGCCTTGATATTGCCGCTGAAGAGTTAGGTTTAAAAATAATAAGTAGTGATTATTTTTCTCGTAATCAAGGAAAGGGGATTGCAGAGAATGAAAAGTTAAGAAATATCGCTTTTTCACCACTGGTGTTAGAGCAGGGCAGTAACAGTGATCTTGTCGAAATCAGCCCGACACATGTTGTCGTTTTGCGTTTGAGCGATCATATACCTGCAACAGCGATTCCTCTAGTGGAGGTAAGGTCTAAAATTGAAAATATTTTAAGCGCACAAAATGGTTATAAACAAACAAAAACAGCCGCTTTAGATGTTAAAGCTAAAGTTGAAACGGGCGAAAGTATAGAAAGTTTGAAGGCCGATGGTATTCAAATAGATGTTATTGCCTCTCTAGGGCGTAAAGATAATGCTAAAGTAAGTGACCCTGCAATATTACACACTGCGTTTGAGATCACTGCTAATCAGAATGAGGCTCCAGCAGTTAAAGAGATTGATTTGATCTCGGGTGATGTTGCATTGATTGTGTTAACAAAAGTGAATGTGCCGGACAACATTGCTCAGAACAGGCTGGACCTGGTTAAGGGCGATGTTTTACGCGATAATGCAAGCCGTGTTTTTTCCAGTAGTGTACTGCTAATAAAAGAAAGTGCGGATATTGATAAAAATACAAGTTTAATAGAAAAATAAATGCATACATTGTTTGCTGTGCCAGGGCACCTAAGGTGCCCTGGCACTCCATACATAGCCTTGATGGAGTACCAGTAAACAGTTACATCATAAAGATAAACTGCAGAGATACATAGCAATAACCTGCATTAACACCCACTATAAATATTCCTCTGTGTGAGGTGCGTGGCTGCATTACTATTGCAAGCTCAGCCCTCTGTGGTTAGATATTAACTTTTATATTAATTCAATATGGTCCAGGCAAAGGGGAAGTGTTGTGCTAACTAAAAAAATTGCTTTGCATTGGCAAATACTAATAGCGCTTTTTTTTGCCGTGCTTACCGGGCTCTTTATTGATCAGACATTTTCTGTTTTTGGAATTTCCTTACTTTCTGTATTAATCTTTTTCGGTACCTTATTTTTAAATGCATTAAAGATGTTAATTGTGCCACTGGTTATGGCTTCAATTATCACTGGTATGATGACACTGAGTGGCGAAACACTGGGTCGTCTGGGCGCGAAAACAGTGTTGTATTACGCAACCACCAGTCTGGTTGCGATTTTAATTGGCCTGTTTTTTGTCAACCTGCTTCAGCCAGGTATTATCGATGGCGAACCTGCACGGCATATTATTGGTTTATCTGCAGAAACAGATGAGGTGGTTAGTAAGGTGGGTGATAAAGGCGCCGCTGACATCGCCGAAGTATTACTTCGAATGATACCGTCTAATATTGTAACAGCAGCAGCCAACGGGCAAATGTTGGGCTTGATTTTTTTCAGTTTGGTTTTTGGATTTTTCGTTTCAAAACTTGAAGGTGCGCCGGCGCAGGTGCATAAAGATTTCTGGCAGGGTTTGTTAAATATCATGATGATGATGACAGACTTAATCATGAAGTTTGCGCCATTAGGTGTTTATGCACTGGTAACAAAAGTGATAATGATTTCTGGTGTCGAAGCTTTTGAACCACTGGCTCTATTTTTTATTACGGTGTTACTGGCTTTAGCCGCACATCTGTTCTTATTTCTTCCTGCCGTGTTACGTTACATAGGTCATGTTTCACCAGTGAAGCATTTTAAAGTGATGTTGCCAGCCTTATTAACGGCATTTTCTACCAGCTCTTCATCTGCTACATTACCTATTACCATGGATTGTGTTGAAAACCGTGCAGGTGTATCAAATCAGGTTGCTGGTTTTACTCTACCCCTGGGTGCGACCATTAATATGGATGGCACCGCATTGTATGAATGCGTGGCAGCAATGTTTATTGCACAGGCATATGGTATTTCTCTGGATATAACCACACAGTTCACTATTGTGCTGGTCGCCCTACTAACTTCTATCGGTGTGGCCGGCATCCCTTCGGCTAGCCTGGTAGCGATTACTATTATATTAGCTGCAATTGGTCTGCCACTAGAGGCAATTGGCTTAATTCTTGTTGTAGATCGTGTGCTGGATATGTGCCGTACTTCAGTGAATGTGTTTAGTGATTCCTGTGCAGCGGTGACCATAGCACGACTTGAAGGCGAAGAAACACGCGTCGTTTAAAGCATGCGTTAAGGCAAAAAATAGTCCGCGAAAAACGCACTAAAATGCTCCCGGCATTTTAGTGCGTTTTTCGCGGACCAGGATTTTTATCTTGTCAGTTTTGGTGCTCGTCAGCTTGTTGTTATGATAGCAATGACACTCCTACTCTGATATGTCACCCATTAGTCCAGCTGTGTGATAACCAGCATCGACATAAACAATCTCACCGGTAATGCCACTGGCAAGATCTGAACAAAGGAAAGCAGAGGTGTTGCCAACTTCCTCAATGGTCACGTTGCGGCGTAAAGGCGCGCTTTGCTCAACGTGCTGTATGATTTTGTTAAATCCTGTTATGCCTTTTGCTGCCAGTGTTTTGATTGGACCGGCTGAAATAGCATTAACGCGAATCCCTTCTGGGCCTAAAGAGTGTGCCAGATAGCGAACATTGGCTTCAAGACTGGCTTTTGCCAGACCCATGACATTGTAACCGGGGAATGCACGTACCGCACCGAGGTAACTCATGGTAATGATGGCCGCGTCTCCCCGATTTTGCATCATGTGTCGGCCAGCTTTAGCAATTGCGGAGAGGCTATATGAGCTAATATCGTGTGCAGTGTTGAAACCATCACGGGTGATATTGTCCAGGTAATCACCTTCCAGCATTTCCTTTGGTGCAAATGCAACCGAATGGACAATAATATCCAGTGTGTCCCAGTAGTCATCAAGGTGATCGAAAACAGCTTCTATTTCTTCGTCTTTTTCAACGTTGCAGGGTACAACAATATCGGAGTCGCATTGCCCGGCTAATTTTTCGACGCGTTCTTTTAACCTTTCGCCCTGATAGGCAAATGCCAGTTCAGCGCCTTCACGGTGCATTGCCTGTGCAATGCCCCATGCAATTGAGCGATTGCTCGCAACACCAAAAATTAATACACGTTTTCCTGTTAAAAATCCCATATTAGCTCCCCTTCATATCTTATTATTGTTGGTCTGTTGCTGACCAGTACTGTAAACTCAGTTGGCACATGTTAGGCGGATTTTACCCGTAAATGCAACCCATGAATGCAACTAATAACGCGATCATCTAACTAGCGAAAAAACAAAATAGTCATGTTACTTTCATGTTAAATCGATTATTCGAAATTAATTTTAAATTTTTCTGCTTTCTTTTATTTTGCCTGCCAGTGAATACTCATGCAGTGCCTGCTATGGGTATGGGGTATGAGCCGAAATATGCCGAGGATTATAATCATTTCGACTATGTTAATCCTGCTGCGCCCAAACAGGGTGAGTTAACCATGATGGGTTTGGGCACCTTTGATAGCCTGAACCCGTATTTACTGAAAGGCATTTCTGCAGGTGGCCTGGGTCTGCTGGTTTTTGAAAGTCTGCTGGAAAAAAGTCTGGATGAACCGTTTAGTGAATACGGCCTTATTGCTGATGATTTTTATTTAGCGGAAGACGAACTATCGGTAACATTTCATATTAATCCGCTGGCCAGATTTTCAAACGGTGATGCAGTTACTGCAGATGATGTTAAATATTCATTTGATACCCTGATGAGCAAAGCTGCTCACCCGCAATTTCGAGTTTATTATGCAGATGTTAAATCTGCCACGGTCATAGATCGTTTAACTGTTCGATTTGATTTTAAAAATAAAAACCGTGAGTTACATATGATTATCGGTGAAATTCCGATATTCTCTAAAAAATGGGCAGGTGATACAGACTTTGAGAAGCTGAGTGATACTAAACCAGTTGCCAGTGGTCCTTATACGGTTGAAAAATATGAACGCGGTAAAAGCATTGCCTATGTTAAAAACCCTGACTACTGGGCAAAAGACCTGGCCGTACGTAAAGGTATGTTTAATTTTGATCGCATAAGCTATAAATATTATAAAGATTCAACCATTGCACTTGAAGCATTCAAAGCGGGTGAGTTTGATTTCTTTTTTGAAAATTATTCAAAACGGTGGGCGCGATCACATAATGGGACCTATTATGATTCTGGTGATATTTTAAAGACAGAACTCAGCCATAAAAACAATGCCGGTATGCAGGGTTTTGCCTTTAATACACGGCGAGATAAATTTAAAGATGTCCGTGTCAGACGTGCATTAAGCCTGGCTTATGATTTTGAATGGGCGAATAGTAAGCTTTTTTACAACCAGTATGTTCGCGCAGACAGTTATTTTAGTAACAGTGAGTTAGCGGCACAGGGTTTACCACAGGGGGAAGAGCTGGCGTTATTGGAAAAATACAGGGATCAATTGCCTGAGGAAATATTTACTAAACAGTGGAAACCGGCAACAACAATAAAATCGAGCAGCTTACGTAAAAATTTAATTCAGGCGCGTGATCTGTTGCAGGAAGCCGGTTGGACCATCCAGGATGGTGTGCTTAAAAATCAGCAAGGCGAACGTTTTATAGTAGATATTTTACTGGTACAAGGTGGTTTTGACCGGATTATTGCACCGTATGCACATAATCTGAAGAAACTGGGTATTGAAACCAATTATAGAAAGGTTGATTCATCACTCTATAAACGCAGGATGGATACGTTTGAATTTGATATGGTGGTTAATAGCTTTTCATCTTCAGTATCGCCGGGTAATGAGTTGATGAGTATGTTTCATTCCAGTTCAGCTGAATTAAAAGGTTCAAATAACTTGCCCGCTATCAGCAGCCCTGTTATTGATGCATTGGTGTTAGCTATTATTCAGGCGAAAAATCGTGAAGAAGTTGTTATTGCTTCACGAGCACTCGATCGTGTGTTGTTATACGGTGAGTATCTTGTACCGAACTGGTACATCAATGTGCATCGTATAGCATATTGGGATAAATTCGGTGTGCCTGAGACGCAACCACTGTATTATGATCCGATCAGCTGGCTGTTAAAAGCGTGGTGGATAAAAGATGAAAATTAAGCGAATAAACTCCCAGTCCATATAATAAATTAGCCCATGTTTGCATACATATTAAAACGTCTGTTATTAATGATACCAACTTTGTTTGGCGTCATGCTTATTACGTTTGCTGTGACTCAGTTTGTCCCGGGCGGTCCAGTCGAACAGCTTGTAAGTCAGCTGGAAGGAAAACAGGGGGAGGGTGAAGCAAGCAGTGGCACCAGCGGTTTGTATCGTGGAGCTACCGGCCTTGATGAAGAATATATACAGGAGATTCGTGTACTTTATGGTTTTGATAAACCGGTCCATGAACGATTTTTCAGCATGATGAAAAACTATTTAAGTTTTGATTTTGGTGATAGTTACTTTCACAATGAATCGGTTGTAGATCTGGTGATTTCCAAGTTGCCGGTTTCAATCAGTTTAGGCGTCTGGAGTTTTCTTATTGTTTATTCAACCTGTATTCCATTAGGTATAGCAAAAGCTGTAAGAGATGGCAGTACATTTGACGTTGTCAGCAGTACGTTTATATTGATTGGCTATGCTATTCCCGGCTTCGTGCTCGGTATTACTTTACTGGTTTTTTTTGGCGGCGGCAGTTTTTTCGATATCTTCCCGTTACGCGGGCTGGTTTCAGATAACTGGGACAGTCTTCCATGGTATAAGCAAATTACCGATTACCTGTGGCATATGGTGCTGCCTATAACAGCATCTGTTATAGGCAGTTTTGCGATCATGACCATGTTAACCAAAAACAGCTTTATAGAAGAGATACGTAAGCAATACGTATTAACAGCCAGGGCGAAGGGCCTGTCTGAAAATGCAGTGTTATACCGCCATGTATTCAGGAATGCAGTGATCCCGCTGGTGACAGGTTTTCCCGCTGCATTTATCGGTGCGTTTTTTACCGGCAGTTTATTGATCGAAACCATTTTTTCACTTGATGGACTGGGTTTACTATCATATGAATCAGTTCTGAAACGTGATTATCCGGTAGTACTGGGCACATTGTTTCTGTTCACTATTCTAGGGCTGATTGCAAAATTACTGGCTGATCTAAGTTATGTGTTCATCGATCCGCGTATTCATTTTGATTCAGTTGATCAGTAGTCCGGTTGCTTTTTATGAGTGCTTCTGAGAATAACAGTAACAGTAAAAACACATTGACAGGGTTGTCTCCGGGTCAGCGCTCCTGGCTCCGTTTTAAATCTAATCGCCGCGGATATGTCAGTTTATGGATTTTCAGTATTCTTTTTATATTATGTTTTTTTGCTGAAGTATTGTCCAACGATAAACCGCTTATTGTTAGTTATGAAGGCGAGTATTATTTTCCGGTATTGAAAGCGTACCCCGAAACAATGTTTGGCGGCGACTTTGAGACTGAAGCAGATTATACGGATGACTTTGTTCGCAGACAGTTAACCAGCGAAGGTAACTGGATGCTGGAACCGATAATACCTTACAGTTACAACACAATTAATTTTGTTAGTGACCTGCCTAACCCTGCGCCACCGTCAAACCAGAATTTATTAGGTACCGATGATCGTGGGCGAGATGTACTGGCCCGGGTCATTTACGGTTTTCGAATTTCTGTCTGGTTTGCACTGGCACTGATGGTGATTGGTGTTTTTATCGGCATAATCGCCGGGGCGATACAGGGATATTTTTCAGGTAAAACGGATTTGATTATGCAGCGTGTCATTGAAGTATGGTCGTCAATGCCTGAGCTGTATCTGCTAATTATTTTCGCTTCGATATTTCAACCCAGTATCTGGTTATTAATTATATTGTTGTCCATGTTTGGCTGGATGGGCTTGTCTGACTATGTGCGTGCCGAATTTCTCCGTGGCAGAAACCTGGATTATGTTCGCTCAGCCAGGGCTATGGGGCTGACTAATTTCACCATCATGAGTAAGCATTTGTTGCCGAACAGCCTTACGCCAGTAATTACCTTTCTGCCATTTAGAATCAGCGGAGCCATTCTTGCATTAACCAGCCTGGACTTTCTCGGTCTGGGAGTGCCGCCTACGACACCGAGTTTAGGCGAGTTGCTGGCGCAGGGGAAAGAGAATATAGAAGCATGGTGGTTGTCACTGAGTGCTTTTATTGTACTGGTCGGTACGCTGATGCTATTAATTTTTATTGGTGAAGCGCTGCGCGAAGCAATGGATACTCGCAAAACTTAACAAAGGTGAGCAGGTAATAATAAAGGTGGATAATAAACAGGCATTGTTAAGTGTGAAAGACCTGAGCGTTTCGTTTAATACGCAAAACGGCCTGGTAAACATTATCGATAATATCAGTTTTGATATTTATTCAGGTGAAACACTGGCGATTGTTGGTGAGTCTGGTTCAGGTAAATCAGTCACTGCTTTATCAATATTGCGTTTACATGATGAAGTCAATACGGATTATTCAAATGGCGTTATTGACTTTCACGGCGTTGACTTCCTGAAGTTAAATAAAGAAGAAATACTGAAAGTACGCGGTAAGAAAATTTCAATGATATTCCAGGAGCCGATGACTTCACTGAACCCTGTATTTACTGTCGGCCAGCAAATTGAAGAAGTGCTGTCTTTACATTTAAATTTAACTAAACCTGAAAAACAGGCGCGTACTCTGGAGCTGCTGGACCAGGTTGGTATCAGACAACCCGAGAAAAAGATAAACGTTTTTCCACATGCACTTTCGGGCGGCCAGCGCCAGCGTGTAATGATTGCAATGGCCCTGGCATGTAATCCATCATTGCTTATCGCAGACGAGCCTACAACTGCACTTGATGTCACTATTCAGCAGCAAATTCTCGATTTGCTTGCTGACATTCAAAAAGATACCGGGATGTCAGTATTATTGATTACACATGATCTAAACCTGGTACGTCGTTTTTCAAATCGTGTTTGTGTCATGCAGGACGGTGAAATTGTAGAGAGTAATGATACCGACCGATTATTCGACAAACCGCAGCATGAGTATACAAAGTTTTTGCTGGACAGTGAGCCGGATAAAAAAATAGCTACAGTAAAAGCCGGTGAAAAGGTAGTAATACAAACAGAAAACTTGCGTTGTTACTTTCCTGTCCATAAAGGATTTTTCAAACGTAAGGTTGATGAGATAAAGGCGGTTGATGGTATAACATTGTCTTTATGCTCTGGTGAGACGCTGGGCATTGTGGGTGAATCAGGATCAGGTAAAACAACTTTGGGCCTGGCAATGTTTCGTTTGCTGTCATCACAGGGCAAAGTATATTTTAAAAATGAAAATGTAAGCTCTTTCAATGAACGTCAGATGCGACCTCTGCGCCGCCATTTTCAGATTGTCTTTCAGGACCCTTTTTCCTCTCTTTCACCGAGGATGACCGTCAGGCAAATTATTGAAGAAGGCCTGAAGCTGCATTTTTCACAATTGAGTGCTGAGCAGCGACTGCAAAAAATAATTGATGTGTTACAGGAAGTGGGTCTGGAAGAAGATGTTTTATGGCGTTACCCGCATGAGTTTTCCGGCGGGCAGCGACAGCGTATTGCTATTGCCCGTACCGTGGTGCTGGAGCCGGATGTGATACTGCTGGATGAACCCACAAGCGCGCTGGATGTTTCTGTGCAAAAACAGGTGTTAGGTCTGCTGGCGAATTTACAGGAAAAACATAAACTGAGTTATTTGTTTATCAGCCATGATCTGCAAGTGGTACGTGCTATGGCGCATCGCGTTATTGTTATGCGACAGGGGAAAGTTGTCGAGCAGGGTGATGTTGAAGACGTATTTAATAACCCTCAGCATGATTATACCCGTGAATTGGCAGCTGCTTCTTTGTATCGGTAATAAGAAGGTCTTTAACCCGGATATTTTATAGGAATGCTGCTAATCTTGCTTAACACTATGATTATTATAAGAAATAGCAGTATATTAGAGAAGTACACTATGTACCTGACAACGCTATGCAGTTTTTGGAAAAATATCAGCGGCCATTTTGTACGAATCCCCTATAACCATAGCTACGGCTATGCTTTTCGGCGAATCGTACAAACTGACTCACTGATATTTCCCCAAAATTCTGCATTCCTATGAAATGTCCGGGTTAACTCTTTGAATTTCATTGTTTTTTCTTTAGTTTTATAATACTTGACTGTTTTACTAGGTATTAGTATGATTAACCTACTAAATTAGTCGGGAATTCTGAGGTTTTTCTATGCGTTTATCAACAAAAGGGCGTTACAGCGTAACTGCCATGTTAGATCTTGCTATACACGATAAGGCAGGACCGGTGACATTAGCGGATATTTCGCAGTGTCAGGGTATTTCATTATCGTACCTGGAGCAGCTTTTTGCTCGCCTGCGAAAAAGTGGTCTGGTCAAAGGTGTGCGTGGTCCCGGGGGTGGATATCGTCTGGCACGACCTGCTTCTGAGATTAGTATTGCTGAAATTATTTGTTCTGTTGATGAGAACGTTGATGTTACTCGCTGCAAAGGCGAAGGCAATTGTCAGGATGGTGAAAAATGTTTGACACATGAATTGTGGGCAAACTTAAGTAGCAGATTACATGAATTTTTATCGGGTATTACATTGGCGCAATTTGTAGAGCGTCCAGGCATCCCGGAATTATCGATGCAACGTGATAAAAAAATTGGACGATTTATATTGGCTAAAAAGCAGGCGGCTGCAATTAATCAGGGCGTGTTTGATAACAATAAAAAACTTACCAGTAATGCACTGGTTAACAAAGCGTTTGTGAGGTAAAGATTATGGCATATGGTGAAAAAGTTCTGGATCATTACGAGAATCCAAGAAATGTAGGTAGTTTCGAAAATAGCGATAATATTGGTACCGGCATGGTCGGTGCTCCTGCTTGTGGTGACGTAATGAAACTGCAAATCAAAGTTGATAGTAACGGAGTTATCGAAGACGCGGTATTTAAAACTTACGGATGCGGTAGTGCTATTGCTTCTAGTTCGCTTTTAACCGAATGGGTAAAAGGTAAAACCTTAGATGAAGCAAAAGCCATCAAAAATACACAGATTGCTGAAGAGCTGGCATTACCGCCGGTAAAAATACATTGTTCAGTTCTGGCAGAAGATGCGATTAATGCGGCGGTAAACGATTACAGAAAGAAAAATAATTAATTGTCAGTAGGCAGTTTGCAGTTTTTAACTTATAACTGCTGACTGTCAACTTTCTGCACTGCCAGCATCATTACCGGCATCTACTCCACAGAATCAGCATAGAAAAAAAAGCTCTTCAGGTATAATATACGCCTTTATTCTTTATTGAGGAATTGCTGTGTTTGAGTCTTATCGTCAACATGTAGCTGATCGCAAAGCAGAAGGTTTACCACCATTAGCACTTGATGCAAATCAGGTCGCTGAACTGGTTGTATTGATTAAAGCTACACCTGCCAATGCCTCATCCGCCGGTGAAGGTGAATTTTTAATGGATTTACTGGTAAATCGTGTGCCACCTGGTGTTGATCAGGCGGCTTATGTTAAAGCAGCATTTTTATCCGATGTAGCTAAGGACAACACCAATTGTAATTTGATTGACGTCGTTCGTGCGACAGAAATTCTAGGCACCATGTTAGGCGGTTACAACATTCAACCGTTGATAGATCTACTCGATAGTGAGACGACTGCAGACGCTGCTGCTAAAGCTTTATCGCATACCCTGCTTGTTTATGATGCATTTCATGATGTGGCAGAAAAATCAAAATCTAATGCTGCGGCAGCAAGTGTGATTCGTTCATGGGCTGATGCTGAATGGTTTACATCTAAACCAGAACTGTCAAAAGAGATCACCGTTACGGTTTATAAAGTGCCAGGTGAAACCAATACAGACGATTTATCTCCAGCAACTGAAGCATGGAGCCGTCCTGACATTCCATTGCACGCAAAGTCCATGCTAATTACCAAGATGGCCGAAGTAAATGGTAAAGGGCCGTTAGTAACTATTGAAGACTTAAAGAAAAAAGGTCATCCGATTGCTTATGTCGGTGATGTGGTTGGTACCGGTTCATCAAGAAAGTCAGCCATCAACTCAGTGTTGTGGTACATGGGAAAAGCCATTCCTTTTGTTCCTAACAAACACGAGGGTGGCGTTGTACTTGGTGGCAAAATTGCGCCAATCTTTTTTAATACTGCTGAAGATTCCGGTGCGTTACCTATTGAATGTGATGTCGCTTCAATGCAAACCGGCGATGTAATTACTATACATCCATTCGACGGTTTAATTGTAAATGAAGCCGGTGATGAATTATGTAAATTTGATTTAAATCCTGCAACCATGGCAGATGAGGTCCGCGCTAATGGCCGTATCCCGCTAATTATCGGTCGTGGTCTAACTGATCGCGCACGCAGCTTTTTAAATGAAGGCCCATCTGATGTCTTCCTGAAACCGCAGGAAGGAAAAGAAACTGGCAAGGGTTATACCCAGGCACAAAAAATTGTAGGTCGGGCCTGTGGTGTAGATGGTATTCGCCCGGGCACGTACTGCGAGCCAAAGATGACGACGGTTGGTTCACAGGACACTACCGGCGCAATGACACGTGATGAATTAAAAGAGCTGGCATGTTTGGGTTTTTCTGCTGATCTGGTGATGCAGAGTTTCTGTCATACCGCCGCTTATCCAAAACCGGTTGATATAAAACTGCAGCACGAGTTGCCGGATTTCATGCAGACTCGGGCAGGCGTTGCCTTGCGTCCGGGAGACGGCATTATTCACTCCTGGTTAAATCGTATGATCTTGCCTGATACTGTAGGAACCGGTGGTGATTCACATACACGCTTCCCGATGGGCATTAGTTTTCCCGCGGGTTCTGGTCTGGTTGCGTTTGCCGCAGCACTGGGTGTTATGCCACTGGATATGCCTGAATCAGTGCTGGTCCGTTTTAAAGGTGAAATGCAAGCTGGGATCACGTTACGCGATCTGGTCAATGCGATTCCTTATGTGGCAATTCAGAAAGGGTTGTTGACCGTAGAGAAGAAAGGTAAGAAAAATGTTTTTAATGGTCGTGTATTGGAGATCGAAGGCTTGCCAGACCTTAAAGTTGAGCAGGCATTTGAGTTATCTGATGCGTCAGCAGAACGCTCGGCGAATGGTTGTACAGTACACCTCGGTAAAGAGCCCATTATTGAATACATTAATTCAAACATCACATTATTGAAATGGATGATCTCAAATGGTTACGAAGATAAACGCACCCTGGAGCGTCGCATCATTGCTATGCAAGAATGGTTGAAAAATCCTGAGTTAATTTCACCTGATGCAGATGCTGAATATGCAGAAATCATAGAAATTGATTTAAATGAAATCAAAGAACCAATATTGGCGTGTCCGAATGATCCGGATGATGTAAAAACATTATCTGATGTCTCGGGCGTTGCTATCGATGAAGTCTTTATTGGTTCATGCATGACAAATATTGGTCACTACCGTGCTGCTGGAAAAGTGCTGGAAAAAGTGAGCAGTCTGCCAACACGTATGTGGATTGTGCCGCCAACAAAAATGGATGAACGTGAGTTAATGGAAGAGGGTTATTACAACATCTTTGGTAGGGCAGGAGCACGCACAGAGATACCCGGTTGTTCGCTGTGCATGGGTAACCAGGCACGTGTTGCTGATAACGCAACCGTTGTTTCTACTTCTACCCGTAATTTCCCGAATCGTTTAGGTAATGGAGCGGATGTTTATTTGGCTTCAGCAGAACTAAGTGCAGTGACTGCTACGTTGGGCCGAATTCCTACCATGGACGAGTATCTGGAAGGTGTTAAAGATATAGAGCCCATGTCGTCAGATATTTATCGCTACCTTAATTTCCACCTGTTACCGGAATATCAGGAAGTGGCTGATCAGGTAAAAGTTTCATTAAGCTAATAGCTGTAGTAACAGTATTTGCATGATAAAAACCCTGATACTTATTGCCAGTGGTGGCGCCTTTGGCGCGTTGTCACGTTATGGTGCAGCCATAGGCGTGTATTCGATCTTTGGCCGTGGTTTTCCTTACGGTACTTTGTTTGTGAATGTTGCCGGTTCGTTTTTGATGGGTATGCTTAGCATTATGCTGCTGGAACGCTTTAATCTAGGGCCGGAATGGCGAGCCGGGATACTGGTTGGTTTTCTGGGTTCGTTTACTACCTTTTCAACGTTTTCAATCGAGACACTCAACCTGCTCGAACAGGGGGATTATAGTCGCGCCTTATTAAATATGGGACTCAGTCTGGTGCTGTGCATAATGGCAGTGTGGTTTGGCGTCAGTGTCGGCCGACAGTTGTGAGGAAGGAAAAATGAAGGTAACCGTCGCGCGAATATATGTCACCGAAGGCCAGCATGTTTACGAAAAAATTTTTCAACGCCTGCATGATGAACATAAAGTAAACGGCGTTACCGTGTTTCGTGGTATCAGTGGTTTTGGTCGCTCGGGTGAAACCCATTCTTCTGTTTTACTGGATGTGTCCTTTGATCTGCCAGTGGTGATTGAATTTTTTGATGAAGATGAAAAAGTTCAGGCAGTGATACAGTCTCTGAAAGACATTATCACAAAATGTCACATATTAACTTTTGATGCAAACCTTACTTAAGCGGAATATAAAACAACATCATGCTTGACCCAAAACTGATTCGCAGCGACCTGGCGTCGGTTGCCGAACAATTAAAAAAACGTAATTTTAAACTGGATGTGGCAGCGCTGGAGCTACTTGAGCAAAAGCGTAAAGCCTGCCAGGTCGAGACCGAAACTTTTCAGAACGAAAGAAATACCAAATCAAAATCTATCGGTAAAGCTAAGGCTGCCGGTGAAAATATTCAACCACTGCTAGATGAAGTTGCCGGCCTTGGTGAAAAACTGGATGCTGCAAAAACTGAACTGGCTGATGTTCAGAGTCAGGTTGACAGTATCATCATGGGCATACCGAATCTGCTGCATGAATCAGTACCCGTTGGCAAAGATGAAAATGATAATATCGAGGTAAGGCGCTGGGGTGAACCAAAGGCTTTTGATTTTGAGGTTAAAGATCACGTTGACCTCGGCGCTGTTAATGGCTGGCTGGATTTTGAAACAGCCAGCAAGCTGACCGGTTCACGTTATGTGGTAATGCATGGCCAGATGGCAAAACTGCATCGCGCACTCATTCAGTTTATGCTGAATGTGCATACTAATGAGCATGGTTACACCGAAGTTTATGTGCCTTACATTGTTAATAGCGATAGTCTAAGAGGCACTGGTCAATTACCAAAGTTTGAAGAAGATTTATTTTGTGTTGATAAAGAAGCAGGTTTTTATTTAATTCCAACTGCTGAAGTCCCGGTAACGAACATTGTACGTGATGAAATACTTGATGCCTCACAGTTACCTCTAAAGCTGACCAGTCATACACCGTGTTTTCGCTCTGAAGCAGGTTCTTACGGTAAAGATACAAGAGGCATGATTCGCCAACATCAGTTTGATAAAGTTGAAATGGTGCAAATGGTAAGCGCCGATAAAGCCTGGGAGACATTAGAAGAATTAACCTTGCATGCCGAGAGTATTCTTCAGAAACTGGAATTGCCATATCGTACGGTGGTTTTATGCAGTGGCGATGTTGGCTTTTCTGCAGCAAAAACCTATGACCTTGAAGTCTGGTTACCGGGTCAGCAGGCATACCGGGAAATCTCATCATGCAGTTGTTTTGGTGATTTTCAGGCGAGAAGAATGCAGGCACGCTGGCGTAATCCAGAAACCGGTAAACCTGAATTGCTTAATACAGTAAATGGTTCCGGTTTAGCCATTGGCCGCACACTGGTAGCTGTTATCGAAAATTATCAGCTAGCTGATGGTAGTATCTTGATACCAGAAGTCTTAAAACCTTACATGGGCGGATTAGAAAAGCTTTCCTGATAAACTTAATTAGTCCACAGATGAACGCAGATGAGCACAGATAAAAACCGAGTATTTTTTTTAATCAGTGTTCATCTGCGTTCATCTGTGGATGATTTTTTTTCTAGTGTTTGTTGCTTATGAAAAGTCTACCGGACAAACTTTATAACGTAGATTCTATCGTTCGACTCGAACAAATCGCGATCAATCAATTTGGAATTCCTGCGTATACGTTAATGAAGTCTGCAGGTGAAGCTGTTTTCAATGTTATTCAAACAAGATACCCGTTGCACAAAAATGTACTGGTTTTATGCGGCGCAGGAAATAATGCCGGTGATGGCTATGTTGTTGCCAGACTTGCCAAACAGGCTGGTTTTGATGTCTGTGTTATCAGTTTAGTCGATCCTGCCGCATTAAAAAATGAAGCTTTGCTTGCTTATCAGGACTGGCTGAGTGTCGCTGGGAATACTGTTGCTGATATATCTTTGATTGATGAGGCAGACCTTATTATTGATGCCTTATTAGGCACCGGACTAAGGCGCGAGGTTTCAGGTGAGTTGGCACAATGGATTACTGCGGTTAATGATTCGAACAGGCCGGTCATTTCTGTTGATATCCCTTCTGGTCTGATTGCTGATACCGGTGTGATTTCAGGTCACGCAATTAAAGCAGATGTTACTGTGAGTTTTATCGGTTTAAAGCAGGGTATGTTTACTGCGCAGGCCAAAGATGTTTGCGGTGAAATAGTGTTTGATGATCTTACGGTGCCTGAAGAAGTTTTTTTGCAGGTTGAAAGTGAAATAAGATTAATAAAAAATATTGATTATTCATTGTTGCCAGAACGAAAAGCATCGTCACACAAAGGAAAGTTTGGCCACGTATTAATTGCCGGCGGTAATACTGGCATGCCCGGCGCGGTGATATTGGCTGCAAAAGCAGCACTGCGTACTGGTGCAGGTTTAGTTACAATCATTACCGCTAGCGATAATTTAGTAGCGATTAGTTCTGCTGTTCCTGAAGCGATGGTAAGGGCTTGTGACATCGGGTCTTTAGCTGAAGTATTTGTCGCGTCATTTGTAAATAGTGTTACCCATATAGCGGTTGGTATGGGGCTGGGGCAGGATGACTGGTCGCTGGAAATTTTAGGCTATTGTGCCCGCTTAAATAAAACCATGTTAATTGATGCTGATGCCTTGAATTTAATCGCGCAGCATAAGATTGGTATCAAATCTGCTTTGGTGGTTACGCCGCATCCCGGTGAGGCGGCTCGATTGTTATCACAGGAAACGCCATTAAGCAGTGCAGATATTCAACAAAACCGTTTTGATGCGATAAAAAAATTACATATGTTGTTTATTGACAGTAAATCCTGTGTTGTTGTATTAAAAGGTTCGGGCACCCTGATCTTTGATGGGCAAGTATTAAAAGTCTGTTCCCTTGGAAATGCTGCGATGGCAGCGCCAGGTATGGGCGATGTGTTAAGTGGTATTATTATTGCGTTACTGGCGCAGAACATAGATAGCTTTAATGCTGCAGAGCTGGCTGTTTGTTTACACGCCTGTGCGGCGCAACTCGTTACGCAGGATAAAACGCGAGGTTTATTGGCTTCGGATGTTGTTGATGCGTTACCAGGGGTTTTGCAGTGAAAAGATGTAGGCTTATTTAAGGGCACCTCTATTAATTGCTTGTGCCCTCTGGCTTTACGACCAGTTCAGAATCAAGACGTGCTTTTGAAGCCATGCCCGCAGTTAATACACATGGGCCTGTCGAAAAAGCGCAACGCAGAGTCTGGACTGGTCGTAAAGCCCCGTAGGGCGCGGCCTGAAGCATGCATCTGCTGCGTCGCCTACAAGGATGTAGGTGAGGGGCGTGAGCAGGAGCG
>RCNG010002180.1_pt1 | contig 18617 bp, 15 predicted proteins | sample 2041371 | NCBI WGS metagenome assembly RCNG01 (sample SAMN09708227, study PRJNA481090) | Marine sediment metagenome, whole genome shotgun sequencing project. | biome: marine sediment; feature: ocean; material: sediment; isolation source: Sewage treatment plant 1 marine sediment (STP1) ... | reverse complement strand
GATCTTGATGGGAATATGTTTATCGCAGATTATTTGGGTCATAAAGTTTACAGAATAAAAAAAGGCTCAAAAATCCCTGAAGTATGGGCGCAGGATTCAACTATGAATCAACCTAATGACCTTGCCATTGGCCACGGAGGCGTAATATATCTCAGTGATCCAAATTGGGCTGAAAGTACGGGCAAGCTTTGGATGGTTACCCCCGAAAGGGAAATTGTATTACTTGAAGAAGGAATGGGAACCACCAATGGCGTAGAAGTTAGTCCTGACAATAAAACCCTTTATGTAAATGAATCTGTACAAAGGGTCATTTGGAAATATGATATTCAGGAGAATGGAAAGCTAAGCAACAAAAGGAAGTTTATAAACTTTACCGATTTTGGACTGGATGGAATGCGATGTGATATGCAGGGAAATCTTTATCTCACGCGCTATGACAAAGGTACTATCGCTATTGTTTCTCCGGAAGGCAAGATTCTGAAAGAGGTGCTTTTAAAGGGCAAAAAGCCCTCTAACATTACCTTTGGCGGGGAGAAAGGGCTTAATTGTTATGTTACAATGGCAGACAGAGGTTGTCTTGAAACATTTGTAGCTTTGTCGCCCGGAAGTTATTATTATAAAATAAATCACTAAATATAAATTTGATATGACTGTTAAACATTTAAAATTGGCTCTTTATTCGAGCCTCGTTATGGTTTTTCTTGCCGGATGCGGCAGTACAGCCTTAGTATTGACCCCAATTGAAAATATTGATACTACACCTCTGAAAATATCTGAACTCACAGATGAAGAGGACAAAACCTGGGGACACGCAGATTTAATTTTGGATACCATCCCAGGCATCAGCCTAAACAAAGCTTATAATGATATTATTAAAAATAAAAAAGGTAAAAAAGTTATTGTAGCCGTACTTGATTCCGGTATTGACCTGGGTCATGAAGATCTTGATGATGTTCTCTGGACCAATAAAGGAGAGCGTGCCGGTAATGGTTTGGACGATGATAACAATGGTTACATTGACGACATGCACGGATATAACTTTTTAGGTGAATCCTATGATGAGCAATTAGAATATGCGAGAATCATTAAGCTTAAATTGGGTGATAATGCAATTCAGGAAAAAGCTAAAACCGAACAACAGGCAGAGTTTTCAAAAGCAAAGCAAAACAAAGAGCGATATGAACAGATTCTAAGTTCTGTAAAAGAGTCGGATGCAGCTATAAAAAAACATTTGGGAAAAAGTGATTATTCCAAAAAAGATGTTATTGCTATTCAAACAGAAGATGAGGCCTTGCTTAAATATGTTGCAACACTTAAGCAGATGTATAGTTTTGCTGATAGTATCCCTGATGTTTATAAACAACTAAACAGAGGAATCGAATATTTTACAGGACGTTTGAATTACCATTTGAATGTGGATTTTGACGGCAGGAAAGTAGTAGGCGATGATCCTTATGACCTAATGGATTTGGGTTATGGTAACGGAAACCCTGAAAACAGGGTAGAAGATGAAAGTCATGGAACGCATGTTGCCGGGATTATTGCTGCCGAACGCGACAACGGACTGGGAGTCAACGGAGTTGCTAACAATGTGGAAATAATGAGTATCCGGGCTGTACCCAACGGTGATGAATACGATAAAGATATCGCCCTTGGAATCCGTTATGCCGTTGATAACGGAGCACAAATTATCAATGCAAGCTTTGGTAAATCCTATTCCCCGAATTCAGATTGGGTTTACGACGCCATAAAATACGCGGGCGATAATGACGTACTTATTGTACATGCCGCGGGCAACGATGGCCTGGACCTGGATGATCCCAATAATATGAACTTTCCAAATGATCATGCAGATATTAACGGTAATGAAATAGCAGACAACCTTATCACGGTAGGTGCCCTAAATGATAAATACGGTTCAGAAATGGTTGCTTCATTTTCTAACTACGGAAAAATGAATGTTGATGTTTTCGCGCCTGGTGGGCATATCTATTCAACAATGCCGGAAAACAATTACAAGTTTCAGGGCGGTACATCAATGGCTGCGCCAATGGTTACTGGAATCGCAGCGCTAATTCGCTCCTATTACCCAAAACTTACGGCTGCTGAAGTGAAACGTGTCTTAATTGAATCCGGATTGAGTTCCAGTGCTTCAGTTATTTTGTCCGGGGATGCTGAAAATACCAAACCTTTTACTCAGGCTTCTAAATCGGGAAAGATGGTCAACGCTTATAATGCTTTAATAATGGCGAGTACTCTTTCTAAAAGCTTATAATTTTTAAATTAAATGGTTTTAAAGAATAAATTACCAAAATTCATTCTTGTCCTGTTCGCAGGTTTAGCAAGTCTGCAGGCACAAACAAATCTTGGTTATTGGCAGCAGCATGTTGACTACAAAATGGAAGTTTTCATGAATGTTGAAAATTACCAATATACAGGTACTCAAAACTTGGTTTATACTAACAATTCACCCGATGATTTAAGTCGTGTGTATTTTCATATGTATTTTAACGCATTTCAGCCGGGGAGCCAAATGGATATTAGATTGCAAAATATTGAGGATCCTGATGGGAGAATGTTTGTAAATGGCCAAAGTCGGATTGCTAATCTCAATCCTGATGAGATAGGTTATCTAAGAGCTTCTTCCCTAACCCAGGATGGTGAAAATGTTTCTTTCAGTCTTGAAGGTACCGTTCTGGAGGTGAGTTTGGCAAAACCAATTCCCTCTGGAGGTAAAAGCACATTTGATATGAAATTTGAGGGGCAGGTTCCTGTGCTAATAAGACGTTCCGGAAGGAATAATTCTGAGGGAGTGGCGCTATCTATGAGCCAATGGTTTCCTAAACTGGCCGAATTTGATTTTGAAGGGTGGCATGCAGATCCTTATATAAGCAGGGAGTTTCACGGAGTCTGGGGTGATTTTGATGTTAAACTTACGCTCGATAAACATTACATTGTAGGGGGAAGCGGTTATTTACAAAACCCTCAGGAAATAGGTCATGGCTATGAAGCGCCGGGAAGTAAAGTCAAAAAACCTAGGGGTAAAACACTTACCTGGCACTTTAAAGCTCCTATGGTGCATGATTTTATGTGGGCCGCCGACCCTGATTATATTCATGATTCACTAAAGATGGAAAACGGGCCTACTTTACATTTCCTTTATAAAAACAAGCCGGAACTTCTTGAAAACTGGAAAAATTTACAGCCGAAGACTGCAGAAGCCATGACATTTTTCAATGAGAATATCGGTACGTATCCATATGATCAGTATTCGGTAATACAGGGTGGAGATGGTGGTATGGAATATGCCATGGGTACACTTATTACAGGGGAGAGAAAGTTTGCAAGCCTGGTCGGTGTTACGATTCATGAATTGGCGCACTCCTGGTTTCAACATATATTGGCTACCAATGAATTAAAACATGCATGGATGGACGAAGGCTTTACCCAATTCATTTCAAGTTTATGCATGAACGAAGTGATGAATCAGAAGAAAGATAATCCATTTGAAAGTACCTATAACAACTATATTTCGTTAGAACAATCAGGGAAGGAACAACCTCAAACAACTCATGCCGACAGATATAAACTTAATTCTGCCTATGGCATTTCTGCCTATAATAAAGGATCTATATTTTTATCCCAATTGGGATATGTCATAGGACAGGATAAATTGATGGAAACGCTTAGGTCTTACTATGATAACTTTAAGTTTAAACATCCTATTCCAAATGATATCAAAAGAACGGCTGAGAAGGTGTCCGGGATAGAGTTAGGCTGGTATCTTATGGATTGGACAGAAACCACAAATAGCATTGACTATGGAATAAAAGAAGTTAAAGCTGAAAGTAATAAAACCAAAATAATCCTGGAAAGAATAGGCCTTATGCCAATGCCAATTGACCTTCTTCTGGTTTATAAGGATGGAACTAGAGAAACTTTTTATACTCCATTGCGTATTATGAGAGGGCAAAAAGATAATCCTTATCCAAATATTGAGAGAACAATTTTACCAGATTGGCCATGGGCTTATCCTGTATTTGAATTTGTTATTGATAAACCTATTAGTTCTATCAAAGCGATAGTAATTGACCCATCACAGCTAATGGCCGATATAAATCTTGAAAACAATATTTGGCAAGCTTCTGAGTGATTAAGTATTCAGGCCCTGAATATATTCACAAAAAGGAGTTATTTTTTATACCAAAAAGAGTCTTTGTACATCTCATTTTTAGCGGTCCGCTCCCTGTTATTCAATATTAAGTGGGTTTTATCTACCATTCTGTTCCTATACCCTAAAAGGTGAAAAAAAGGTTTACTAAAGAACATGGCTACTTTTAAATTTACCATGAGCTTATCACGAGAGCCATTTGACCATGAAACTCCAGGAAGTAATGCCAGAAAAGAATCAAATTTTATTCTACGCAAAAATGCTGAAAAAGACAATATCCATCGGGGTATTTTGCGAATAAGAAAAAACCCTTCTTCTCCCTGAACCTGATAGAGAGGCATAAACACTATAGTGTCTTTATAGGCAGTAATCTGTTCCCCATTATGATTAGCCATTGCTATACCTTTCTCTAATTTTTCAAAGCTGCGGAAACCGGGCAACATCTTAAAATCATCAGACTTGGTAATACGATGTCGGTGAATTATCTCATAGAAAATAGTATTCCCTTTTGCCGCCAAACTAAGTTGATCGTGATAATTTTTATAGTCAGGTACTTGTTCTTCAGTAAGCACTCCACCATAAATCATTGCCAGCCAGATAAAGGAAATTGTGTTTTTTACAGCCTCTTCCGTGAAGTGCTGCCCGGATTCAAATCCCAGGGAAACATATCCTTTCTCATTGATATAGTTTAATAGCGGTCCTTGCAGATATTCTTCAATTCCCAGGATTACCGGAACAGGAAATAAACGCGCAAATTCCCGGTTTATTAAAGCGTCATTTATTGTGATAAATGGCAATGTAGGACTAGAGGTGGTATGAAAATCAATGAAGTAGTAGGGAGGTGCGTGAGTCGCAAATATATCTGAAATTAGCTGATGTAGTTCAGACAATTCATTTTCTTCAACCGATCGCTCCAGTTTACTTTTTTGTGCTATTTCGTCTATGCTGGAATGTGTCCAAATTCGATTTAGATCGTGCTCTAAAAAACGTTTCTTTTCGAGTAATGCCGGCAAATTGCCCTTAATTCCAAAAACCGATCCCTTCATTTGCAGTTCACTGGCTTTCAATTGCTTAAAAACTTGGTCCAGAGCTTCAACACCTGAGGGTTCATTTCCGTGTATTCCTGCAAACAAAACCAAGGTAGGGCCCGTTTCCTTACCAGTAACATGACCTATTATTCTTTCGTTTTTTAGTTTTTCGCTGGACTTATCCTGGATTTGCGCCATGAATTAAAAATCATTGCTTGTTATAATTCCAATTAATTTTTTTCCTTCAACTACGGGTAAACAATTAATGCTATTAGAACTCATAAGTTCTTTGGCCTCTTTTAAAGGTGTTTCAGGGGTTGTAGTAATCAAATCTCTGGTCATTAACGAACCAATACTTTTTTTAAGCTTAGCCGGGTTCTCCATATAATTTTTTACATCGGTCCAGGTTAGTAATCCGCTTAGATCAAGATTATGGTCTAAAATTGGAGCATGGTGAATATTTTTCCAAAGCATCATTTTTAAAACCAATTCTGCGCTGTCATTCTCCTGTGCAGACATTGTTTTTCTGTTCATCCGGTCTTTCACCTTAAGCTTATCTTCAGGAATCACAAATTCATCTCCCCTTGGCAATTGCCAAATATCCACAGTGTAACGTTTTTCCTGTCGCTCGTACATGGTGGCCACCAATATCTTAAGTGCATCCGGTATTTTATAACTTTCTTTTAGTTTTCGGTAAGATTTAATCATCCATCGGGAACCGTTATTTGAACCAACCCTGTTTTCAATAATGGATAAATAATGTTCTGCATCTCTTGGTGCAACACCCATGCTATAAAGTCCTCTGAATGCCATGGGTAAAAAGTGGTCAAGTAGTAATTCCTGGCTACTAATCAGTTTTCCATCCCATTGAAACTGTGCGGCCATACCATACCTCGCGGCGTTGAAGAAGTTGCCTTTTATATCATTAAAATTCATTTTATTATGAATTTTATCAAAGGCTTTCGGCCGCCCCATCATTACCCCTACCCATAACATCATATTTGCAATTTCATCATCGGTGGTAGGTCCGGAAGGCATATATCTATTTTCAATTCTCACGTGAGGTACATTGTCCGTTACACCGTAGCAAAGCCTGTTCCACTTATAAATAGTCCCATTGTGAAGCCCTAATGCCCTTAATTTTGGCGTTTGCCCGCTTTTAAGCATCGTCATGCTATCGGTATCAAAGTCGGTAGTTAACAGGCTTCTAAATCTGATTACGGCATCTTTATAATAATCCGCTATAGATCCTGAAACCCAATCATTACCGATTCCTTTTCATTGAGAATGAAGGTGCTTGCTCTGGTGTCAACACTTTGAGTAAATAGTGCAATTCGTGTCTCTTCCCATAATTCCTGACCAAGTAGCACAGGAGAATTGGTGCATATAGAAAGTATCGGGCCTGCAATAGCTTGTGCCCAGTTGTAAGTATCTGCAAAATTATCTGCATCAATTTGAAGATGTGATTGGAAGCTTGTATTACAGCCTTCATACAGTATGGTGTTATGATGAAGGTTTACCTCGTCTACCCCTTTTATGTGTAGCTCTATATCGTCTTTCCTGATATCTTTAATTGCCTCGTTTAAAACCTGATAGCGCTTTAACGGCGTCATATATGACGATTCTAAAAACTTCGTGTCTACTGTGGGTAATATTCCGGTTAGAATAACTTTGGTGCCGTGTTTGGTTGCGCTTGATTTTGCTTTCTCAAGCAATTCTTTTAATTGTTTGTGCAACTCAGAAAAACATCGATCCTTCAATGCAAGAGGATCCATGTTGATTTCCAGGTTATAAAGCGTTAGCTCAGAAGTAAAATGAGGGTCATTGATATCTTCAAGGATTTTATCTGCCTTATTCGTAGGCTCCCAGTTTTCATCAACAAGACAGAATTCCTGCTCTGCTCCAATGCGCACAGGCCTCTTTTTAAACATTTCATTTTCCAGCATATATTCAAGTGCTTCAATGTCTGTAAGCAACTGATCAATATACCCGACTTTATCCTCGTTCTTCGTAATCTTTTTTACATTCAATTCCCCCATAATAAGTCGTATTTAGGCGTATAATCTTGAAATATAATCCAATGCAAGATAAAATCCTAGCACACGGATAAATATGATAAATATCATACTTCCAGGGCATGGTTTTTATTGTTTAATTTAGCGGCGTTATGTCCTCAAAATTTCCAAAAAAAGAAAAATTAAAAAGCGAGAGCCTCATTCGTGAGATTTTTGAAGAAGGAAAATCTATTACCAGCTATCCTTTAAAGCTAATCTATTTGGACATAAAAATCCCGGTCAAAACAAAAATTCAATGTGGGGTTACCGTGCCCAAAAGAAATTTTAAAAGTGCCGTAAAAAGAAATCGCATTAAAAGACTGTTAAGAGAAAGCTACAGGCTAAACAAAGAAGAAATTTTTAACAACATCGAGGGAAGCTTTGCGTTTCTATTTTTATACCTTGGAAAAGATATGCCTCAATACGAAGAAGTAGAAAAGAATATGCGGATAATTCTACAGAAATTTTTAAAAAAAGCACCTGATGAAAACACTATTAAGTAAAAAAATACTAATCCCGACCATAGCGATTGTCATGCTTGTCGTTGGAAGTGGTTTTAAAAGTGATTTTTTTGAAATTGCTAAACAGATAGAAATTTTTACCACCTTGTTTAAGGAGTTAAATATGAATTATGTAGATGAGACCAATCCTGCAGAACTTATGGATACTGCCATTAAGAATATGCTGGAAGATCTTGACCCATATACTAAATTCCTGAATGAACAGGACGTTGAGGCTTATAAAATAAATAATGCGGGAGAATATTCCGGGATTGGATCTTTAGTCCGTTCATCTGATAATAAACTGATAATTATTGAACCATATAAAGGTTATCCGGCAGATAAAGCAGGTTTAAAATCGGGAGATGAAATTATTAAAATTGGAGACATCTCCATTTCGGATTTTAAAGATGATGCAAGTGAATTATTAAAAGGAGCCAACAATACCAAAGTTGAAGTAACCTACGAAAGACAAGGTAAAATAAATACGACTATTATTGAAAGAGAGGCTATAGAAGTTGATGCCGTCCCTTTTTACAACATGGTAAATGAAAATACAGGCTACATAGTGCTTTCCAAATTTAATGCAAAGGCCACTTCCCAGACTAAGGCAGCTCTTCGCGATTTAAAGGGGAAAGGTGCTGAGCAAATTATTTTAGATCTAAGAGGAAACCCGGGAGGGCTCTTATCTGAAGCAATTAATGTTACAAATCTCTTTGTGCCTAAAGGAGAGCTGATTGTAACTACCAAATCCAAAGTAAAAAAGTTCAACCGTGAATACAAAACAAAAAATCAGCCTTTTGATAAAGAGATCCCATTGGTTGTTTTAGTAAATGGCGGAAGTGCTTCGGCCAGTGAAATTGTTTCAGGAAGTCTGCAGGACCTCGATCGCGCTGTAATTATTGGGGCGCGAAGCTTTGGCAAGGGATTGGTTCAGCGACCTCTCCGGCTTACTTATGGAACTCAACTAAAAGTTACCATCTCCAGATATTATACACCTTCCGGCCGTTGTATTCAATCTTTGGATTATTGGAACAGAGATGAAAATGGGAATGCGGTAAAAACCACAAAATTTAATGAGTATAAGACTAAAAATGGTAGAAAAGAGAAAAGTTGAAGATGGCGGAGGGGTAATGCCGGATATTGAAATAGCTGCACTAAAAACTAATGCGCTAACCAAGGCTCTTTTAAAAAATAATGTGGTTTTTGATTATGCCACCGACTATTACTACAAAAATAGCGTTACAAGTATTGACGACTTTAGCTTTAACCCTTCTGACTTTGAAGGTTTTAGAAACTATGTATCTCAGAGCAATTTTAATTTTGAAACAAAAACTGAAAAGGCTCTAAAAGAAGCAATTACAGGTGATGACAAGGCCATATATGGCGCAGATATACAGGAGAGTTACAAAAGCCTGTTAGCAGAAATTAATAAACGTAAACTAAACGCTCTCGAAACGTATCAAAAAGAAATTCAGATAAATCTTCAGGACGAAATTATTAAGCGCTATTTCTACAGAGAGGGCCTTTATCAGTATTATTTAAAAAATGATGAGGCCATATTAACCGCTGCCAGCCTGATGGATGATAACGCAAAATACCAGTCTATTTTAAGATAGAAATTCATCTTTGTTTGGGTTTTTCATGCTTGATGATATTCTTCAACTCAATAGAATGCTAATCTCCAGGATTATATTAGTTTATACCATTATACCAAAAAAAAGCTTCTTTCAACTCTGATTCATTTCTATTATTTTACATTAGTGGCTTCTTAAAAAACACCCTTTTATGTTAAGTAAATACAATAAATGGTATCATCCCTATAAAACCGACACAAAATATAAAAAAAGAGCAGCCTATTTTAGTATGGAATTTGGTATTCATCAGGCGCTTAAAATCTATTCCGGTGGCCTGGGTTATCTTGCAGGATCTCATATGATTTCAGCAATGGAATTGAAGCAGAATATGATAGGAATAGGAATGCTTTGGAAATATGGGTATTATGACCAGGGCCGAAACACCGACCAGACCTTACGAACTAGTTTTATTGAAAAGCATTATAATTTCCTTGAAGATTCCGGAATAGAAGTAGAGGTAAAAATTCACGACAACCCTTCCGTTAAAGTACGTGCCTATGTCCTTAAACCGGAAATATTTGGCTCCGTACCAATCTATCTGCTTACCACAGATGTCCCTGGTAATGATCATTTGTCTAAGACAATTACGGATCATTTATATGACAACAATACATTAACACGTATCTCGCAAAACATTGTGCTAGGTATCGGAGGTGCCAAGGTTGTTCAGGAATTAGGGGGGGCAGACATATATCATTTAAACGAAGGGCATGCATTACCTGCTTTTTATTACCTGCGTAATATTGGAATTACCAAAAAACAAATGTTCTTTACCACGCATACTCCTGAAAAAGCCGGTAACATGGAGCGAAACGGACATCTCCTGAATAGTTGTGGCTTTTTTGGAAGAACGCTTACGGAAGATGAGTTGCAAAAAGAAGTGGTTAATGGTGATATGCTAAACTATACGGTAGCCGGACTCAGAATGGCTAAAAGGGTTAATGCTGTTTCCAAGCTCCACGCTGTTGTGGCCAACAGTATGTGGAATAGTTTTAAGGGGACAAGTAAAATTATCCCGATCACCAATTCGCAAAACCAGCATTTTTGGCAGGATGGTGCTCTTGCAAAGGCCTGGAAAAGTCTTAATGAAAAGGCGTTTAAAAAGCGAAAACTGGAATTAAAATCCCAGCTTTTTGATGTTGTGTTAGATCAGACCGGGAAACTTTTTGATCCCAACGTCCTTACTATAGTCTGGGCAAGAAGATTTGCTCAATATAAACGGGCAGACTTATTATTATATGATCTTGCGCGTTTTGAAAAACTTGCCTCTTCGGTAAAGCATCCGGTTCAGATTATTTGGGCAGGGAAACCATATCCAACAGATTATTATTCCATAGATATGTTTAATCACTTAGTAAATTATACAAAATATAAACCGAATATGGCGGTCCTTATTGGATATGAAATGGAACTTTCACGAAAACTTAAAACAGGTTCCGATGTCTGGTTGAATACCCCAAGAATTACCCGGGAAGCTTCTGGTACCAGCGGGATGACTGCTGCTATGAATGGCTCAATAAACTTAACCATTAACGATGGCTGGGTCCCGGAATTTGCTGTAGATGGAGAAAATTCATTTGTTCTTCCCGAAGCAGATTATAAATCTCCTGCCTGGGAACAGGATAAATTTGACAGCGATAATCTCTATAATACCCTGGAACAAAACGTTCTTCCTGCGTTCTATGGGAATCCTAAGAAATGGCAGGAAATGGTTTTTAAAGGAATTGATGGGGTTGTACCGGCTTTTACAAGCCGCAGAATGGCTGATGAGTATTATAGTGTTCTTTATAAATAAAAGACAAACCCCAGGAGTCTTTTTAATTAAGAAAAATGAAACCTGAGCTTAAGGATTCTATTGGTTTGCTCCTTGGTGCCAAAATCAAAAACTGTGTGCCTGTTTCCGGTGGTGATATTTCCAGGGCTTATGTGCTATATACAGGTTCTGATCGTGTTTTTTGCAAATTAAATAGTTCCTCTACAGCCAAGTCCATGTTTGAAGCAGAAGCGGATGGTTTGAAGGCTATTTCTAAAACCAAAACCTTAAAAACCCCCTTTGTTTACAGTGTTAATGAGTTAGATGAAGGAGCTTGTTTGTTAATGGAGTATGTACCCTCTAAAAGCCCCGAATCTAAGGATATGGAAATTTTTGGTGCTCAACTCGCGGCAATGCATCAAATCAGTTCCGATTATTATGGATGGGAAAATCCAAATTTTATTGGGAGTTTACCACAGTCCAACCAAAAACATGGCAATTGGATTTCATTTTATATAAAAGAGCGCCTAAGTCCGCAATTTCAAGCTGCCATTGATCGAAAATATTTAACTAAAAATGACGTTCCGGGTATTGAAAAACTTCAAACTGTTATCGCCGCCTATTGTCCGGGTGTTAATCCATCCTTGTTGCATGGCGATTTATGGAGCGGAAATTACTTAATTGCCGAAAATGGTGTGCCCTATCTTATAGATCCGGCTGTATATTTTGGACATAGCGAAATAGATTTGTCCATGTCACGTCTTTTTGGTGGTTTTAGCTCATCTTTTTATTCTGCTTATTTTGCAATTAATCCTTCTCAGCCAGGTGAATCTAACCGCATGGCAATCTATCAATTATACTATTTACTAGTCCATTTAAATTTGTTTGGAAAGTCTTATTACAAATCAGTCAGGGAAATATTAAAAGCACATTTTCAGTAAAGCCTGCGTGTTCTTTTTTTGTAAGAGTTTTTTTATAAACCCCATTAGTCTGACCATGGTTAACGGGAGCTCACTAATATTTTATTTAGGTGATTTGCCATCAAATAAATAAAAGTGTGCTATTTTTAAGCTTATTGAACTCTTGCTTTCTTTAATTCTTCATGTTATAAGAACTAAATATGGAAAAAATTAAAATCCTTGTTGTGGGTTGCGGAAATATGGGAACGAGCCACGCTCGCGCTTACCACAAATTACCTGGTTTTGAAATTGCCGGATTGGTTAGTAGAAAGCCAGAAAGTCGTGAACGTCTATCTAAGGAATTGGGGGGCTTGCCTAAATTTGGTGATTTTAAAAAGGCCCTGGCCACTACAAGGCCCGATGCTGTGGCTATAAGCACTTATCCTGATACCCATGCAGCTTATGTGAGGGAAAGTCTGGAGGCAGGGGCGCATGTATTTGTTGAAAAACCTATAGCCCTAACGGTCGAGGAGGCTCGGGAGCTTGTTGATTTTGCTTTTACAAAAGGGAAAAAATTAGTGGTTGGCTATATTTTAAGGGTACATCCAGCCTGGACAAAATTTGTAGAAATCGCGCAAACCCTTGGTAAACCCCTGGTAATGCGAATGAACCTTAATCAACAAAGTTCTGAAGAGCAGTGGTATACGCACAAACAGCTAATGCGGTCTATGTCGCCAATTGTTGATTGTGGAGTTCACTACGTTGATATTATGTGCTTAATGACTGGGGCACAACCCGTGAGCGTAAGTGCTATTGGAGCCCGATTAACAGAAGAAATAAGTTCTGATATGTACAATTACGGGCAGTTGCAAGTGCGCTTTAATGATGGTTCTGTTGGTTGGTATGAGGCGGGTTGGGGTCCTATGATAAGTGAGACGGCATTTTTTGTAAAGGATGTTATCGGTCCTAAAGGATGTGTTTCAATTGCTGATGAAAAAAAGGGCGATTCAGATGATATTGAAGGCCATACCAAAACCGGTGGTCTAATTTTACATTTTAGCGAGTTGGATTCAAATGGAAAATTTATTAAAAAAGATCTGTTGGTCAGCACTGAAGATGAGCCGGATCATGATGGGCTTTGTTTATTGGAGCAGGAATATTTCTTAAAATCTATTCAAAAAGACCTTGACTTAGCCAATCATTTATCCGATGCGATTAACAGCTTAAAAATTGTTCTTGCCGCAGATAAATCTTTTAGAACAGGGGAAACAGTTCATCTATAAGGTCTTGGTTTTCTGTTTTTTTTGATTTAATGGATTCCTGGCAACTTATAAAACCATGATAGATCTTTTCCAAAAAGCCAAATTATATAAAGACAGAACCGCAATTGTTTCTAATGGTAACGATTACACTTACCAACAATTGTTGGTCCAATCATCTGTTGTCGCTGCCAATCTTTTAAATAATTCAACAGATTTAAACGAAGCAAGGATAGCTTTTTTAATACCTCCGTCTTTTGAATATACGGCTGTACAATGGGGAATATGGGCTGCGGGTGGAATTGCTGTGCCTTTATGTGTACAACACCCATTGCCGGCAATGGAGTATGTTATAGAAGATTCCGGAACCAAAGTTATAATTGTGCATAAGGATTTTCAGGATGTTCTTGAGCCGCTTAAAGCAAACTCAAACCTGTTCATCATTCCTATAATGGAGATCTTTAAAAAGAATTCTTCGAGTCTTCCGGATTTATTACCCAATAGAAGGGCTATGATGTTGTATACAAGTGGCACCACAAATAAACCCAAAGGTGTAGTAACCACCCATGGCATTATACAATCTCAGATTACCACTCTGGTGGAAGCCTGGGAATGGGAAAAGGAAGATTATATTCTAAATATTCTGCCTTTACACCATGTTCACGGTATTATCAATGTATTGAGTTGCGCGTTATGGAGTGGCGCATGCTGTGAATTTCATAGCAAATTCGAAGCTGAAGTAGTTTGGCGAGTACTTTTATCAGGAAAGATGACTCTTTTTATGGCTGTACCTACCATTTACTATAAATTAATTACGTTTTGGGGAGGCGAAAAAAAAGAGAATCAACTCTTAATGTCTGAGGCAGCATCTAAGTTACGCCTTATGATTTCAGGGTCTGCCGCATTGCCTGTTCCTGTTTTTAATAAGTGGAAATCTATTACCGGGCAAACTCTGCTGGAGCGCTATGGGATGACAGAAATTGGTATGGGACTTTCTAATTCATATCGTTCTGAGAGACGTCCGGGCTATGTTGGGCTTCCATTACCGGGGGTAGAATTGCGCCTGGCAGATAAGGATAATAAGATAGTTGATGAAGATGTACCTGGAGAAATTCAAATTAAAGGAGCTTGCGTATTTAGGGAGTACTGGCAAAAGGAAGAAGCTACAAGAAAAGCCTTTACTAAAGATGGCTGGTTTAAAACGGGTGATATTGCTATGTTTCATGATGGGATGTACAAAATTTTAGGGCGTGATAGTATTGATATTATTAAAACTGGTGGGTATAAGATCTCTGCGCTGGAAATTGAAGACGTCCTAAGGGATCATCATGACATAGATGATTCTGCTGTAATTGGGGTAGAAGATGAGGAGTGGGGAGAGGTTGTAGCTGCTTGTTTAGTGTCAAATAAAACGTCATTGGATTTTGATGAAATTTCTAATTGGCTTAAAACCAGATTGCCTGCTTATAAAATTCCACGCAAATATATCCTTCAAAATAAACTCCCGCGAAATGTTTTAGGTAAAGTAACCAAAAATGAACTTAAGCCCCTTTTTTAACATGTCTTTTTTAGCCCTGTTTCCTTATGTGGGGATCCTCTTTTTAGTTATTATAAATGCTGTTCTGGTTATAAAAAGAGAGATTAAAGTTGACCGGAACAATGATGATGGCCAATGTTTTTGTTTAAAGATTTTATTGAAATAATTAGAATGTTGGTTCAGAATTCAGACTATTCTTTTACCATAAGAAGATGCGGAATACCATCTTCTAAATAAATTTCTCCCACAGCCGTGAATCCCAATTCATTATAGAATTTCTGTAAATAAGTCTGTGCAGAAACATGAATTATGGTCTCTTTAAAATTATCCTTAATGGCTTTTATTGAAGCCAGCATTATTTCTTTTCCATATCCTCCCTGCCTCCCGGATTTCCTAACTACCACACGCCCTATGCTCGCGTGATCCATATAATCACCTGCTTTGAAAATTCGGGTATAGGCTATAATCTCATTTTTGTTTGTGCCAATTATATGCAAGGCCTTTGTGTCCTTTCCATCCATATCCTGATATACACAATCCTGCTCCACTACAAAAACCTCAGTCCGTAATTGAAGAATCTGATAGAGTTCCTGAGCGGTCAGGTCCTGAAAAGATTTTATCTGGAGTTCCATCTATTAATCCTGTACTATAACTTTTTTACTATCGCATTTACCAAATTCGGGCTGTATATTCAAATGGTTTATACCAAATTTATGATAGACTTCTTCTTCAATTTTTCCCAGAATTTGATCAAATTCTGATAGGTTTATATCCTCATCAAAATCTACATGTGCCTCCAGGTGTACCTCGTCTTCATTTAGCTGCCAGATATGCACATGGTGTACATTTTTTACAGCTTCTATATTAGTGATAGCTGATACTATTTGCTGAACTTCTATGGTATTCGGGGTAAAAAGCATTAAAACCCTGGTAGAAGATTTCAAAAGGTCATATCCCATATAAATAAGGTATAGGGCTATTATGATGGTTAGAACAGGATCTACCCAATATAGTGCATAAAACTTCATCAACAGCCCGCCTATAAGAACAGCAACAGAAGCCATCATATCTGTAAACAAGTGAAGGTAAGCAGATTTCATGTTCATGTTTATTTTAGCGTCTTTCTTAATTAAAAGAACACTAAATCCATTTGCTGCAATCCCTAACAAAGCCAGCCATATAACTAAATTAGATTCAATCTCAACCGGGTTTATGAATCGCTCAATCGCCTCTTTCACTAATATTATTGCAACAACAATTAAGGTTGAAGAATTAACGAAAGCCGCAATTATTTCGGCCCTCTTATAACCAAATGTCCGGTTAGTAGAGGCTTTCCTTTTTGATAATTTGGTAGCACTATAACTTATAACCAGCGAAAGTACGTCACTGAAATTATGGAGCGCGTCTGATAATAAAGCGAGGCTGCCGGATATTATTCCACCAATGACCTGGGCAATGGTTATTACAATATTCAGCAATATGGTAATAAAAAGATTTCTTCCTTTTAAATCCTTGTGATTATGGGAATGGGAATGATTATTGGAATGTGATTGGCCCATCGAATTGATTTAAGAACAGGGTATTTTTTCAATTCTCCGTTCGTGTCTGCCCCCTGCAAATTTTGTGTTGAGAAAAGTTTTAACCATATCTAAAGCCTGATTAAGTGAAATAAAACGAGCAGGCAAACTAAGTATGTTTGCATTATTGTGTTCCCTTGCTAATTCTACAATTTCCTTATTCCAACAAAGTGCTGCTCTAATACCACGATGTTTATTTGCTGTCATACTTGCCCCATTACCGCTACCACAAATAATAATTCCAGAATCCGCATTATTGTTTTCAACGTCAATTGCAACGGGATGTATAAAATCAGGATAATCTACACTATCTGAGCCGTCTGTGCCGTGATTGATTACTTCGATACTCATCGATTTAAGAAGACCTATAATTGCCAGTTTATATTCCGTACCTGCATGATCATTACCAATTGATATTTTCATAGTATTAGGGTATTTACAATTAATACAAAGTTACAAATACCATTGGTATACCTAATTCTTAATATTATTAACATTGTAATTTGTAAAAAAACGTAACTGTTTGGTTAGTAGGTTAGTGTTTATTTTAGTGATTTGTTAATAACCGGAGGATAAGAAGTAAGTATAATTTTTTTTAGTCTGCTTAAAAAAATGCTTTACAAAACCTCTTGATATTTAAAAAATCTTGTTCTTATTATTTAGCAGAAAGATATTAAAGGAAATAGTATAGTAGTTAACAATAATTGGAAAATTACTTATAAGTAGTTCTATGTTGAAACCAGTTATGAATAGTTGTTCATAAAAAACTTAAATTATTGACTGTTAGTAGATATAGTAAAATCTAAATTGTCAATAAACTCTTTTACTTGTTTACAGCAACAAATCTTTAATAAATTTATACGTGGTACTAACAAACAATCATCATCATCATTTTTTTTATAAATTAATAAAAGATATAATTAATTAATAGATAAATGTTGATATGTTATTTACAAGATGAGTTTATCTGACTGTAATTTAATGAATAAAATGCTCTGGATTATAATTCGTAATTTTCCGCCCAAATAAAGAATTAATGTCGAAGAAAAATAAACGTGCAAAAAGCCACAAAAAGAATGAAATTACAAAGGGTATTTTCACTGTCCTGGAAAAGGAGCCATCAAAGAGTTTTAATTACAAACAAGTTGCTTCAAAGCTGGAACTTAGTGATACTGAAAGCAGAAATTTATTAATTAGAAGATTAGGGGAATTAAAAAATGAAAAACGCATTCTGGAAAATACGAGAGGTAATTACCAGGCAATTACAAATGGAAATTATTACCAGGGTAAAGTAGATATTACAGCAAGAGGAAACGCTTATGTTGTTGTTGATGACTTAGAGAATGACGTCTTTGTACCTAATAATAGAATAAATAGAGCTTTTCATGGTGATATTGTTGAAGTAGATATATTTAATAAGAAAAGTAATAAAAAACCAGAAGGAGAAATTAAAAAAATTCTGGAGCGAAAAAAGAAAAGATTTGTTGGTATTGTAGATTTACAGAAAACATTTGCATTTATACGACCCACAGATATAAGAATGTATACAGATATATTTATTCCTCCAGAAAATGTAGGTAAAGCAAAGAATGGTGAAAAAGTACTGGTAGAAATTATCGAATGGCCAGAGAAAGCGGAATCACCATCTGGTAAAATAATTGAAATACTTGGTAAACCAGGCGAACACAATACAGAAATTCATGCAATATTAGCTGAATATGGATTGCCTTCTGAATTTCCTGCTGAAGTAGAAAATTATGCCAATACCTTAGATACTTCAATAAAACAGGAAGAAATTTTAAAAAGAAAAGACTTAAGAGAACTTCTTACATTCACGATAGATCCAAAGGATGCAAAAGATTTTGACGATGCTTTATCGTTTGAAACCTTAGAAAATGGTAATTTTTCAATTGGTATCCATATTGCCGATGTTTCTCATTATCTAAGACCAGATACCGTATTAGAAGAGGAAGCTTATGAAAGAGCAACCTCCGTTTATCTGGTAGACCGGGTTGTACCAATGTTACCTGAAATATTATCTAATAATGCCTGTTCATTAAGACCACATGAGGATAAGTATACATTCTCTGCTATTTTTGAAATGGATGATCATTGTTCAATAAAAAATCAATGGTTTGGACGTACAGTTATAAATTCAAACGAACGATTTGCATATGAGGAGGCCCAGTATATATTGGAAAC
>RCNG010000444.1_pt1 | contig 18651 bp, 17 predicted proteins | sample 2041371 | NCBI WGS metagenome assembly RCNG01 (sample SAMN09708227, study PRJNA481090) | Marine sediment metagenome, whole genome shotgun sequencing project. | biome: marine sediment; feature: ocean; material: sediment; isolation source: Sewage treatment plant 1 marine sediment (STP1) ... | reverse complement strand
GACGTTTTGCAGACCGATGTCGAGGACTTCGCATCACTCGATGTTCCGGATTCCGTGGAGCGCTGGCCCGTTTATCGCGAAGGACGTTCGGAGCCAGATACTCAGGCAACCTATGTTTTCGAAGGTGCAAAAAGTGGCCAGGGAGAAGCCGTCAACTGGTCGAGCGCAGCAAAAATTGCAAAGCGCGGACAAATGATACTGGCGGGTGGACTGGCGGCGCACAACGTGGCCGAAGCAATCACCACAGTGCGGCCATTTGGCGTCGACGTGTCAAGCGCTGTCGAAACCGTGCCGGGGCAGAAGGACATTGAATTGATCAACGAATTCGTTAGTGCAGCGAAGGCTGCGGAGAAAAACCTATGAGCAACCTGTTTGCTGCGGATAAAGCGCAGCAGCTTCTCGATGCGGCTATCAAAGGCGATATGCCCGATGAGCGTGGTCGATTTGGCCCGTTTGGTGGTCGCTATGTTCCGGAAACACTGGTTCCCGCATTTGATCGACTTGAAGCGGGCGTCAAAGAGCATCTTCATGACCCGGCATTTCAGGCCGAATTTCAGAAAGAATTGCGTGAGTGGGTTGGACGTCCTACGGCACTGACATTCGCACCGCAGCTGAGCAAGGCATGGGGCGCCGAGGTCTGGATCAAACGAGAAGACCTTGCACACACGGGCGCGCACAAAATTAACAACGCGATCGGTCAGGCGTTGCTTGCGAAGCGATTGGGTGCAAAACGGGTCATAGCTGAAACAGGTGCCGGACAGCACGGTGTCGCATCCGCGGCGGCGTGCGCGAGAGTCGGCCTGCCTTGTAGTGTCTTCATGGGCGCCGTCGATATGGAGCGCCAGGCACCGAATGTTGACCGCATTCGTCGTTTGGGCGCCGAAGTCATTGCTGTTGAGACCGGTGATAAGACACTGCGCGCTGCGATTGATGAGGCCATGCGCGAGTGGGTGACGGACCCGAACGGGATTTACTATCTGCTGGGTTCGGCGGTTGGCGCACATCCCTATCCCTACCTGGTTCGCGAATTACAGGCGGTAATTGGAAAAGAAGCTCGGCAACAGATGCTGGACCAGGCCGGCGCATTGCCCGACGTCGCGTTCGCCTGCGTTGGTGGTGGTTCGAACGCCATCGGTTTGTTCTATCCTCTGCTCGCCGACGATATTGAATTGATTGGCGTCGAAGCCGGTGGCATCGGTGATGGCCTGGGCGAAAACGCCGCGACGCTCGCGACGGGCACGCCCGGTGTACTGCAGGGCTCTTACACTATGATTCTGCAGGATGACGACGGGCAGGTGCAGGAGACGCAATCGATCTCCGCCGGTCTCGATTACTCGGGCGTGGGTCCCGAGCATGCGCTGCTGCAGGCGACTGGGCGCGTGAAGTATATTTCTGCGCGAGATGACGAGGCGCTCGAAGCACTCGAAGAACTGTGTGCGACCGAAGGCATACTCACGGCACTTGAAACGTCGCACGCTTTCGCCGCCGCGCGCGATTACGCGAAGCAGAATCCGGGTAGCCGAATTCTCATCGGCAACTCGGGTCGCGGTGATAAAGACATGCCGACCTTGACCCAATTTCCACCGAGGACGCGCTCATGAATGCACATGAGAGGTTGAGCGCAGCGATCAGTGCGGCGAAGGATAAGGGGCGACCAGCATTGGTTCCCTTCATTACGGCGGGCTATCCGGAACCGAAAGACTTTATTGCAACGCTTAAGGATGTCGCTTCGGTCGGGGATGTTGTCGAGTTGGGGATACCGTTCTCCGATCCGATGGCTGATGGCATGACGATTCAGCGCTCGAGTTTTGTCGCGCTACAGAAAGGTGTGAGCCTGAAGTGGATCTTCGATCAACTCGATTCAGCCCAGGGTGAGATCGACGCACCGCTGGTTATGATGTCTTATCTGAACCCCCTATTGGCGTTCGGATACGAAGCGCTTGCTGACAGAGCACTCGCCGCAGGCGTTTGTGGATTCATTGTTCCCGACCTTCCGTTTGAGGAAAGCGCTGATATTCGTGTCGCGCTTGAGGCGAAGGGTCTTGGGCTGATTCAGCTTGTCACGCCGGCGACGCCAGACGATCGATTGAAAATGCTCTGTGAAGCATCGCGAGGTTTTGTTTATGCGGTCACGATTACAGGCATCACCGGTGGCGGCGCAGGCTTACCTGCGGATCTAACTGACTACCTCGGCAAAGTAGCGTCGTTCGCCGACATACCGGTTTGTGCCGGCTTTGGCATCCGCGCGCCAGAAGATGTCGCTGCAGTTGGCAAACACGCCTCAGGGGCGATTGTCGGGTCAGCGCTCGTGGAAGTTCTCGAGCGCAATGAAGATCCGAAACCTTTCCTCGAATCCTTACTCGGCTGAATCCGAAGGAGAGTGTCTTAGCGGATAATGTTAGGGCGCGGATACACCAGAACGATTTTCTACATTTCGTGATCATCACCTCGAAATTTCACTGATGTCGTACAATACACCTAATCTTCTAAACGTAGTCGAGGTACGGTGATGCGCAAGCTTTCTCTAACAGAATGGGCGCAGATTGGTGAGGTCGTCGGTATGGTGGCCGTCGTATTTTCGCTTCTGATGGTTGTCTATAGTATCAATCAAAACACAATTGCATTGCGGGGCTCAAATGCCAATCTGATTTTTGAGCGGCACGCCGAATTACAGGCCTTGTTCATCGCCGACGAGTCGCTATCAGCGATAGTCGTGAAGAAACGGAATAGTGCCGACGAGCTCACAGCGACTGAAGTGATTCGCTGGGAAAAATACACGCTAAATCTGCTGGATATCTGGGCTATGGCATACGAGCGCAATTTCGAAGACTTGTTGCCCGCTCATGAATGGACGGCATGGAATACGTACTTCGTATCCACATTTAGAGCTGGCGACGAAAAAATCAGCGAATCCAGATGGGATGACAACAAAGACGGTTACGGTGAGTCCTTCTGGAATCACGTCAACGACGCACTTTTCCAGCGCCTACGGCATGCCTCGGGCGAGTAACGAGGTGCCGGCAATCTCCGAGCGAAGAATTGCCGAGACTTTCTCCGGTTGCATCGGACGACTGATCAGGAAGCCCTGAACGAGGTCGCAGTTGCAGCTTTTCAGGAACTCCAGTTGCCGGACGGTTTCGACACCTTCGGCCGTGACTTCGATATCCAGGCCTTGCGCCATGGCGATCGCCGCTCGAACAATTCGCTGGTGACTGTTGTTGTCCTCGACATCCGAAATCAGTGTTTGATCGAGAACAAAGCTGTCGATGAAGCCACTGTCGATCGATTCGAAAGAGACGTCGCGCGTACCAAAATGATCCAGCGAGAGTCGAACCCCAAGTTTGCGAAGGGCGCGCATAGTCTCGTGCTCGGCCTCACGTTTTTGCATGACTTCGCCGTCGCAAATCTCGAGTTCGATACAACCAGGATCAAGCCCGGTGTCGGCCAGCGATTTTGCAACGACATCGACCAGTCGCTTATGCATCAACTGCTGTGGTGACAAATTAATGGCGATCGAGAGGTCGGGAAGCTCGAAGCGCCGCTGCCAGGCCGCGAGTTGGCGACAGGCGGTTCCGATGACCCACTCGCCAGCCGAGTGGATGAGGCCACTACTTTCGAGAATTGGCAGGAATCGGGCGGGCGGTAACAGGCCAAATCGCGGATGGTGCCAACGCAGCAGCGCCTCAAGACCGATCAGACGATTGCTCGTTAGGTCGATGCGCGGCTGGTAATGCAAAGCGAACTCGTTGCGAACCAGGGCATGTCGTAGTCCCCCCTCAAGCTCTTCGCGCTGCTCAAGCTTGGCGTTCAGAGCGCCGGAGTAATGCTGGAATCGTCCACCGCCGCGTTTCTTGGCTTCGAACATGGCAACGTCGGCTGCCTTGATGAGCTTCTCCGCGGTCGTGCCCGCGTCCGGAAACATCGCAATGCCAATACTGGGCGTTGCATAGACTTCGCTATTGCCGATTTCGTACTTCTCGGAAAGGACCAGCAGGAGTTTTTGAGCGGCCGCCGCCGCGTTTCCGGCTTCACCAAAGTCTTCAAGGCACACGACGAATTCGTCACCGCCCCAACGACCACTGAAATCGCCTACTCGAAGATTGCCCTGCAAGCGCTCCGCGACCTGACACAGCAGCGCGTCACCGATGTCGTGGCCAAGCGTGTCGTTGATTGACTTGAACCGGTCAAGGTCGATAAATAATGCGGCAAGCGGCGCGGTTTTTCTCTGGCTGCGGCCAATCGCGCGGGTAAGCTGTTCGGCGAAAAGAGTGCGGTTCGCCATACCGGTTAGTTCGTCGAATTGCGCGAGCTTTTCAAGCTCGGTCGTTCTGCGCCTCGACTCAGTGACATCGCGGAAAGTGATGACGCCACCAATCAGTTCGCGATTGCCATCGATCAGGCCCTGGCCGTTAATGCTCAGTGCGATGTCGGGCTGTTCAGGCGATCGGTATATGGCAATCTGCTCAGAGAACTTCTCGCCGGTCCTTGCGCGCATGAGCGGCAGGTCGGCGGAGTTGCGATAACTGTCACCGTTCTCGTCAACACAACAAAATGTCTGTTCCCACGTCGGATCAGGCTGCATCCGAGAACTAATGCCGAGCATGCTTCTGGCTGCCGGATTGATGTCGAGAACATGACCGGCACTATCGACGACGATCGCACCGTCGTTAATGCTGCTGAGAATGGAAAGAATGGAAACATCGGTGCCCGATAGTCTCGACTGCATGCGTCCACGCTTCACCGCGTGATCGAACACCGCCTCTTGCGTATCGACGTTGACGTCATCGACACATATATAGCCTTGTGCCCCCGCTCGTACCGCGGCGATACCGCGATGCTCGTGTTCCTTCTGCGTCAAAGCGACAACAGGATAAGGTGCCAGACTCGCGATGAGGTCGGTCAGCGACTTCCCGGACTGCGCGATCATGGGTCCAGCTTCAAGCAGGACGAGATCAACAATATAGGACGCATCTTCGGGGAGCTCGAGCTCGGCGGATCGAGTGAGGTAAGTACAACAGGGTAGGGTTTCCAGCTCACCGAGATAATCTGCGGCAAACTCCCCACGTCCGAAATAAAGAATTGAATGTCCGGACATTAGTTTTCCGTAACCCGTACAGCGACTGTCTTCCCCATGGGGGGGAATCATATGTAAAGACAGGCGCTTACGCCACCTTTGCCCGTCAAAAGCCCCGGACGGCGCGCCACAGCGGCGCAAATTCAAACCAATTTGGGTCGCTGCGCATCCAAATAACACTAGATAAGGAGAAATACGCTTTGGCAGCTCTTTTGACCGCGGTACGCAACGACTATAGTCAGGCAATGGCTACCGCAGATACAGATGCATATGCAGACGAAAGGGCGCTTATCAAGCGGGCGCAACGCTCGGATGCGCAAGCATTCGAGGCGCTGTACCGACTCCATATCGACAGGGTTTACGGTATTTGCCTGAGAATGACGGGAAATGTCAGTGAAGCGGAAGATTGTGCTCAGGAGGCGTTTATTCAGGCCTGGAACAAAATGCAGAAGTTTCGAGGTGACAGCGCGTTTTCAACCTGGCTTCACCGAATCGCGGTTAACTCGGTGTTGGGTCGAATGCGAAAGTCGAAACGAGAGCAAGATCGGATAATGGCGGTCGCGGATACGACAATACCGACGTTCGTGACGGGCGACACCGGCGAACTGAGGGACGTTTCAGAGGCCGTGGATAGACTGCCGGAAGGTGCACGAAATGTTTTTATACTGCATGCGGTTTATGGGTACACCCACGATGAAACCGGCGACATGCTGGGAATCGCAACAGGCACAAGCAAAGCACAGCTGCATCGCGCGAAACGTTTGTTGGCGCAGCAGTTGAAGCAACAAGGATTTGAGGCATGAACGACGAAAAACTTATGAAGGCGGCAGCTCAGCTGTCCACGGAGATCACTCCGGAGCGCGACCTCTGGCCCGGTATTGCCGAGGTGATCGCAGAGCCGGCTCCGAGACGTTGGACACCCATGCTGGCGCAAGCGGCGGCTGTCGTATTGCTGGTCGGTGCATCGTCGGCCGTCACTTACATGACAATGAAGAATAGTCAATCGGCGCCGATGATTGCGTCGCCGGATATGATCTTCGAGCAGGCGTCATTCGGTAATCGATATAACCTGGGCCCAGGGTTTCAGGATGCACGAAATGCGCTGGCGGCGGATCTCGATGTCGAGCTGAAACGTTTACCAGCAAAATCGCGAGAGAACGTTGAAGAGAACCTCACAATAATTCACGCGGCGATAAATGAAATGAATACTGCACTGGAAGCCGACCCGGAAAACACGGCATTGCAGCAACGCCTCCTTAGCACGTATCGCGAAGAGCTTGCGTTGCTGCGTCGCGTTAGCGGCTTGACCCGAAACATAATGTTGAGAAACGACATCTAGCCGGCGATTGCCGATGGATGAATAGGTGAAAATATGAAGAAGACAATTATTGTGACAAGTCTGGCCTGCCTGTTAACCGCAACTGCGTTTGCGGAAGAGGTTGATCGAACGATTGATGCGTCCTCCGACGGACATGTCGACGTTTCCAATATATCGGGGTCTGTAACCGTACATGGATGGACACGCGATTCGGTCGAAGTGACGGGCACCCTGGGACGCAACGTTGAAGAACTTATTCTCGAACGCGATGGTGACAAAGTGCTGATAAAGGTCAAAGTGCCAAGACGAGGTGGTCGCGGTATCGAAAGCGATTTGCGAATCAGCGTACCGCAAAACAGCTCACTGGATGTTGGGGCCGTCAGCGCTGATATCGACGTTTCCGACATTACTGGTGAGCAAAGCCTGCACACGGTAAGCGGTGATGTGACAAGCGAGTATGCCGGGGCGGACATGACTGCAGAGTCGGTTAGCGGTGACGTTGAGATTTCTGGCAATAACGCCGATGGAGAGGTCAGTGCCAGTACGGTATCCGGAGACGTCACCTTGTTTCGCGTCTCGGGCAAGGTTGAGGCCGAATCGGTTAGTGGCGACGTCATTGTTGACGAAGGGTCATTCGAGCGGGCCGAGCTTGGCACCGTGAATGGCGAAGTCATTTTTCAGGGTGAATTGCGAGACGATGGCAGGTTGTCGGTTGAGACTATTAACGGCAGTGTCGAGATCGACTTCGTCGGCGACGTCTCGGCAAGATTCAGTGTTGACACGTTTAACGGTGGAATCAATAACTGTTTCGGACCGAAAGCGGAGCGCACGAGCAAGTATGCGCCAGGCTGGGAGCTCGAATTCTCGACAGGTGATGGCAGCGGCCGGGTTGATGTTTCGACTATGAATGGCCGGGTGAGTATCTGTAAGAAGTAGAACCACCGACCACCCATAAAATGATTAGCCGGATTGCTTGTGCAGTCCGGCTTTTTTGTGTCTGATTTTGATACCCTAGGCTGCTAACAAGTGAGGTGTTCTGATGGGTCGCGTAGTCAAGATTTTGCTCTGGTTGGTCGGTGGTTTTGTCACCGTATTCGTATTGGCGGCGGTCGCGCTGTACTTCTTTTTCGATCCGAACGATTTTCGGGAAGAAATCTCAAGTACCGTAAAGAACCAGACAGGTCGTGATCTGACGATCGAGGGCGACATATCGCTGGATATTTTCCCCTGGCTCGCGGTTGAGGTCGGTAGTGCGACGCTCGGCAATGCGCCGGGCTTCGGTGACGCGCCGATGGCAGGTTTCGACCGGGCCAGCTTCAGTGTCCGCCTTTTGCCCGCCATTCTTCATCAGGAAGTCGTCGTTGGTGCCGCCGATATTGAGGGGCTGAGCCTGAACCTGACGGTTAACGCTCATGGCATCAGCAATTGGTCGGATCTGGTTTCGGAAGACACTGACAATGACTCCGACTCGCCGTCTGAGGATCCGGCCGATTCGAGTGCAGGCATCGACATCAATTCGATCAAGATTGTCGATGCGACGATCCGCTATGTTGATGAAGAGGTGGGTGACACCCTGCTGGTCAGCGGCCTGAATCTCAGCCTCGGTCGTTTGCGAGGTGACGGAACCGCAGTTCCGGTTGGCGCAGAACTCAATATCGACATGCAGCCCGCCGATGTCGGCGGGATGTTCGAATTCGAATCGGTCATCGCCTATGACGCGGAAAGCGGCTTACTGGAGATTGACGGCGTTTCGGTAGACGGGACGATAGAAGGACTCGTATCGATTCCAACAAAACTGAAACTCAAGACGGACGGCATCGAAGTCTCTACCCGTGACTCGCAAGTCACGTTGCAGGCCATCGATCTTTCGGTACTCGACATACATATGGTCGCGGACGTGCAGCCATTTTCATATGAAAACGAGGTTTCGCCGAAGGCCGTTGTCGCGATTGACGCATTTTCACCCAAGTCGCTGATGCACCTCTTCGAAGTGGAAGTGCCGGAAACGGCGGACCCTTCGGCGCTGAGTCGCCTCGCTGTCGACGCGACGGTCGGAATGACGGCCGCAGCGATCGAGCTCACCGCCGTCAGCATCAAACTGGACGACACGACATTCACCGGAGCGTTATCCGTTCCGAGCAAGGCGACGGGCTCTTATCAGTTCGAGCTCGTCGGCGATTCGATTGATCTGGCGCGCTATATGGAAGCGCCGAGCGAAGGCGACAGTGTGGCCGACGCGGAGGTTGCGCCGATAGAGATTCCGGTTGACCTCATCAAGCCGCTCAATGCTCGCGGGAAGCTAAAGTTGGCCAGTGCGTCAATGGGCAACATCGTTTTCGAAAACATCGAAGTTGGTGTGAATTCCAGTAAAGGCCGAATGCGAATTTTCCCAATCTCGTCAGAATTCTTTGGTGGCGGGTATACAGGCGACGTCCGAATCAACGTGTCTGGCGCATCGCCAGCGTTGTCGATGAACGAAAAAATCACGGGCGTTGACTTAGCCCAGCTTGCCAAGGCGATGTTCGATCAGGAAAACGTGACTGGGTCGATCGAAGGTTCGTTTGTTCTGGCGGGCAAGGGCTCAGACATGGCGGCAATCCAACGCAACCTTGCGGGTGACCTGTCGATGGAGCTCACTGATGGTTCCTACACCGGAACGGATATCTGGTACGAAATTCGCCGGGCGCGGGCGCTTCTGAAAGGAGAGGCGCCACCGGAAGCCGTGTTGCCCGCACAGACAAAATTCAGCACCGTCCGTATGACCGGCGTTGTGACTGACGGAATTATGCGAAGCGACGACCTGTTCGCCGAGCTGCCGTTTATGCAATTGACAGGGGGTGGGCTGGTTGACATCCCGGCGGGCACCGTCGATTACAGCTTGTCAGCAAGGATTCTCGAGCGCCCCGAGTTCCTTCAAGACGCGTCACCTGAGGAGCTGGACGAATATACGGAGGCGGTGATTCCCCTGAAAATTGAAGGGCCGCTCACGTCGCCCAGCGTTTCCCCGGACCTGGAAAAGCTCCTGCAGAACCGGGTCGAAGACGAAATCAAGGACCAACTCAAGGACAAATTGAAGGGCCTGTTCGATTGAGAGTTTGCCGTTGGTGTCTCTTCTCGCTCGCCGTTTTGATGGCGCCGTGTGCGCAGTCGGCAGAGATCCTGAGCATCCACGTCGACAGTGAAGACGGCAACTACACGATGACGTCAGAGGTCTGGTTCGATGCGAACGTCGAACAGATTTATGAGGTTTACCGTCACTGGAATTACGCGACACAGTTTTCGAGTGCGATCGTCGAGGCGCATGACGTCGACAACGACGAGCTGGGTCGCCCGCAGTTTTATATACGCTACAAGGGCTGCGTACTGTTTTTCTGCCAGTCATTCGAACGCCACGGCTACCTCGAGGTCGAGAAGAACATAGCGGTTCGTGCGTTCGCTGACCCCTTGCGAAGTGACTTTCATATGAGCAACGAAAGTTGGCGGTTCATAACCCAGGGCGGCGGGACGATGGTTACCTATGACCTGTCCATGCGCCCCAAGTTCTGGATTCCACCCGGTATTGGCCCCTACCTCATCAAGCGCAAATTGAAGAGGAAGGGTGGTCAGGCAGTGGACCGAATCGAATTGATCGCCCAGGGCATTGGCAATGAGTGATTTTGCGTCGCGTCTGCTCGCATGGTTCGACGAGCAGGGTCGGAAGGATCTGCCATGGCAGCAGAACACGACGCCCTACCGGGTGTGGGTGTCCGAGATCATGCTGCAGCAAACTCAGGTACAGACGGTGATCCCGTTCTTTAAGCGCTTCATGGACAGTTTTCCGGACATCGCGGCTTTGGCCGCGGCTGAGCAGGATGAAGTGCTGTCACATTGGTCAGGACTTGGGTACTACGCTCGCGCACGTAATCTGCACAAAGCGGCGCAGACTCTACGCGATGAGTACGGCGGTCGTTTCCCCGAGTTGATTGACGACGTGCTTACCCTGTCCGGTATCGGTCGATCGACGGCAGGCGCGATTCTCTCAATATCGAAAGGCCAAAGGCACGCGATACTCGACGGCAATGTGAAGCGCGTCCTCGCGCGTCACGACGCGATCGCGGGATGGCCCGGAAAAACCGCCGTTGCGAATAAACTTTGGCAGATAGCCGAACGACATACACCAGAACCGAGAGTTGCTGACTATACGCAGGCAATCATGGATCTTGGCGCGACACTTTGTACGCGCAGTAAGCCTGCCTGCGGCAAATGCCCCGTGCGCGATGATTGTTCCGCGTTACAACTCGAAGCCGTTGCTGATTATCCGGGCCGGAAGCCGAAGGCGGTAAAGCCTCTGCGAAGCACAACGATGATCCTGGCGAAGGCCAACGGGCAGATCTACCTTGAGCGTCGACCGGAGGCTGGCATTTGGGGCGGTCTCTGGAGCTTGCCCGAGCTCGGCGAGCAGTCGATTTTAGACTGGTGTAACGAGGTGCTCGGGAGCACCGCAACCGAAACGGTTTCATGGGATGTGTTGCGACACAGCTTCAGTCACTACGACCTCGATATTCAGCCGATTGTCGTGCGCGTCGAGTCGGACGCGGGTAAAGTAGCCGACGCTGATGCCAGAACCTGGCACAGGCTTGATGATGCGCCGCCCGGTGGTATGGCAGCGCCCGTCAAGAAGCTCATTGACCAATTGAAGAAGAGAGAAGATGTCGCGCACAATTAACTGCGTCGTGTTGGGCAAGGAGGCCGAAGGCCTCGATTATTCACCGTATCCCGGAGACTTGGGCCAACGCGTCTACGACAATGTGTCGAAAGAGGCCTGGCAGCGCTGGTTAGGCCATCAGACGATGCTGATCAACGAGTACAGGTTAACGCCCATCGAACCGGAAGCCCGAACGTTTTTAGAAACGGAGATGGAAAAATTCTTCTTTGGCGAAGGTTCATCTGCGCCGAAAGAATTCGTCCCGCCAGACCCTTCTTGATTATTACAACTATCCGCGTGTGAGGAACTGCACGCTGAAGAGTTGATCAGCGTCAGTCCAGACTTTTTCGACCGTAAAATCGGCATCGTTTGCCATGGTGGCGAATCCGTCAAGAGTGTACTTGTGTGAATACTCCGTCAGTATCGCCTCGCCGTCCGCTATGTTGAACGCGGTGTCTCCGACCTCAAACGTCTGGTTCGCCTGGCTGATGAGTTCGATGACGACTCTGCCCTTGTCCTTGTCGTAATTAGCGCTGTGTTCGAATTCTTTGACGTCGAAGTTTGCCTCATAGCTTCTGTTCAGGTGTGTCAGCATATTGAGGTTGAACTCGGCTGTAACACCGGCCGAATCGTTATAAGCGTCCTCGATTAGCCGGGAGTCTTTCTGCAGGTCGACACCGATGAGCAAGGCGCCGTTTTTTCCGGCCTCATGATGCATCACGCGTAATAATTCCATTGCTGCGTCATGTTCGAAATTGCCGATAGTCGATCCCGGGAAATACACAACGTTACGCACGGGCATGACTGTCGGAGTGGGCAGGTCAAATTGTTTGGTGAAATCGGCGACGACCGGCAATACGTCAACGTGCGGAAACTCACCGCGAATCTCGTCGGCGGATACGTGCAGGTGTTCTTCCGAAATATCCACGGGCACATAGGCGGCGAGTTCCGAAAGATGCTCCAGGAGCACCCGCGTTTTGAGGCTGGACCCGCTTCCGAACTCGATCAAGCTGGCCTGTTTGCCAACCATCGTGACAATGTCTTCGATGTTATCGCGCATGATGCGAAGTTCGGTATTGGTCAGGTAGTACTCGGGCAGTTGCGTGATTTGGTCGAACAGCTGTGAGCCGCGCTCGTCATAGAAATACTTTGGCGATATCTGCTTTTGCTTCGCTGAAAGACCTTCCACGATTTCCAGAATTTCTGAATTGCTAGCGGCCATGCTCATCCTTTGCGAGTCGTATTCCCAGGAACTGCCAACGGGCATCCGGGTAGAAGAAACTTCGATAACTTGCTCGCATATGGTCGCGCGCCGTGACGCATGAGCCACCCCGCACGGTTATCTGGTTGCACATAAATTTTCCATTGTATTCACCGAGCGAACCTTCCAGCGGCCTGAAGCCAGGATAGGGTGCGTAGGAGGACGACGTCCACTCCCAAACATCACCAAAGAACTGTGGTCCGGGCGAAGCGATTGGGTGCCAGTGATTTGACTCCAAAAGGTTGCCACCGACCGCATGCTTTTCTGCCGCGACTTCCCACTCGAACTCCGTCGGAAGTCGGGCTCCGGCCCAGCGCGCGTAGGCGTCGGCTTCGTAGTAGCTGACATGACAAACGGGTGCATTGTCATCAATGGCTCTGTCACCACCCAGCGTGAACTCGGTTTCCAGCGCTTCATCCCAGTACAAAGGACGTCGCCAGCCACGTTCGTTTATGGTCGCCCAGCCGTCCGACAGCCAAAGCTCGTTGTTGTCGTAAGCCCCATCGCGAATGAATTCGCGGAACTCACCATTGCTGACCAGGCGATCGCCGATGCGGTGAGCCTGCAGCAAGCTGTCGTGCCTGGGCGTTTCGTTATCAAACGTAAACTCTTGCTCGCTTGCGCCGATCGGATGGATGCCCGCTTCGCCTTCACTGAATGAATAGTTGCGCGGCTCAATCGACTCGACCACATCAAGCGTATGGGACACGGCGGGTCGTATCGGATTGCAGGAAAACACGTGCTTGATATCGGTAAGCAACAGTTCCTGATGCTGCTGTTCGTGGTTCAGACCGAGCACGATGACGCTCATCATTTCCCGATCGACCGAATCGGTCTGCAGCAGTTGCTGCATGGCGGCATCAACATAGGAGCGGTAGTCGAGCACCTGCGCAAGCGTCGGTCGCGATAACAGTCCGCGCTTTGGCCGCGAGTGCATTTGCCCGGCCGAGTAGTAATAGGAGTTGAACAGGAAATGATACTGGTCATCGAAGCGTGTGTAGTTTTTCGAGTAGATTTCAAGGACGAAATGCTCGAAGAACCACGTCACATGCGCCAGGTGCCACTTCGTAGGACTAACGTCGGGCATGGTCTGTACGACGGTGTCCTCGGGCTGTAAATCGGAGATCAGCTTCAACGTCCACGAGCGGACCTCGCGGAAGCGATCAGATAAAAGGGTGGTAGGTGCGGTGTCAGCAGATAACATGATTTAGTTCAGTGGTAACTCTGTCTTTTTTTGTACGGTCCGAATTGTAACGCTCGAATTGACCCGGGCAACGCCCGGCAATCGAGTCAATGAATCACGGTGTAGTCGCTCGAAATCGGCCATGTCTGATACTACGACACGTAAAAGGTAATCGAATTCACCGGTCATGAGGTAGCACTCCATGACCTCGGGAATATTTCTTACAGCTTCCTCGAAAGCGGCCAGTTCGCTCTCCTCTTCACGTTGCAGCCCAATGTGCACAAAGACACTGCCCGGCAATCCCACATTTTTCTGGCTGACAAGAGCAACGTAGCGATCAATCATTCCCGACTCCTCCAGCGCACGCACGCGCCGCAAGCAGGCGGACTCAGACAAGCTGACCGAGTTTGCGAGCTGTTTATTACTGATTCGACCGTCCCTTTGCAGGGCATCCAGAATCATTCTGTCGTATCTGTCCAACGTCATGGCATAAAGTTGTGCAAAAAGTGGATTATGAGACAGAAGATGCCACATATAGTCGATATTGTCAGCCATTTCGCAAGCCGATGCCGGTCTCGCTCGCGTATTGTTGCGTCAGAAACTGATTGCATTCTGTTGGGAGAGAGATGATGAAGATTGGTGTTCCTAAAGAGATCAAGACCCTTGAGTTCCGCGTAGGCATGACGCCGGCCGGTGTTCACGAGGTCGTTACAGACGGACATGAAGTCATCGTCGAAACGAATGCCGGATCCGGTATTGGCGTGACAGACGCCGACTACGAGGCGGCCGGAGCCACGGTTGTTGCAACGCCGGAAGAAGTCTTCGCTGCGGCGGATATGGTCATCAAAGTCAAAGAGCCGCAATTGCACGAGTGCGCGATGTTACGCCCCGGCCAGGTGCTCTTTACCTACCTTCATCTTGCCGCAGACGCCGCGCAAGCCGAGGCTCTCGTCAAGTCCGGCGCTACCGCCATCGCTTATGAAACTGTCACAGCCGATGACCACTCTCTGCCACTTTTGACACCGATGTCCGAAGTTGCCGGTCGCCTTTCTATTCAGGCCGGTGCTTTTGCATTGCAGAAGGCTAACGGTGGGTGTGGCAAATTGCTCGGCGGCGTTCCTGGCGTGCTGCCCGCAAACGTACTGGTTATCGGCGGTGGCGTGTCGGGCGCGAATGCGGCTGATATGGCCGTTGGCCTTGGCGCTAACGTCACGATTCTCGATCGCTCGCTGCCTCGTCTTCGCGAACTTGATGACATCTGGGGCGGTCGCGTGCACACGGTTTACTCGACGAAACACGCGATTGATGAGCTGGCCCCGCAGGCGGACCTTATTATTGGTGCAGTCCTGATCGCGGGCGCAGCCGCGCCGAAACTCGTCTCTGCACAAAATGTGAAAGACATGCAGGCGGGTTCTGTGATGGTTGATATTTCCATCGATCAGGGAGGCTGCTTTGAAACGAGTAAGCCAACTTCTCACGCGGAACCGACCTACGTCGTGGATGACGTTGTGCACTACTGTGTGACCAACATGCCGGGCGCTGTGCCTCAAACCAGTACCTACGCTTTGACGAACGCAACGCTGCCATTCGTGAAATCGCTGGCGAATCTCGGCTGGAAAGAAGCACTCACACGCGACCCTCATCTTGCGAACGGACTCAATGTTCACGCAGGACACGTGAATCACGAGGCTGTCGCACATGATCTGGGCTACGATTACTTGTCGGCAACGGACGCTCTGAAGGCAGCCTGACCCCCTGTTAAGCCCCCTCAGGGTTAAGCGTTTTTGAGTATTGACGCCAACATGCGGCGGTTCAATTAGCTTGTTGGCGGGGGGCTGTGGCATCCTCCTTTTCATGAGCAGCAGAAAGCCAAACGGGACCGCACACGATGCGAGCGCCATATCGATTCGACACGTTATCGAGACGGGGGACCTGGGCCGAATCGTCGCACTGCATGGCGTTGAATATGACAAAGTCGAAGGGTTTGGGCTTAAGTTCGAGGCCTACGTCGCGAAGACAATTGCCGAGTACGTGCTGGACAACCAATCTCGCGGAAGAATCTGGTTAGCCGAGAACGGCGGTCGCCTCGTGGGTTGTGCCGCGATCGCCGAACGTGACGGTGATGCCGGACAGCTGCGGTGGGTTCTCGTCGACTCGTCATCACGTGGCGCCGGCCTTGGCAGGCGACTCGTGGAAACGGCGCTTAAGTATTGTAAAGACCGCAGCTTTGCCCGAGTCTACCTGGAAACCACGGTCGGATTGCCCGAATCCATGGCGCTGTATGACGAGCTGGGATTCGAAATAATATCCAAAGACGTTGCTGATATGTGGGATGGGCCTGGTGATTTGATCACGATGGAGCTGCATTTGACCTAGCTTTTTTTGCTCGAACGCAATGAGATAAGGGCGCTCCGCAGTGTCAATGGGCGCGCGCGCGTTGCGGGCGGGCATTATCGGGACGTAGTTGATATGATGGACCGCTATATGTAGTTGTAACCATATCAATCGCTTGGCACACAGCCAGCACTTTAGTAATCGAAATTTCCGGGGGAAATTCAATGAACATCAAAAAAATCACTCTTGTGCCCATCGCATGCGCATTAGGCCTCGGCTTGTCAGCGCAGTCGTTGGCGCAGGCTGAACTGGATGAAGTCGTAGTCACAGCGTCGAAACGAGAGACTGGGCTGCAGGAGGTTCCTATGAGTATCTCCGCAATATCCGGCGATGCTCTGGACCGCGCTGGTATCGCGGACTTTACGGACATAGCGACGTCAGTACCTTCTGTTTCGTTTCGCTCAGCAGGCCCGGGCAGGACCAAACTGAATATCCGCGGTATTTCTGCGGCAACAGGTGTAGCGCCGACGGTCAGCTTCTACCTCGACGAAATGCCGGTACAAACGATCTCATCCGGCTCAACAACCTCTTTCGCACAGACCATTATTGATCCAAAAATGTTTGATCTGGAACGCGTCGAAGTACTTCGAGGACCGCAAGGCACGCTTTACGGTTCAAGCTCGATGGGTGGCACGATTCGCCTGATCACGCGACAGCCAGTACTTGGCGAATCTGAGTACAGCGTCGGCACAGAGATTTCTTCGACCACAGGTGGGGGCACCAACTTCAGGGTCAACGGTATGGTAAACGCCCCACTGTCGGATACTGTGGCATTACGGGTAGTAGCGTCGCACACCGATAATGATGGCTACTTTGATCGCGTCGCCAGTGGCGCGGGCACTGCGCCAGCCGGACAATTGTTTGCATCCAATGTAAATACCGAGGAGACGACGTCGGTACGCGCGGCGTTGCGGTGGCAGATCAGCGACGCCGCGTATCTCCAGCCTTCTGTCTTTACACAGACGACGGATATGGATGGTAAACCCAACTTTGACGGGCCCGTATCCGAATCAATTCAGTTTGCTCCGTATGATTCGCCAGAGCCGTTCGATGATGAATTCACGATGGCAAACCTGACCTATAGTCACGATTTTGAGGCTGTGTCCCTGCTTGTCAGCCTTTCCAAGATCGATCGCGAATTGAGAAATCTCGAGGACATTACCGATGTTGGTGCTTTATTCGGCACCCCTAACGCACTTCTGGGCTCGGCGTACTCGAATGAATTTGTCGAACTGGACGATGAGACCATTGAGGTGCGCCTGGCATCCAGCTCGGATTCTGCCTGGCAGTGGTTGGTCGGCTTTTACGACAAGGATTCGACGGCAGATGCCGGCTATCGTATGGACGAGGGCTGGGGCGCGTTGTTTAATAATGGTTTGGCCAACACACAGAAACTGCAGGAATATGAAGAAACCGCCTTCTTCGGTGAGCTAACCTACAACTTCAATGAAAGCTTCAGCATTACGGCGGGTTTGAGGAGTCTCGATTACGACTTCCACTCGAAAGAGGAAAACTGGGGAGGGGTTTTCTCGGGTGACAGCGATCGTACGGGGGCCAACGTGCGCGATGAAGTCCTCAGCGACAATGACACCAATGAAAAAATAACGCTGACCTACCGATTTGGCGATGATGATCAGATCTATATTTCGGGCGCTAACGGCTCACGTCCCGGTGGTATTAATCGCGTGATTCCGCGCAGTACCGATCCGCTAGAGCCTATCGGCTTTGCTTGTAATAATGATCTGATAGCTCTGGGTATCGACGAACCCGGCGCATACGTTGGCGACGAAGTGGAGAGTATCGAAGTTGGCTTGAAAATGATGTTCGACAATTCGGTTCGTCTCAATACTTCACTGTACAACGTGACCTGGGACAACATTCAGCAATTAGTTTTGACGAGCGGAACCTGCGGCAACAACTTCACCGGAAATATTGGCGAAGCCAGCAGCACAGGTTTGGAGATGGAGCTCACGGCAGCAGTTAGTGACAACGTCACGATCAGCGCCGGCCTTGGCTACGTTGATGCGCAATTCGAGGAAACTGTTCTGTCTCCCGATGGCGTCGCGATTGTCGAGAAGGGAGATCTTCTGGCTGACGTTCCCGAACTTACCTTGAACCTGTCGATCGATTACACCATTCCAGCAGATAGCGGCGAATACTTCCTGTTGGGCAGCATGAACTTTGTGGATGAAACGCTTGAGGTGCCAGGACTAAGCACTGATAACCTTAATAGTAACGGCATAGACTCCGGAAACGTTCGCTCGGACTACACGATATTTGATCTGCGTGCCGGCTTTATCAGCGAAAACGGTTGGGAGCTGTCATTATTCATCGACAACGCAACTGACGAAGAAGCGGTATATGGCTACAACGATGCGATCGCCTTCGCTTTTCCCGGCTCGGATCCGACGGTTCGTAACCGGCCGAGAACCATAGGACTATCGGGTTTGTGGAGGTTCGATTGATCGGCTGTAAGATCGGCTAGAGATACAGAAGGCCCTCCTTGCGAGGGCCTTTTTTTGTCTCGTGTCGGAATAAACAGGGCATCGCAGCGGAAACTACCCGTTACCGACAGTTTAGCCTTGACTCAGCCCGTCCCGGTCGGTCTAATACTCGGCTCTTTGGGGCCGCCAGTGCCCCTTGTAGGAGCCCGTCTTACGGGCGACCGAAATGGCCAGGTAGCTCAGTTGGTAGAGCAGCGGACTGAAAATCCGCGTGTCGGTGGTTCGATTCCGCC
>RCNG010000443.1_pt1 | contig 18663 bp, 15 predicted proteins | sample 2041371 | NCBI WGS metagenome assembly RCNG01 (sample SAMN09708227, study PRJNA481090) | Marine sediment metagenome, whole genome shotgun sequencing project. | biome: marine sediment; feature: ocean; material: sediment; isolation source: Sewage treatment plant 1 marine sediment (STP1) ... | reverse complement strand
CTAGATATTTTTTAGCCAAAGCTGGGCTTGGATTGCAACTACTGGGTATTTGAGCAACTACTTCATTATAATAAGCTGAATGATGCAGAAAAGTTGATCATTCGTTTATTTAAGCAAGGGCCGAAAAATAAAAAAATTTCAGCCTGTTTTTTGCAATTAGCTAAAAAATATCTAGCGTTAAAAGACAAATCTTCAGCCGATAAATTTTCCAAAGCCATAGTAAAATATTATCCAGATAGTGATGAAGTACAACTCGCAAGATCAATACTGAGCACAGGAGAATTGTAAGGCTATTGGTTAAAGACAGCAGGCCTGCTCAATATTATTTTAAGGCCGACGTTGCCAACTTTTGTACCGTATCCCGATACATCAGAACTTGTTGTCTGATAGCTGCATCAGGATATTTTTTTAAAATAAAATTTAATACCAAGAGTGCTTTGGTGTCATTATCAAGGCCGTCACTGAGCGCTCGGGCAAGGACAAAATAAACCTCAGGAATTTTTTTATAGTCTGAAAATTGTTTGTGAAAGCCATTGAGTAATCTGACGATCAGTTTGTACTGCCCTACCTGTAACATTGTCTCAGCCAAAAGCTGGTAATTATCGACACCGTCCAGAGAAAAGTTCTTATCCGCTGTGAGGCAGTCTCGATAGACATCAACCGCCTGCGCTTTATCATTACTGTTCAGTAGCAACTGGATAAAAGAAGAGGCATGTTCCAGCATTGCTTCATACTTTTTATTGCTGAACAACATCTTATGGAATCTCATTCGCAGTATCATATCATTTGCGTTTGCCGGTAATCGATCACGCAGTCGGTATAAGGCGTCAATGGGTCTACTCTCTTTAACTAAAACCTCAACATCTTTTAACAAGGGATGGATCTTGGGTGCCTTTAACTTATTGCCGAAAAGTTCTTCAATTGGAGCTGAGATTTCATAGCCAAGACGATGATGATATTTTAACAATACGTATCCCATAATTGAAAAAATAACCAGTGTGAAATACATCTGTAATATGACATAAAAAATAACAGCAAAGGCATTAACAGATGAATCATTCATTTGTAATTCAGAGAGACCAAATAGCAGTTCCATTATAATGGTTGGTCCACCGCTTACTATCATAATCAGCAAATAGAGACCCAGATATGAAAAACCAATTCGCCTAACAAAAGAAATCAACATCAGGGGATTTATTGCCTTGAGAAAACTTTGCTCAACAGACAGAACCATGACGGTGGCTGGCATAAGAAACAGGATCAAAAAATACCATAACAAGCCCAGTATAAAACTAATGCCAAAAATTTTTGTCATTGGTGCAAATAAAAAAATAAAAACAAACAATTGCTTAAAAACAATATTATAATCACTATCCTCAAATAATATTTTTATGTCCGGCGCAACCAGTTCTCCTGCAGCCACATTTTGCAGGGTAAGATAAGCATATTTAAAAAAAATAGCAGGCGTAACAATCAACAGCATTAACCAGCCAACAATTGGAATCCAGGTAAAAATATAGCCAATACAAAGCAATGCAAGCATCACAATAAGAGAAGATAATGACAGTGGTATCTTAAAAAACAGGGGGATTTTGTGCCAGAAAGGCGGAATCATTGCCTCAGAACCCGCATCAGATAATGGTTCATTACAGAGCGCGCATTGTGGTGGATTGGTATACAATTGATCATTAACACAGCTGCTACAAAAATCAATGCCACACTGTTTACAAAACCAACGTGCTGGTATTTGTTGATGGTATTTACAAAAAGTTGCTTCGGACATAAATGATCGTTAAAAAATTGCTGGTGTATTAAATACTACGAAATAAAATATATTATGCATTTTAATCATTATAACTCCACATATAACTTGCTCCACTTTTTTTACCATCACCATCATCGGCAATAACATGCCCATCTTCATCATAAATAATAAAATAAGGAACCTTATAAATGTCTCGGTTAAAACGCTCACTGGCTATATAGATGCCATTTTTTCGAGAAATATCTATGCGGCGTATGGCCAAAGCTGGATATTTAACCAATAAATAGTTCTTTTCGTGGTTTAAATAGGTCGTACATGCGTCACACCAATCAGCAAAAAATTCGACGAAGGTAACATAACCGGGCTCAGCCAATTCATCAATAAATCGAACCTCTTCAATTTCATAATATTTTATGCCAACCTTGTCTGGATCAATTTCTTTTTTTGTCAAATTGGACATTATCAACAAAGTAGCAGCGATACCAATAACAACCAGAACAACAATATTAGTGCCTTTGCTATACCAGGAGGCATCCGCTGAGTTTACCGGCTTATCCTGTTGCTTTGTGCGTTGTGAATTAACAATGGGCGATGGTTGGCCATGTTTTGAAAAGATAACTCCACAACTTTTACACTCCACACCAGCAAGTTGCAAAAGACTACACTTGGGGCATATTACCTGAGTACCTTCGGACAATGAAGCTGATGATTGTCCAGCAACCTGGATTTTATGCAATCGACTGCCTATTCCCGCTTTGGTCAGTTTTTTCTGTATTTTTTTTGCTTGTTCAATACTGGCATCATTTTTTACAACAAAATCAGGCTGAGAAATAATCTTGCGAATGACTTCTTTATTTTTTTTAAATAAAAGCGCCAGGTTTTCTAAAACCTGTTCCAGTGTATATCCCTTAACCAACTGGCAATTCATGATTACCTGATAACGTTCTTGTGTTGTTTCTGTTCTGCTCAAATTCTGCGTATCCTTAGCCATTTATTTTACTTTGTTTGCTATTATTAACATTAAAGGTCAATTAAGCATTGTTCTCAATAATATAATACAAATTCAAGTACATCCGATTCTCTTGCCAAGCACTAATACGGTTCAATGACTCCTATCGCAAATAATCACTAAATACGCAAAAACTGGCTGACATTATCAATATGCACTTAAAGAATAGGGATCAAGTGTCATTTTGAACTATTTGCTCGTGATAATAGCGTTCTCGAATTCTACACGTTGCGGCCTTGGCCTGAAATGACTCTAGCAGATGGGGTTAGTATAGACAATATGATACTTTACCCCTATTTTGCTATTCTTTTCTTGTGTCCCGAAATATTTTTTATTTTTTAAATGGTAATGATTAATGGTGCAGCATGATATATTAATCCCCGTTATTTTTAATGATTCAAAGCCTCAAAGTGCGCCACCATATCAGCCTCTGTCTTAATTTCATTCAACAACGCATCAATCTGATCTTTACTGGCAAACTGCACTTTACCTGCGCTGTCTCTATGTGTTCGATAATGAGCATCTGCGGCTACAATACTTTTCTGTAAAGAACTTAAGCTATAGCTGTCCGCACAAAATCCAAATAAATTACGAAAAAAATTAATCAGTCTTCGCCAAAAGCTTATTTTATTATACTGGCAGCTTGCCGTTAATACCGGGCTGTCTTCTCGACTATCATCCTTTAATAATTCGTCAAAAGGGTTGGGCTCAGCACATTGCACCCTTTTACTAGCAAGTCTGTTTCTATCAATCTCCTTCCAGTCCAGAAGCATGGCGATTATAGAAGTATGATCATAGGGCACCGATTTTTTTGACCAGGGGTCTATACTAGCTCGGAATACGGTTTTTTCACGAACATGAGGTGAAACAAAAATAAACGGTACACGTACACCATAACGATTGAAATAAAAATCTAAATCACCAGGTGAGCTGTCTTCATCGGGTGATATTGCAGTCCAGTTGGGAGGCACATGATCTGCACAGCCACCATGTTCATCAAAATTGATAATAAAAAGTGTTTCTGAAAATGCCGCACTGCTTGAAATCGCTTGCCAGATTTTTTGCAGGTAGTGCTCACCGGCACAAACGTCAGCAGGTGGATGTTCGCTGGTCGCAGAAGCACCTTTTTCTACAACAAAACTGGGTTCTAAAAATGAATAAGCGGGTAAATCCCCTGAACGGCAATCCTGAATAAACTTTGAAATATGGTGAAAATGGCCATCCAATAAAGGATCCCATAGTTGAACCATTTGAATTCTTGTCAGCGAGGGTAGAATCTCGCTGGATTTATACACATTCCACGAATGACCACATTCTTCAAAAGCATTAAAGATGGTTGGTACATCGTAAGGCTCATAGGGAAAATTGTTTACACGTCCAAGTGACGTTCCAGCATGCATAAATGCTCGATTCGGCCAGGTTTGCGTCGGGCAAGAGGCATGATAGTTATCAGATACAGCATAACTCCTGGCAAGACTACTCAGTACGGACAGGTCTTCATTGGTGTATGTGCCCATAAGCTGAGGAGCAATAGTAGTGTTACTGCATTTTGCCGTAGTATAGTCATCCAGAAAGCCAATCATTCCCGGTGTCGCATCCTTCTTGGGCAACCAGCCTGGTGTAGATTTATCTATGTCCAAACCAAATAACTGACGATTCATGAACTTAAAGTCTTCATTTGGATCTGGATTTGGCACTCTGAAGTTATCAACGCCTTTGCTCGCTTTAATGACATCAGATGGATTATTTAAATCCAGAGGATTTGAGTAATCAGTACCGGCCAGCCCATTATAGGTTTCCGGTGAACCTTCAGGAAGGAAATATCCGGGCTGGCAATCGTCATCATATAACCAGCCGACCAAATTATCAGCAGAACGATTTTCCAGCATCAGCACAACCACATGCTTAATGTTCTTTTTAATGTTACTTTTCATCGGTACTGTATCTCCTACCTGCAGCTTGTTAAGGGAGGTAATGTCACCAACATTTTCTTTATATTTTAAGTCACATTTTATTGTTCCGTAAGTATACTCACGGCATATTTAAGTTACAGATCCGGTCACTTTCTGATATAAAATTTTATTTTCTAAATTATTATAACCACAAATATAGTCTAATAATTTTATAATTATAGGCCAAAAGTAAAAAAGCGACAAAGGAATAGGAAGGAATTGAAAGGAAGGAATAGAAGGAATAGGACATATATGGACACCCCCCTGAATGTCAAATCAAGGTTATTACATATTAGTTCGTAATGGTATTTGTGTCACAGCATTTTTCCGGTGCCAGTTTATATAATCTGCAAAAAACCGTTTGAGCTCATTTCTCAGACCTGTCGATAATTGCTTATTGGCATTCATGGATTTAAAAATCTGCATAAATTCCTGGTGCGTAAATGGACAGCGCACCTGCATCTGGCAAGTGTTCAGGCTTTCTATATAAGCTAACGACTGGCTCCTTAGCGGTGCCTGTTCCAGTCGCCTCAGGAAGTTCTGATACATTTTCTGATCAAGCGGCTTTTGGGCTGCTCCAAGCAGGATAAAATGACCGATATAAGCATTCAGATTATATTCTGACAATTTTATGGCATTGTTAAAAAACTGACTGGAACTGAAATAGGTGGCTTGCAGTGGTTTCTTTTTGTAGGCAAGATACAGAACACGCCCCAACTGATAGTTGGCCCGGGCTGAATCAGGATGATTTTTTACTTCAGCGATGGCATGGCGCATTTCACTGGACCATTCCACACTGCGTTGATAAGTTGTCCAGGAAAATATTGCAAAGCACAAGAAATAACAAAGCATAAACAGGGTTAAATTTTTCCTTTCATGCCACGGCTTTTGAACCGGGATTTTCAGCAACTGATAAAGAAACAGCACCAGAGCGAAAAGAATGCCCAGGGAGGGCAGATAATTTCGGTGTTCATGTATCAGTTCCAGAGGTATAAATGCGGATTCCATTATATGACCGGCAAGAAACCAGAGTACACCAAACAGTAAAAATGGATATCTGTGCCGGACCAGCAGACCCAAAAATACACTTCCCACTAAGGCCACCAGTGAGATCAGTGTACTGATAGGGTTGATCAGAGAACGGGATACAGGCCAGTAATCATGAAAAATGGCAAAGTGTTCACTGACCGGGGTCAGAATCAGTGAAACATACAACCAGACAACACGTAATTCGGTCAAGAGTCGCTCAGACAAAGAAAAATGCCTGCCTGAAATTACTTCTGACCAGCGGGAAACTGGCTGCGCGGGTAAAACATAATGCAATAAAAGACCCAGAGTAAGGCAAAAGAAAATCACCAGCAGTAGAAAATCAGTACGGTTTCTGGTTTTAAATTTAAAGCTATAGGTTTCAATAATCAGTAGAAACAAGGGGGCCAGCGCACCATTTTCCTTACTGAGTACCGCCAGCGCAGTGAGCAGGGAGACCAGTAACAGGGTACCCCACATGGTCCCTCCCTGTGCCTGGGAGCGCTCCCGCCCCCTGAGATAAACAATAAACGTCAGCAGTAGAAACAAGGCCGACAAACTGTTCATTCTCTGTACAATGTACAAAACACTGGTTAACTGAATCGGATGAACCAGCCAGAGCGCACTGCTGGCCAGCGCCAGATAGACAATTACCTGGTTGCGTGGTTTTGTATTTATTACATGGCCTCTGGCCAGAAGTAATTTAATGAAAATAAAAACCAGAAAACCATTACATATATGAATCAGCAGGTTGCTGAGTTTGAAATAATAAGGGTCAAACCCGGTAGTATTGATATTGAGTGCAAAACTGAGAAAACTGATGGGGCGTCCGCTACCGCTGTTGTTACTCCGGGATTGGGCAATATCCTGCAATGCCTGGAAGCTAAAGTCATCTACTACCAGTGCCTTATTGACAATAATATTGGCAATATCATCAAATTCGAAACTGCCATTCAGTCCGGGAAGGTAAATGAACAGGGTAATAGCGAATAACAGGAAGGTCAGAGCAAAAACTGTCAGCTTTTTTTGCATTAAATTTGTAAAGACCGTCAGCACAGAAATTCCCGGGAATGTTCCCGGGAATAAGGCATTAATTTACTGGTTTGATCACATTCACTGAGCCCGAAGTTGAACTATATTGTATTTCACCCTGGGTCGTAAAAGAAGTTGTAGCTGTGGCCGTACCATTTTGAATGTAAGTGCAATTTGGATCAGTATTTACAGTATTTTCGTACCCATTAGCCGTAGTGTCCAGTTTAGGTGGATTTTGCATCAAAGCATTCCACAGATTGGCACAGTCAAAGGTTGCACTACTGCCAATTGGCCAGCCACTGCTATTGGCATAAACATCACCTGCACTGCTGCCATAACCGCCAACCTGTACAGCACCATTAGCTCCATTGGCAACCCATTGCGCATGGGCCAGAGCTATGGCAGAACCAAATGAACCGCCAGTTCCTTCATGAGCGGCAATTTTTGCATTATCTGTCACATCTATAAATTTAGGTAATGCCGTAGCCGCCAGGATCCCCAAAATCAGGATCACCGTAATTAATTCAACCAGGGTAAAACCTGAATTTGATCGCATCGTTTTCATTACAACACCTCTTTTATTGTATCAGCCATCTGGCCGAAGTAAATTACTATAATTCGCCACCCTGTGCATCAGGCACTGTGCAATTATTCTCTTATGCTTATAAGCGTCCGTTGGTAGAAAAACTTTATACTATTGAAATATAGCAGTAGATTTAAAAAACACCAGACTCTATGGTTTTAAGCAAAAAAATTGTAATGCATTGAAAATACAACATATTATTTCATACTCCCGATCAAGTCCCACATAGGCATAAATATACCCAGAGCCAGTATCAGAACCATGCCTGCAATGGCCAGGATCAAGGCAGGTTCTATTTGGGAACTGAGAAATTTGATCTCATAGTTCACTTCTTCTTCATAAAATTCAGCGACTTTCACCAGCATTTCATCAACCTGCCCGGTTTCTTCGCCCACGGCAATCATTTGCAGAACTAGTGGTGTAAAAAGTCCAGTGGCTGTTGCGGTATTGGTGAGGTTATCACCGCGTTCAACACCGCTGCGCATAGAGTTTACCCGGTCAGAAACAAAGCTGTTACCAACCGCATTGGCCACTAAAGTCAGCGCCTGTACCAGAGGCACACCGGCCCGTTGAGTTAAGGCAAAAGCCCGACAAAATCTGGCCAGAATGGCCTTGCGGATAATTTCTCCAATATAGGGGATCCTGAATTTGCCTTTATCAAACTTGAAGCGCCCTGCTTCCGTACTGATATATTGCCGAGCGCCAAGCACTAAGAACGCAATTGCTGCTAACATCCAGGGCCAGTAATTAACAAAAAGCTCTGAGGTTGCCAGTAATATTCGGGTGTAAACGGGTAAGTCAAGATTCATGCTGGCAAACACACCGGCAAACTTAGGGATCACAAAAATATTCAGTACTGTAAATGCAGCAGCCAGAAAAACCAGCACAAACGTGGGATACCGGGTGGCTTCCTTGATTTTATCGCGTATCATTTTGTCCCGCTCAAGATAGTATGACAATTGTTCAAAAGCATCATCCAGATGCCCTGTACTTTCACCCACTTTCATAACACTGAGAAAAACACCGGGAAATACATCCGGGTACTTTGCCAGGCCCACCGATAATGGCTTTCCTGCCTCCAGCTGTTGAATACTATGTTCCAGAATTTCTCTAAGATATTCGTTAGCAGTCGTTTGTGCCAGGCCATTCATCGCTCTGGTAATAGGTATGCCGGCCTTGAATAAAGTACTCATTTGCTTAGCGAACAAAATCAACTCTTCAATTTTTGGCTTACCCAGACCCAGTCTGCGCTGCAGGCTAACAGCTTTTGCTGCTGCCTTAGGAGCAATACTAATTTCTATAGGCGTAATACCGCTGTTAAACAATTGCGCCGCCAGTGCATCTTCTGAGCTTGCTTCGACAATATTTTCAACCGCTTCACCACGGGCAGTTCGACCTTTGTATAAATATCTTGCCACTTAGCCTTTAGCCTCCAATTCATCATGATTTTCAATTGTACCGGCTAACCTTAACACCTCCTCAATGGACGTAATTCCCAGTTTTGCCAGCTCCATGGCACTCGTGATCAATGGCTTATAGCCAGGCGCAACTCGCGCCTTTTGTACAAAGTCTTTCGCATCACCATGGCGGAAGGCATCTGCCAGTTGTTCATTGATTTCCAGAATTTCATGAACGCCCTTACGACCTTTATAACCCGTATTATTACAAAGATGACAACCGCTGCCCTGAACAAATTCATTGCTGGACAGTGTTTCTCCAACTGCCCCCTGCAGCCAGCTCATTTCATGTTCATTCAGCGTGTGCTCTGCTTTGCAATTAGAGCAGATTTTTCTCACCAGACGCTGGGCCACAATTGCCTGTAACGAGGTAGCAATCAAATAACCTTCAATGCCCATATCCTGCAAACGATAGACTGAGCTGATCGCATCATTGGTATGCAATGTTGAAAGCACCATATGTCCGGTCATTGCCGATCGGACTGCGATATTCGCTGTTTCAGAATCACGCATTTCACCGATTAGAATGATATCCGGATCCTGTCTCAATGCCGTTCTTAATATACTGGAAAAAGTTAAACCGATTTTGGCATTCACTTGCACCTGGCTAATCCGCTCCAGTCGATATTCCACCGGATCTTCTGCTGTAATAATTTTCTTTTCACTGTTATTTAATTCATTCAAGGCCGCATACAGAGTCGTGGTTTTACCGCTTCCGGTTGGGCCTGTCAGCAAAACCAGGCCATGAGGACGATGGATGGACTTTCTGAAGCGATTTAATACCGCTTTATTCATACCAATATCATCCAGATTTAAAATCCCTTCATTCTGATCCAGCAAACGCATGACCACAGATTCACCATGCTGCGTTGGCATGGTGGAAAGACGGACATCAATAGAGTGGTTTTGGATTTTAATATGAAAACGTCCGTCCTGCGGCAGGCGTTTTTCAGAAATATTGAGCCCGGACATCAACTTCAGACGCGAAACCAGGGCAGCTACAATGCGCTTTTCATTCATTACCTGTTCATTAAGCACACCGTCAATGCGCATACGTATCCGCAGTACTTTCTCATCAGGTTCAATATGTATATCGGATGCTTTTACCTGCAGTGCATCTTCAAAAATAGTTTGCAGAAGTCGTACCACGGGGGCATTTTCAACATCATCACTTTGGACTAATTCATCCAGATTGATATCAGTTTCAGACAGCTCTTCATCCAGTTCTTCGGCCAGTGAAGTGATTTCATCTTCACGCCGATAAACAATATCCATGGCCGCCAGCAGATCCTGTTCACGGATCAAGGCCAGACTCATGGGTCGTTTGAGAATTTTGTGGATATCGTCATAGGCAAAAATATCAGAGGGATCCGCCATGCCCACCAGTAGACCGGTTTTTCTGTCCGCCAGAACAATGGCCCGATAACGCCTTGCCAGTGTTTCCGGCAATAAGCGCACAATTTCCTTCTGATATTTGTAGTGTTTCAGGTCAATATAGGGGACATCAAGTTGACGGGAAAGAAAGTCCAGGAATTTATCTTCAGAGACATAGCCATTTTCAATCAGCACCTGTCCCAGTTTTCTCCCGGATGTTTTTTGCACAGCCAGAGCAGCATTCAACTGCCCCTCAGAGATCAATTTGTGATCAACCAGCAAATCACCTATACGTATTCTTTTTTTCGGATGCTCCAAGATAAATTATTCCTGTCATGGTTGCTCAAATGTCAGATTGTCAGATCGTTCAAAGACAATCGCTTAGAGTTTAGACCAAGATAATTAATCACGCCTCTTTAGGCATTTTTTTGCCCCTGGAGCCGGGGCTGGAGGAGAGGAGAATACAGGAGGATCAGTTACGGGTTTTTTTGTGCTTATATTCAGCATCCAGTCGCTCCAGCTCCTGCATCTCGGCGCGACTGAAACCCGCTTGCAAACGGGCTTCCTGATTAAATGGACCTCTGGGAGTTGATTTGAGATATTTCTTCAATAACTGGAAAAACATTTTATATGGATCAAGCTGTTCCTGCTCACAACAATATCGAAACCAGCGTGCCCCGGCATTGACATGACCAATTTCATCATTAGCTATAATAATCAGTGAATCCGCCGTCTGCCGGTCACCAATCGCACGAAATTTTTGCTCAGAAAATGGCACGACATCCAATGCCCTGGCTTCCAGTACCCGATGCACAATAGCCATTCGAGCCATTAAATCATCTGCGGTTGCCAGCGCCATTTGCCACAGCTCATCATGAGCCGGAAAATCACCGTAGTCATACCCCATATCTCTTAAGCTATTGCGCAATAAATAAAAATGCTGTGTTTCTTCTCCGGCGGTCTTGATCCAGTCATCATAATATTCTTTAGGCAGGTCGCGATAACGATAAATACTGTCCCAGCAAAGGTTTACCGCAGTTAGTTCAATATGCGCCAGAGCATGGATCAGAGCTGCCCGCTGCTGCATGGACTTGAAGCCCCTGTTTTTTAGCCTGTTGGGTTCCACCAGGACAGGTTTATCCAGTCTACCCGGGGCGTCCAGATGCAGAAGGGGCTCCAGTTGCAAAGAGTCCCCGTCTTGCCACTCCAGTAAAGCTCCACCCCATGCCCCCACCACCTCCAGACCATGCTCTAATTTTTCATCCGGATCGGCCGTTAAAAAACAGTTTTTTGCTTCCTGATATAGATTTCTCATCGTTTTAATTCATTCTTACTGTAGCTCAGAACCGTTTAATACTGAACGGCTCGACAGGTAACCCGGTCTGATCATCCAGTATTAACTCAGACATGATCCTGCCGACTACCGGAGATAACTGAAAACCATGGGCGGAAAAACCAAAGGCATGGTAGGCATCGGGGGACGTGCTGCTTCGGCTGATAACGGGCAGATTGTCGGGCATAAAGGCTTCGATACCAGCCCAGGTACGTACGATGCGTACATTTTCCAATTGCGGAAACAGTGCCATAACCGTACGTGCGCTGACGGCCAGCTTCACCCAGTTCATATCTGTCGTCTGCCGTTCGAAATCCAGTTCCGCCATATGGGCCCCGCCAATCAGCAAGGTGCCGTTTTGCATCTGTTTGAAGGAGAGCTTGCGGCTCGTCGCGCCGATCACCGGCTCAATGAAACGCGGCAGACGTTCGCTAATCATCAACATCGGGGCACCGGCTTTCACTGGCACGGGCTCACCCAGTACAGTAGCAACACGGCCGGCCCAGGCACCTGCACAGTTAACCAGCACCGGAGCACGGAACTCCCCTTTCGGTGTCATTACACGCCATACATTGCCTTTGCGTTCCAGCGCGTCCACCCGTGCTGAAGCATAACAGACCACACCCAGCGAGCTTGCCCGGCGGCGAAAGGCATCCAGTGCATGAAATGGGCGACCATAACCGTCTGTGCGGCAAATCAGACCGCCTTTGCAGTGCGGGACAAGCGCCGGCACCAGCTGGTACAATTGCTGTGCACTGATAATCTCCTCATGTTCAAATCCTAACCCGCGAACCATTGCGGCACGTTCATCAAGCGCCTGCATGTCTTCGCTGGTTTCCGCGATGCGGATCTGACCGGGAAAGCGGGTATCGCAATCGCTACCAAGCAAAGTCTCTATATTATGCCACATTTCAGCAGCCGCGACGCTTAACGGTATTTCAGCCGGATGTCGGTTAAGCTGGCGTAAACCACCGGCATTGACCCCGGAAGCATGCCGCCCCGGACTGTCCTTATCCAGAACAATGCAGCGAGTGCCGCGTTTCGCCAGTTGCAGGGCAATGGAGAACCCCATCAGACCGCCACCGATGATCAGAACATCGGTTTTCATTCCGTTTCACCGGTATACAGGCTGGCGAGCTGGCCCAGTGTCAGCGGTGTTACCGGAGGACGTCCCCGGTAATGTCCACCGTCATCGATACGTTGTCCGCCTGCAGCAGCAACGATGTGTGCGACTGCATCAGCACACTGCCGCCCCTGGCAGGGCCCCATACCGCAACGGGTCAGAAACTTGACCTGGTTACTGTCACTGTGACCATCGGCGACGGCTTTGCGTATCTCTCTGGCCGTGACTTCCTCGCAGCGACAGACGATGGTGTCATCGTCCGGTACTCTGAGCAGTTTGCCGGGTATATGAAAAAAGGCATCAAGGAAAGGCCGGATATGCTGCTCTTCACGCATCCATTTTCTGTCGTTACGGGCCAGTTGGTCACGTTCACGCCGGTCAATCCGGCCAAGTGCATGTGCTGCCTGCAAAGCTGCCAGCCGACCGGCATGTTCTGCTGTACGGGCACCCCCGATTCCGGCACTGTCACCGGCTATCTGGATACCATCGATACTGCTATTGCCCCAGTCATCCAGCTGCGGACGCCAGCACTGCTGGCTGCTGTTCCAGTCATGCACACATCCGGCGGCTCGTGTCAGATGGCTGTGGGGAATAACACCGAAATGAATCAGCAGCAGATCAGTCTCAATAGTGTGTTTCTTATCTTTATGAGTGAAGCTGATGGACTCAATATGCTTGTGACCGTTTGCATGCAAGTCGCTGACATTATGCAGCGTACTGATACCAGCCTGCTTGAGATCTGCTTTATAGGTCATTCCCTTCATTAGATAATGACCCGCTAACAAAGCGCGCGGTAGATAGGGCAACGCGCGCAGGTGATTACGCATAGGCGTGAGATCAAGTATCGTCTTTATCTTCACTCCTGCATGTTGATACTGCCAGGCCAGTAACAGCAGCAGTGGCCCGGAACCTGCCAGCACGACACCATCGGCAGGAACAATACCATGGGCCTTGAACAGGATCTGCCCTGCACCGGCATTCATAACTCCCGGCAGTGTCCAGCCCGGGAAGGGTAAGGGACGCTCCATGGCACCACTGGCCAGCAAAACCTGATCAGCTGTGATCATAGTTGCCGAGTTGTCGCGCAGCAAACCAATTTCACGCTTGTGGTTCAGTGACCAGACCTGTGTATCGGGAAAGTAATCAACGCCAGAATCCCGAAAAGCAGAGACCAGGTCCCGGCCCCGCTGATACTCAGCTCCCAGCAGCTCGGCCCGTTTAGCAGGAATAGATTCCATCGCCCGATAGATCTGCCCGCCCGGTGCGGCCTGCTCATCAAGCAGGGCAACATTGAGGCCGTGTTCAGCTGCAACCACCGCAGCAGCCAGCCCGGCCGGGCCAGCACCAATGATCACCAGTGAATAGTGAGCCTTCACGTTGACAATTTACCCGGCCCGTGCTGGCGTTCAATACTCATGCCCTCTTCTACGCGTGCTCTACAGGCTCGCTGATTGGGTTGTCCATTAATGACCATCAGACATTCATAACAGACTCCCATCAGGCAGAAGGGTGCGCGTGGAGTGCCGGAAACCAGTGACGTGCGAGTGTAGCCTATGCCACTCGCTAGCACTGCTGCAGCAACGGATTCACCACCGGGCACCTTAATGGACTGCCCTTCTATTGAAACTGTGACAAGTTTCTCAGGATTATCGTCTAATCGTTTAAACATATCAAAGGGTCTGTTTTTGCATTAGAGTTTTTAAAATTTCACCTGTTTCATTATATTCTTGTGTTCAAAGATCATGCATTGCTGCAGATCAAGATCTTGTCCGTTACCCGCTGAAACAGCACGTTGATACATGGACAGTCCAATGGCAACGTCGATATAAGCCAGCCCGACGGCATTAAAATAGATGCGTTCATCATCAGACTCGCGGCCTGGTTTGTCTCCGGAGACCAGTTCATGCAAATCGGCATGAATGTCGGCACTGCAGAGCAGCCCTTCAGCACACATGCGGCTTAGTGTCTGGGCTCGGTGGCAGACGGTATCCCAGTGATCGCAAACGATCTTGTCACATTGTTGAGCTACCTGGTATTCATCCTCCCAGCCGCCAATATGACTGTAGAAGGCACCCGGTTTCATCCAGGCGGCCTTCAGAAGCGGAGCCTGGGCGCTGGTAGCAGTCACCAGAATATCGGCATCCTCCATCGCAGCACGACCCTGTGTATTGGCACCGACAAAACTCATGTCCTGAACCAGGGGTGATAATTCTGCAATAAACTGCTGTTCCTCTTCGACAGTTTTTGCCGCTACCCGGCATTCTTTCAGGCTGGGCCTTACCGCTTTCATTGCCAGAAAATGCATCTTCGCCTGTTCACCGGCACCAATGAAACCTATCACTTCACTGTCCTCGCGCGACAGGTGACTGGCTGCGATCCCGCCCATGGCCGCAACACGCATATTTGAAGCCAGAGTCCCTTCCATCACCGCAATGGGGAAACCTTTCTCTATCTCGGAAAGAACAAAAATAGCAGATAGATTCTGACAATCATGCAATGCCGGGTTGCGTGGAAAGACTGACACCCATTTCACCCCACATATCTTTTCGTCCAGCAAGGTAGCAGGCAAACAATTAATACGATCCTGAGTGGCCGGGTCAAAAATCTGCACAATTTTCTCAGGAAATAAAATACGCTGTTCTTCGTATGACAACATGGTCTTTTCAGCCACTTCTATGGCCATACCAATGTCGAAGCAACCGGCTTCTAGCAGGTCCTCCTGGGACAGGTAGGTAAAAGTAATTTTATGCTCGGACATCACAGCTTCTCCAACTGAGACACAGTAACTATTAAGTTTGGTATCACTATTAAGTATACAAGATTTCGATAGAGGGGGAAAAGTACTCTGGCTAGATTTTTTAATTACAGCAAGTGAAAACTGTTGGGTGATGCTCTTTTTGTCATTTTTTGATTGCATGACCCCCTTTTAACCATCCTCGCCCCTTGTTTGAACCACCCAACTTGTGGGTTCTCTTTTTTTCCTTCTGTCCCTTAAGTTCGGTCGAGAGATGCATTTTTTCATCTCCATTACATTTAAAATTTACAGATGGTGTACCTTTTTCCATTTCAATATGGGTTATGGTTATAACGAGTTCTTTATTATCATGTTTCACATGAAGTTTATCGCCTTTTTTTAATTTGGAGAGTTTTAACATACACTGATACCCTAATTCAAATCGTTTTTGTCAGCTCATCGTAATTAACATGTATTCTATCTGTAAATAATAATTATATAACCATAAATTGGCCAAATTGGTCAATTTATTATCCAGGCAGAGACAAACGATAGCATTTAATAATCATCTCTTCAAAGCCCAAAGTCATTACTGAATAATTTACTCCTCGTCAGGAAAATGTTCTTACCGGACGGACCACTACAACTGACCGCTTTCCAAGCAACAAAAACTTTTTGAATTTTTATTTATTAGCTTTTTATAATATTTTAAATGATTATGTAGACTGTTGTGATAAATAATCTGATACAATGCACTGTCTTTATTGCCTATATCAATTAAGAGATACTGTTTTTTAATACTTTATGATTTCAAAACCTTAATATGCTATCTTCGGGATGTTAATGGGGCTGTACAGGCAAATGAAATCTGTATAGTAAATGTCGAATTATGGAAAATTATAATGGCATCACCGCGACTAATTGCAAAAATTGAATCAGACGAACCTTCGATGAGACTAGCTGTACTAATTGACGCAGATAATGCGCAAGCTGCCGTAATCGAAGGATTGTTGGCTGAAGTGGCACGCTTTGGTGAGGCTACAGTCAAACGAATTTATGGTGACTTTACGTCTCCCCAAAGCGCCTCATGGAAGAAAGTTCTTCAAAAGTATGCTATCAAACCAGTACAGCAATTTGCATACACAACTGGAAAAAATGCAACAGATAGTACTTTGATTATTGATGCAATGGACTTGCTATATACAAGAAAATTTGACGGTTTTTGTTTGGTCACAAGTGATAGTGATTTCACTGGCCTTGCAATGCGTCTACGGGAAGAAGGCCTTTATATTCTTGGATTCGGCGAACAGAAAACTCCTGAAGCATTCAAGAATTCATGTCATAAATTCATTTTTACTGAGGTATTACGTCCTGCGTTAAAAAAAGTAAGTGACTTAAGTGAACAAGTAGAAGTTGCAAATAACAATTCAAAAAAACCAAAACCTAATTCGGTTTCCAAAGCACAGCCCAAGTTCCCAAAGAAGTTTGTACTGGATGCACTTGAACAGTCAAGTGACGAAGATGGCTGGGCGCAATTAGGAACTTTTGGTAGCTACTTGACTAAACTCCAGCCAGACTTCGATTCAAGAAATTTTGGCTTCAAGAAACTATCTGACTTAGTAAAGTCCAAAACCGATTTGTTTGTTATAGAGGAACGTAATATCTCAGGTTCAGACAAGAATCAACTTTATATTCATGCAAAATAGTTTGAACTAGTTTTCTGGATATACTTCAGGGCAGTTTGTTTAATTCAGTACCAGGAAATCATCTCATTATTTAGCCGAAATAAGGCTCATTTGTTTTGGATAATACGATTGTTTTAAACAATGATAATTGCTGTTACAATGTCAATGAGCCTGGGTACATGGATCGTTCAGATCCAGTCTGTACTTAAGATATTAATTATTGACAAGGAAAAACTATATGGCATACCAAATGATAGATGGCGTGAAATACGAAAAAGAATTGCTGGATCTGGCTAAAGAACACACGACGGGTAAAGGCGAAGGTAAATTGTCAAAAGACGAAGTTGCTGATCTGTTTAAATCAGCGAATGACGGTCAGGGTGTCACTGATACTGAAAAAAGCACTTTAGAGTACATTCGTAATAACTTTGAATTTACTGATGCGGCTGCTAAGGACTTTGATGCAGCTTTCGCATCTTTATAACATTCCCCGTATTATCGGTTGTGTTGGGCTGGTGGCATGAACCAATTATTGGTAACGAATGATAGTGACTTTTTCCATTTGTTTGTTTTCTACATGCCACCTGTTCCTTTCCAGCGTATAGACCCGATGACAGCTCAATCTATAATAAACTGGAGATGAAAGCTATCTGTTGTTAACGTTTAAATAGGCAGTTTGTAGTATCCACTATAAGTTCTAGGGTATCAATGAAACCGATGCTTGATTACTGGCTTTTTCCTCTATCAGCTGAGCAAGTGAAGACAGTTTCAATTCACCACTCACCCTATCCCGAATATATTCATAAGTCCTGATCCCAAGCTTCTTGACAGTTTGACTAATTGTCATAAATGTATCTTTAATTTTGGTGCCTTCTTCTGAACGAGTATGAAGGCTCACATCCCTTGCACGAGCCTGAACACGAGCAGCTAACTCTGAGGCATTATTATGTAAAGGCACATCAGGACGCTTAAGCACCAAAAGCAATTCCTGCTTTTTAGCTAATGTTTTTGCAATACGATCGTTCAACTGCTCATACTCTGTTTGAGTTGAGAAGAGTGCATCAAATTCTTGTGTGAGCAAACAGATATTAGTGGGATCAGGTTCTTCTTGATAAGCAATGAGTTTATGGTAAAAAAGCCAATACTGGGATAGAAAATCATCCAGAATACTCTGATGCAAAGGCACAATAGGATGTAATTTTTTATAGTGTCGCCCATCATGGATCCAGCATAATGCCAGTTCCTCAGTCAATAATTTAAATTGCGGTGCGTCATCACAAACTAATGTTTGAATAACTGGAAAAGCGGTTTGCTCATGATAAGCAGCAATAGCACAGGCTTCTTTTATTCTTGACCGTTGTGTTGGCCCAGGATTTATTGTGTTTAACAAAGAATCAAAGGCTGCTTCATCAAAAACGTTCTCTTTTTTCACAAATTGATCAACTGCCTGAACAATTTTTTTTGACAGATTAAAGCCAGCTAACAGACTGACGGCGAGATGATTGTAAAGAAATTCTCGGGGAGCAAAATCTCTAAAAACATCCAAAACAGTGAGTCGGTCTTTACGTGGTGTTGTAAAATAAGCTGAAT
>RCNG010000442.1_pt1 | contig 18679 bp, 20 predicted proteins | sample 2041371 | NCBI WGS metagenome assembly RCNG01 (sample SAMN09708227, study PRJNA481090) | Marine sediment metagenome, whole genome shotgun sequencing project. | biome: marine sediment; feature: ocean; material: sediment; isolation source: Sewage treatment plant 1 marine sediment (STP1) ... | reverse complement strand
GTTTCCGCGGTCACTATTTTTGCCGAGCCGACACCGCTGGAGACAATTCTCCAGATCAGGCCCGATGTACTCGTCAAGGGGTCCGAGTATTCCGAAGAAGACATCGTGGGAGCGCCCGAGGTGAAATCCTGGGGCGGCCGCGTTGTCCGCGTGCCGATGGTGCCCGGCTGGTCGACCTCGCAGATCATCGCAGCGATCCGGAATCTTCCCTGACCGTCCGGTGATCCACCCTGTCCCATCGAGCCCATCCCGGGCTTCAAGGAGTCGTCATGAGCAGGATCAAGGTTATTATTCTCGGCGCCGCCGGCCGTGATTTCCACAATTTCAATTGCGTGTACAGGGACAACGATATCTATGAGGTGGTGGCCTTCACCGCCACGCAGATTCCTGATATCGACGGTCGGAAGTATCCCGCGGAGCTGGCCGGGGACCTTTACCCCAACGGTATTCCCATCGAGGACGAGGAAGAGCTGGTCGAGTTGATCGGCAAGTACAACCCGGACATGTGCGTGATGTCCTACAGCGATCGGTCCTACCAGCAGGTCATGAGTCTGGCCTCGGTCGTCAACGCCGCCGGCAGCGACTTCACCATGCTGGGCGAGAATGATACCCAGATCAAGAGCACCAAGCCGGTGATCAGCGTGGGTGCCGTTCGGACCGGTTGCGGCAAGAGTCAGACCAGTCGCCGCATCTGCGAGATCCTGCGAGCGGCCGGCAAGAAGGTCGTGGCCATCCGCCACCCGATGCCCTACGGGGACCTGGCCGCCCAGAAGGTCCAGCGCTTCGCGGAACTGGAAGACCTGGTCAAGCACAAGTGCACCATCGAGGAAATGGAGGAATACGAGCCGCACATCGTGGCCGGCGGCGTGATCTACGCCGGCGTCGACTACGAGGCCATTCTGCGCGAGGCCGAAAAGGAAGCCGACATCATCCTGTGGGACGGCGGCAACAACGATACCCCCTTCTATCAGAGCGACCTGCACATCGTGGTGGCCGATCCGCATCGCCCCGGCCACGAGAACACCTATTATCCGAGCGAGACCAACGTGCGCCTGGCCGACGCGGTGATCATCAACAAGGTCGTCGAGGCCGAGTTCGAGAACATCGAACTGGTGCGGGACAACATCCGTGAGATCAACCCCGACGCCGTGATCATCGATGCCGCCAGCCCCCTGACCCTGGAGGGCGACTTCGACCTGATGGGCAAGAAGGTCCTGGTCGTGGAGGACGGGCCGACCCTGACCCACGGCGACATGGCCTACGGCGCCGGCGTGGTGGCGGCCCTCAAGATGGGTGCCGAGGAACTGGTGGACCCGCGGCCCTGGGCCACGGGCCGTCTGGCGGAGACCTTCGAGATCTATCCTGACATCGGCACCCTGCTGCCGGCGATGGGTTACGGAGACGAGCAGGTCGCCGACCTGGAGAAGACCATCAATGCCGTGGAATGCGACGCCGTGGTGATCGGCACCCCGATCGACCTGACCCGGATCATCAAGATCGACAAGCCCACGGTGCGTGTCCGTTACGAACTCCAGGAAATCGGTTCGCCGAACCTGGACGAACTGCTGGCGAAATTCATCGACTAATCGAATGACCGGGGGCCGGCCGTATTTGTGCGGCCGGCCACCCTATCCGCGGGGAGGAAATTCGTGAACATCCACGAGTATCAGGCCAAGGAGATCTTCACTTCGTTCGGACTGCCGGTGCCCGGCGGATCCGCGGTCCAGACGGTCGCCGCCGCCGTGGCCCAGGCCGAGGAATGCGGGCTGCCGGTCATGGTCAAGTCGCAGGTCCTGACCGGAGGGAGAGGCAAGGCGGGCGGCATCAAGTTCTGCCCGACCATCGAGGACGTGAAGGAAAACGCCGAAATGATTCTGGGGATGGACATCAAGGGCCACACCGTGCGCACGGTCCTGGTCACCCCAGCGGTGGACATCGACAGCGAGTTCTACATCGGGATGCTGATCGATCGCAATTCCAAGCGAGTGCTGCTGATGGCCAGCGCCGAGGGCGGCGTCGAAATCGAGCAGGTTGCGAAGGACACCCCCGAACTCATCTTCAAGGAGACCATCGATCCCCGTTACGGGCTGCTCGATCACCAAGCCCTGTCGATGGGAATGCGCCTGGTTCCCGGTGACGTCAAGAAGGCGCGCCAGCTGGCCTCGGCCATGCAGAAACTCTACCAGGCCTTCATGCATTCGGACGCCAGTCTGGCCGAGATCAACCCCTATATCTTCACGCCCGAGGGCAAAGGGCACGCCATCGACGCCAAGGTGAACCTGGACGACAACGCCATGTTCCGGCATCCGGGTTACGAGGCCCTGCGGGATCTCGAAGCCGAGGATCCCAGCGAACGGGCTGCGCGCGAGGCCGGACTCAGCTTCGTCAAGCTATCCGGCAACGTGGGCTGTCTGGTCAACGGCGCCGGCCTGGCCATGGCCACCATGGACCTGGTCAAGTACTACGGCGGGCAGCCGGCCAACTTCCTGGACATCGGCGGCAGCTCAAATCCCGAGAAGGTCGTCAACGCCCTGGAGATCATCCTGTCGGACAAGGAAGTCAAGGCGATCCTGTTCAATATCTTCGGCGGCATCACTCGTTGTGACGACGTGGCCAACGGTATCATCGCGGCGACCAAGCAGATGGACATCAACGTCCCCATCGTGGTCCGCCTCATCGGCACCAACGAAGAGGAAGGGCGCGCCCTGCTGGCCAAAACCGATCTGGTGCCGGCCGAGACCATGGACGAAGCCGTCCAGAAAGCCATCGAACTTGCGGGCTAGGGCCTCTGGAATTGTGTGACTTACGGCGCCTGACGGCGCCAGGACGAGGAGAATTTCAACATGGCGATATTTGTCGACGACTCGACCAAGGTTGTCGTTCAGGGGATCACCGGCCGGGACGGGGGATTTCATTCCAGTGAAATGCTGGCTTACGGGACCAAGTTGCTGGCCGGGGTGACCCCCGGTCGCGGCGGCCAGATGTTCCAGGACAAGGTTCCGGTGTATGACACGGTGGATGAGGCGGTTCGGGAGCACGGCGTCAACACATCGGTGATCTTCGTGCCCCCGTTCGGTGCCGCCGGCGCCATCTACGAGGCAGCGGACGCCGGGTGCAAGCTCATCGTCTGCATCACCGAGGGCGTACCCACCGTGGACATGGTCAAGGTCATGCCCTACCTCGAAGAGCGCGGCGCCCGCCTGATCGGCCCCAACTGCCCGGGCCTCTTGGCCCCGGGTATCGCGAAACTCGGGATTCTGCCCACTAACATCGTGAAAGAGGGCCCCGTGGGCCTGGTTTCCCGCTCCGGGACCCTGACTTACGAGGTGGTCTACCAGCTGACGGCCGCCGGCCTCGGCCAGACCACTTGCCTGGGCATCGGGGGCGACCCGGTCATAGGGACCACCTTCATGGACGCCATCATCGCGTTCAATGAGGACCCCAAGACCGAGGCCTTCGTGATGATCGGCGAAATCGGCGGCGACGCCGAGGAGCAGGCCGCCGAATACATCAAGGCCTACGTCAAGAAGCCGGTGGTGAGCTTCATCGCCGGCCAGACGGCGCCTCCGGGCAAACGGATGGGCCATGCCGGCGCCATCGTCAGCGGGGGTACCGGTACGGCGGCGGAAAAGAAGGTCGCCCTGGAAGCCGCGGGGATACCCGTGGCGGACCGGCCGATGGACATTGTTCCCTGCCTTCAGGAGATCTGGAAGAAATAAGCGGAATCCCATTGCTGGGATTACCTTGAACGGCGGGCGGCCCCGATCAGCATCGGGTCCGCCCGCTGAACCACTTAAAGAGCCAAAGGACAGGACGAAATGCAGCAGACCTATTTCATGATCAAGCCTGAAATCGTGGCGGCGGGCCAGCAGAAGATCGGGGCCATCCTGGCCATTGCCAATGCCGCCGGTTTCCGGATCACCGGCCTGCAGATGCGGCAGCTGGACCGGTCGCTGGTGGAGGATTTCTACGGTGAGCACAAGGAGCGGCCGTTTTTCGCCGATTTGTGCGACTACATCACCGGCGGCCCCGTGGTGGCTATCCGACTGGAGCGGGAAAACGCCGTGGCGGCCCTGCGCGAGCTGATTGGAGCCACTAATCCCACCGAAGCCGCCACCGGCACCATCCGGGACCTGTTCGGGGCCTCGCTGCAGAACAACGCGGTGCATGCTTCGGCCAACCCGGAGGATGCGGCCCGGGAACTGGGTCTGATCTTCGGCTAGGCCGTCCGGGCCCGGCCGGCCAACTTGACACCGCCGAGGCCGCCTATTAAGGTGGGGCGCTTGATTTAAAATGGGTTCGGGATAGATTTCGGGGTGCAACGGGATGAAACTGGATCTCGACAGGACGGCCTTTGGCCGTTCGGAACTCGCCCTCGGCGGGGCCCTGGAGTTGGGCATGCCCGAGGGCCATCCGCAGCAGGCCGAGATCGCCGGTTCCCTGGAAATCCAGAACCTAGAAGGCCGGGTAATGCTTTCCGGCACCCTGCAGGCCACCGGCCGCGCCGACTGTGGACGCTGCCTGGAAGAATTCCAGATTGGTTGGGATGTGCCGGTCAGGGTCATGGTCCTGCGGGATGTCGACTCTGAAGAAACGGAGGGGGAGACCCTCCTGATTGTTCAACAAAAGGGCGAGGTGGATCTGCGCGAACCCCTGAGGGAAAGCGCGGTTCTGGGCTTCCCCCAGACCCTGGTCTGCCGGGACGAGTGTAAAGGATTGTGTCCCGATTGCGGCATCGACCGCAACAAGGGCACTTGCGATTGTGAAGATGAAAACGTTGATCCCCGCTGGGAAGGGCTGCCCGGATAGCCCCGCTCCCACGGAAATTCCGGGAGGAATTCTGACATGGCCGTTCCCAAGAAAAAAACGTCCCAGTCCCGCAAGGGAAAGCGCCGGGCCAACTGGCATCTCGCCAAACCGGACCCTAACAAATGTCCGCACTGCAGCGCGGCCCGTCTTCCGCACAGGGTCTGCCGGGAATGCGGTTATTACGGTGAGCGCGAAGTTCTCGTCGTCGAGAAGTAGACAGGTTTTTCGTTCGGCAGGGAGGTCGGCGTGACGAACAGGGCAAGACCGGTCATAGCTGTTGACGCCATGGGCGGGGACCACGGTCCGGAAGTGGTGGTGCCCGGCGCCCTGGCCGCCCTGCCCGCGGACCACCCTTTCGACCTGCATCTTTACGGCCTGGAAGCCGCAGTGGAGGCCGAGCTGGCCAAACACGATCCGGCCGGACTCCCGGTCAACGTCATTCCCTGCACCCAGGACATCGAGATGGGGGAGTCCCCCGCGACGGCCATCCGCTCCAAGAAGGACAGCCCCATCGTGCGCGCCATGACCGACCAGAAGAAGGGCGAGGTCGACGCCGTCGTTTCGGCGGGCTCGACCGGCGCCATGGTCGCGGCCAGCCTGATCATCCTCGGTCGCATTCCGGGTGTGGATCGCCCTGCCATCGGCACGGTCATTCCCACGGTCAAGGGACAGCTGCTGCTGCTCGATGCCGGCGCCAACGTTCAGTGCACCGCCGAGCACCTGGTTTCCTTCGCGGGTCTGGGCCAAGTGTTCGCCAGGGAAATGATGGGAGTGGCCAATCCGGCCATTGGACAGCTCAACATCGGCGGGGAGCCCAAGAAGGGCACCGATCTGAATGTCGAGACCTACCAGTTGCTCGAACAGAGCGACCTCAACTTTGTGGGCAACGTCGAGGGCAATCAGCTCATGCTGGGCCCCTGTGACGTCCTGGTCACCGACGGTTTCACGGGCAACAACACCCTCAAGCTGGTCGAAGGATTTGCCCGCTTCATGGGTGCCCTGAGCCAGCGGCCGGACCTCACCGACGAGGAAAAGGCAGCCTTCGGGCCCCTGCTCCGTTACCTGGGCAGGAATTTCTCCTACGAAGTCCAGGGAGGCGCCATGTTGCTGGGTGTCCGTGGCATCAGTATCATCGCGCATGGCCGCAGCAGTGAGCGGGCCATCGCCAATGCCGTTCGGGAAGCCTGGGAACAGGTGCGTCACGACCTGCCGGCCAAGTTGGCCGAAGCGCAGGGTTGACCCGAGCGCGGGACTGAAATCCAGCCGGGGTTCTCCGGCACGAGGAATACCATGACCGATAGGCTTCACCGCGTTCCCATGATCTTTCCCGGCCAGGCGTCCCAGAGCGTGGGCATGGCTGCTGACCTGGCCGAGGGGCGTGGCTCAGCTTCCGTCTTTCTCGGTGAAGTCAACGGGATCCTGGACGATGACCTGACCGGCATCATGTTCGACGGACCCGCAGAGGTCCTCACTGAGACCCGCAACGCCCAGCCGGCCATCCTGGCCCATTCGGTGGCCGCCGCCCTGGTCCTGCGGGATCTCGGCGTGGTTCCTTCGGTGGTGGCCGGGCATTCCCTGGGTGAGTTCAGCGCGGCGGTTGTCGCCGGATCCTTGACTCCCGCGGACGGTTTGCGCCTGGTGCGCAAGCGGGGTGAACTGATGTTCGCGGCCGGTCAGGAAGTTCCCGGTACGATGGCCGCGGTCCTTGGGCTGGGTGGCGACCGGGTGCGTGAGATCTGCGCCGAGGTTTCCGGAACGGTGGGGGTGGTGGTTCTGGCCAACCACAATTCCGAAGGACAGGTGGCCATTTCCGGTGAGATCGGCGCGGTCGAAGCGGCCGGACTGGCCCTGACCGACGCCGGCGCCCGTCGAGTCATTCCCCTGAACGTCAGCGGCGCCTTTCACTCGCCCCTTCTCGAAGGGGCTGCGGCCAGTTTCCGGGAATACCTGGAGGAAGTGACCATCGGGGCTCCGGAAGTCCCCCTGGTCAACAATGTCGAGGCCACCGCCGTGATTTTGGCGGAAGAATTGGCCGGCGGTTTCGCCCGTCAGCTCACTTCGCCGGTGCTGTGGCATGACATCATGGGGATCATCGCCTCGGGGAACGGGACTCCGCCCCGAGTGGTTCTGGAAGTGGGACCCGGCCGGGTGCTGACCAACCTTGCCAAACGGGCCTTCCCGGACGTAAAGTTCCTGCCCGTGGGAACGGCTGCCGATCTGGATGGTGTCCTGGATATCCTGGCCGAAAACGAAGCCCCCGGGCCGTAGCCGGGGATTTCCGGGCCCTGGCCCAAGGAGAAAGCATGAACAATGCAGCGGTCATCGTCACCGGAGCCAGCCGTGGTATCGGGGAGGCCATCGCCCGGGAACTCGCGGGTGCCGGCTTCCGTTTGGCCCTCGTGGCCCGCAGTGCGGACAAATTATCTGCCTTGGCAGCGGAACTGGGTTCAGCAGATGATGTTATCGCCTGCCCGGGCGATATCTCCGATTTCGAGGACGTGCAGCGCGTGGTGGCCGAAGTCCAATCGAAATTCGGGGAAATTTACGGCCTGGTGAACAATGCCGGCATGACCCGGGACGGCCTGATCATGAGGATGTCCCCGGAAAACTGGCAGGCTCCCATTGACATCAACTTGGGTGGCACCTTCTACTTTACAAGGGCTGTGACCCCCATTATGATGCGTGCGCGAACCGGACGTATCGTCAATATTTCTTCGGTGATAGGCTTGACCGGCAACGCCGGTCAGGCCAATTATGCCGCCTCCAAGGCCGGCATCATCGCCCTGACCAAGTCGGTGGCCAAGGAACTTGGCGGCCGGGGTGTGACCTGCAATGCAGTCGCGCCCGGCTTCATCGCCACCGACATGACCGCCGACCTTCCCGAGAAGGTGCAGGCGGAAATGCTGGCCCAGATTCCCCTGAAACGCTTCGGCGAGGGGAAAGACGTGGCCGGCGTGGTCAAGTTCCTGTTGTCTCCGGAAGCCTCCTACATCACCGGGCAGACCCTGGTGGTGGACGGCGGCATGATTGTGTAAAATAAACCTTTCACGTTCCCCAGGAGGGTAACCTGACATGGCGTCGATCCAGGAACAGGTGTATGAGATCATCCAGAGGAAACTGTCGGTCAACCCCGAGCAGATCACTCCCGAAGCCTCGTTCACCGAAGATTTGGGTGCCGATTCCCTCGACACCGTCGAACTGGTGATGGATCTGGAAGAGCAGTTCAACATCACGATCCCCGAAGAGGATCAGGAAAAACTGCGCACTGTCCAGGATGCGATCGATTACCTCGAATCGCACCTCGACTGACCGAAATCCAAATCCGGGTCCGGAGGCTTCTTTTCGGCCCGGCACAGGTTGCCCGGTTCCATCCTATCGGTGTGATGGAACCGGGTATGATTATGACACTGGCAGGACGGTTCCGGAGCGCCAGTGAAGCATGGAGGTGGAGCCTTGGGCCCGCGTAAAGTTGTCATCACCGGCACGGGTCTGTTGACCGCTGTCGGATTGGATACCGAATCGAGCTGGAAAGCCCTGGTCTCGGGCACCAATGGTGTAGGGCCCATCGATTGCATGGACACCGAGGGCTTCAAGACGACCTTTGGGGCTCAGATCCGCGATTTCGATCCCGAGGCCTGCATGGATCCCAAGGAGGCCCGCAAGGCCGACCGGTTCGTCCAGCTGGCCATGGCGGCTTCGGTTGAGGCCATGGAACAATCGGGCATCACCGAGGTGGCCGACCCTTTCCGGGCCGGCGTGATCATCGGGTCGGGCATCGGCGGCATGCTGACCTTCGAGGCGCAGCACAGCCGCTTCGTCAAACGGGGCCCGCGGGCGGTTTCCCCCCTGTTCATCCCCATGATGATCGGGGACATGGCCGCTGGCATAGTGTCCATCCGGTACGGGTTCCGGGGCGCGAACTACTGCACCGTCAGTGCCTGTGCTTCGGGCGGCCACGCCATCGGCGCGGCCTACGACCAGATCGTCCTGGGCCACGCGGACATCATGATCTCCGGCGGCGCCGAAGCCGCCATCTGCAACATGGCCCTGTCCGGATTCGGGAACATGAAAGCCCTGTCCACCCGGAATGACGACCCCGCCAAGGCCAGCCGGCCTTTCGACATCGACCGGGACGGCTTTGTCCTGGGCGAAGGCGCGGGCATCGTGGTCCTGGAATCCGAGGAACACGCCCTGGCCCGCGGTGCGGCCATCCTGGGTGAAGTGTGCGGCTACGGGATGACCGGGGACGCCTACCACATGACCCAACCCGACACCGAGGGCCGCGGCGCGGTGGGTTCCATGCAGCAGGCCGTGCGCACGTCGGGAATCGAACCCGAACAGGTGGGCTACATCAATGCCCACGGAACTTCGACCTTCTTCAACGACAAGGTGGAGACCGGGGCCATCAAACAGGTGTTCGGCGACCATGCCCGGAATTTGAAGATCAGCTCCACCAAATCCATGATCGGACATTTGCTGGGAGCCGCCGGGGGAGCCGAAGCGGTGATCACAGCCTTGGCCCTGAGGCGGGGCGTGCTGCCGCCGACCATCAACCTGGAAAATCCCGATCCGGAATGCGACCTGGACTATTGCGCCAACCAGGCCGTGACCCAGGACGTCGAGTATGCCCTCTCCAATTCCTTCGGATTCGGGGGCCACAACATGACCCTCTGCTTCCGGGCCAGACGGTAGGGACCTGGGCATGCGGCCGGTTCAGCCGGGCCGGCTCCTGCCGCCGGGAAGAAAGTGCGTGGGACGATGGGTCTGAAAGATTCGATCCAACAGGTGCTGGCCAGATTTTCGGGCGGTCCCGGGGCCACCAAGCCGGTTGATTCCCCTGCCGAAAACCGGGATATCGAAGAGAGTTGCCTGGCTCTGGAGGCCAAGCTGGGTTACACGTTCGTGGACCAGACCTTTCTGCGGAATGCGCTTTTGCACCGTTCCCACGTCCACGTAACCGGGCAGGACCGCGAAACGTCCAACGAAAGGCTCGAATTCCTGGGGGACGCGGTACTCGGCCTGGTCGTCAACGAAGATCTCTACCAGAAATATCCCGACCGCTCCGAAGGCGATCTGACCAAAATGAAGGCCCTGTTGGTCTGCGGGGCGAGGCTTTCCGAGGTGGCCGGGCTGGTTGACCTGGGCGTGCACGTCCGCATGAGTCGCAGCGAGGCCGCCACCGGCGGCCGTAAGCGTTCCTCGATCCTGGCCGATACCACCGAAGCGCTGATCGGTGCCGTCTACCTGGACGGTGGCCTGGGGGCGGCCCGGGGCGCCATCAAAAGGCTTGTTCTGGTCGGCAGTGACCAGGTTCTGGCTCGCCGTTCGCTACGCAACTACAAGAGCCGGCTTCAGGAACTCATTCAGGCCGGCCACAAGAGTCCGCCCCGTTACCGGGTCACCGAAGTCGATGGACCCGACCACGACCGCCTCTTCAAGGTCGCCGTCACCTTCGGCGGAAAGACCCTGGGCCAGGGCGAGGGCCGCAACAAGAAGACTGCCGAACAGAATGCGGCCCGTGAGGCCCTGGACACCCTGGAAAGGGATCCGGAACTACTGGACCGGGATCCGGGTACTTCCGGATGATCAATCAACCTGACCGAGGAGACCGGGTGCCGCACCTTTTGACAAAGACCATCCTGCACCTGGTAATGGCCGCCTTCCTGGCCGGGTTCGCCGCCTGGACCGGGCCATTTCCGTCTGCGGTGGCGCAAGACGACCCGCCGACCATCGTCGAGGACGAGGACGTGCCGCCGGGTGTGGCCGCCGGCTGGATCGTGGGCAACCGCCTGCTCGCCGAAGGAAAAACCGCCGAGGCCTTGCCCTATCTCCACCAAGCCTACCGGGCCCACCCGGGGGTGGTGACCATTGCCCTTGATTTCCAGGAGGCCCTGGCCAGTGAGGGGTACCTGAGGGACGCCCTCAGCGTAATGGACGAGTTGGTTGCCGCCTGGCCCGATTCCCAATCCTTCCGCATGCGCAGGTCCTCCCTGAACCTGTCCGCCGGACACCGCGACAAGGCCCTGGATGACCTGCGAGCGGTTCGGGAGATGGGGGACGCCTCGGTCGAAGTCCTGGCCGCCGAGGCCGCGATCCTGGCCGCGGACGGCAAGACCAGCCAGGCCGTCGATGTTCTGCGGGACGGCCTCCACCTGTACCCCGAGCGGGGGCGGGACATCTATCTGGAAATGGCGAGAATCCTACGCCAGGCCGACGAGGTGGAAGCCCTGCCCGGACTCATGGATGAAGCCCTGGAGGCTTACCCGGATCAGCCTCTGCTCTGGCTGGTCAAGATCCGTTCCCTGGCTTCCCTGGGACGTCACGAGGAAGCCCTGGATTCGGCGCGGGAAGCCGATGGGATATTTGCGGAGCTGCCGAACTCGGCCGATCCGGAAAACGCCGTTGATTCCCTGGACGTGGAATTCCCGCCTCCGGTGGCCGAACATCCCGGACTGCCCGCCGATTCCTTCTCCGTGGAATTGGCGGACTATTACGCCCAGAACAACCAGGTCGACCTGGCCCTGGGAATACTCCAGCCCCTGGCGGACAGCGGGGAACTCGGGTTGAGCCCCAGCCTCTGGTTGGGCCGTTTGCTGTTGGGCACCGGGCGGGAGGAAGAAGGCGTTGCCCTCGTGGAGCGGATCCTGACCCAGTGGCCGGATTCGGGCCGCGGGTGGTTTCTGCGCGGGAAAATCGAGGAGGGGCACGGGAACTGGACCGAAGCCATTCCCCATTATCAACGGGCCGTGGAACTCGCCCCCTACGATCCCGAAATTCGCCTGGGGCTGGTCCGGGCCATGCTCGTGGCCTGGGAGGGGGACCTGCGTGCGCATGACCCCAATCCGTCCCAGCAGGAAAACATCGCCGAATTCAATGTCCAAACCATGACGGCGTCCTCCCTGGTCAACGATCGGGATACCGAGGGCCAGATGCTGCTGGGCTATTCCTTCCGCGCTCTCAAGGACATGGAACGGGCCGCCTGGCGGTTCAACCTGGCTGCCGAAAATCCATCTCTGCGCCTGCAGGCGCTGCTTCAGCAGAGCATATGCCTGGATGAAACCGGTGAAGTGGCCAAGGCCCGCCTGGCCCTGGAACTGTTGCGGCGGGAATACCCCGATGACCCGGAAGTGGCCAACTCGTTGGGGTATTTCCTGTCCGAAAAAGGCCAGGACCTGGATCTGGCCGAAGGACTGATCCGGGAGGCTCTGGCTGCCGATCCTGGCAACGGCGCCTACCTTGATTCCCTGGGTTGGGTCATGTACCGCCACGGACGGTTAGAGGAAGCTTTCGATTTTCTCATCCAGGCCATCAATGTTCTCCCGGACGACCCGGTGATCCTGGAACATCTCGGCATGGTCCTCGACAATCAGGGACAGTCAGAGGAGGCGCTGGATGTCCTGCGGCGATCACTGCAGAACGGGGGCGATCCCGACCGGCTGCAGAACCTGATCGCGGAGATTGAAAAAGACCTGCCGGACAAGGAGTGAATCCCTTGCGGACCCGCCCCTTTCTCCTTCCCCTGAGTCGGGTCGGCCTGGCCATCGGAACCCTGCTGGGATTCCTGGTGACGGCCGGGGCAGGTGCGGAGTCCCACACCGGGAATTCTCCCTCCAACCCAGTTCCATTGACAGCGGCCTTCTGGTCGGTTTCCGTTTATGGGCACCAAGAGGGCGGTACCGTCTGCTGGCTGTTCGGCGAAGACGGCTCCCTGCGGGTGGAAATGCGGCGGGCCCTCGACGGAATTCCGGAGGCGGCCGCCCAGGACTTGCCCGACCTGGAACCGTTGTTCCATCAGCGGGGCGAGGGTTGGACGGTGATCCTGGGTCCGGGCGAATCCGGGACCCTCAATCGCTGGGGGCGGGAATGGCGGAATGTTCCGCCAGGGTTGGCCCGAGTGGTGCGTTTGGTGGCCTCCTCCGTGGGGGCCTTCCCTGATTCACCGCCCCATCTTCCTTTCGCCCTGGATGTCGGAGGCAGCCCTCGCCATCAGGGGATCGCCAGACCAAGAGTGCTGCCCGGGTCTGCGGGCGTTCCGAACCGAACGGAAGCCAGGCGATTCCAACTGCCGCCCCTCGATCTGGAAGGGGATGGGTTGGAACCGGCCCCTGGTTTTCGCAGGAAGATGACAGCCCGGGGACGGGGCGCCGGCGGTGCGGGAGAAATCGTGATATTGACCTGGCTGCCGGACGTGGAGGGAAAGGGATATACGCTTCGGGTCCATTCCTCCCGTCGGCCAGGGACCCTGGTGCTGGACTATTCGCTGACCTCGGTGCCAAACCCCCCGGAAACCGAGGTTTTCCTTCCCTTGTGGCCACTTTCCCAATTCTATGGATCCCCATGATTTTAGGGGAACTTGTGCCGGGCGGCGGCCTTTACAGATTATGCGGTTCCGTCCGTCAGGATGACAAAGGAGTCTTCGGTGAACCTGTCTCGTGAAGAAAATTTCAACGGGAGACCGGCCCCCGCACGGGTCGAATTCAGTGATATCCGTGACGAAGACCTGATCGTCATGGTCCAGGAGGGCCACAAGAGGGCTTTCGACGAACTGGTGGCCCGTTACAAGGGGCGCCTTTTCAGTTTTATCCTGAGGATGGTCAAGGACCCGACGCTGGCCGAGGAGCTGACGCAGGAGACCCTGATCCGGGTCTATATCCATGCGGCCAAGTACCGGGAGATCGCCAAGTTTTCCACCTGGGTCTTCACCATCGCCACCAACCTGGTGCGCAACAAGATGCGCCAGCGGTCGCGGCGGCCCCGGATGGTCAGCCTCAATCCCGCGCCCGAGGACGACGAAATGCCCGTCGATCCGCCGGACACGGTGGCCGACCCTTCGGAGGGGATCCACCGGGAGGAACTGGCCGATCTGATCAATGAGGCGACCAGCAGGATTCCGGAAAAGTACCGGATTCCCTTCCTGCTGCGCGAGGTGGACCAACTCAGCTATGAGGAGATCCAACAGGTCACGGGCTTGAAGCTCGGCACGGTCCGTTCGCGGATCAACCGGGCCCGGAACAGGTTTCGGCAGCTGATCAAACCCATGCTGAAGAATGAAACGCTGTTGCAGGAACTCGAGAGGATCGAAGCCCGGGCGGCCGAGGAAAAGGACAACGATTTTTGAGGTTGAAAGGACGATTGCTATGCGGTGCCCAAAGGCAAAGGATTTCATAAGCCAGGAAATGGACGAGCACCTGCCGCCGGACGTCACGGTGGATCTTGCCGGTCACCTGGATTCCTGCGCCGATTGCCGGGAGTATCGGGAGGATCTGCGGACCGGCCTTAGGGCCATGGCCGCCACGACCCCTGAACTTCCCGAAAACTTCGAATGGAAACTCCAGCTGCGCCTGAACCAGGCCTTGCAGCAGGCCGTCGGCGAATCAGCCTATCCCTGGGCCGAAACCGATCAGGACAAATGGCGCTGGTTCCGGAATTTCGGAGCCGCGGCGGCGGTGGGCATGGCGGCCGTCCTGGCCCTGGCCATGTTTGTCGGCCCAGTGGGCAATTCCGGCAGTCCGGACCTGGCGGCCGACCCGGCAGGGGTCACCGGATTGGCCGGCATCGAACCCGGCGGCGCGGGAGGTTCCGACCGCCTGCCCCTGACCATGACTCAGCCCCGTAGGGGCGGGCTCTACAACACCGGAATCCAACGGTCGGTGTCCGCCGGCGGATCGATCCGCGGCGGCCAGGGATTGTTCGATCGCGGTTGGTCCGGCCACGACGTCAACGACCTGCGCACCATCCAGCGCCTGCGCATGGAAAACAACCAGTTGAACCAGAGGTTGTTCCTGCAGCAGCGGATGATCCAGGGGATGCGGACGCACCTTGACACCATCGGGACCCATGCCCTAGATCTAGAGCAGGAATAGTCCCTGCGGGCCTTGTCCCGGACTTTCGATGTGAAGGGTGTATCGTTGATGCGTTTTCTGACGGGCCTTCTTCTGGTACCGTGCCTGCTCCTGGCCGGGTGCGGTATGGACAGTGAAAAGGGAATCCTGATGGCGGCCGGATCCTATGGGGATCTGGCCGTTGTCTTGTCCGCTGACAATCTTCGCCCGGTGGCCGACCGCTTCCTGGAAAAGATGAACACGGAATTCGTGTTTGTCATCAGGCCCGAGACCATCTTCAAACCTGATTTTTTCGGACCCACCAATTGGAAGCTGGCCAAGGGGTACAAGAACGCCTTGTTCCTGGTGAGGATCGGAGATGGCGGTGACGGGGAAAAGAATGCCCGCAAACTCATGTCGAAGGAGGCGTGGGAAAAGCTGACCGCCGGCGGCGGGGGCATCGTCAAGGTGGCCGACCCCTGGTCCACCTATCAGCAGGTGGTGGTGGTGGCTTCTCGGGACCGGAACAACCTGGGCAGCATCCTGATCAAGAACGCCGACAAGATCCGGTCACTCTTCGAAGACAGCAGCCGGGACAGGATCCTCAGGCGCTACCGTTATGAGGGATTGAACACCGCCCAGATGGACGCCTACTGGAACCGGTTCGGATTTTTCATGGAAATCCCCGGTGAGTTCACCCAGAACCAACTCGAGCCCGAGGGATTTCCGGGCCTGGAACTCATGGCCACCGGCCCTTCCCGCGGCATCAGTCTATCCTGGCACAAGAGCGACGATCCCGCCCAAATGCTCAAGGACCGCGATCGGTTGATAGATATGCGCATCAAGATGGGGGAGAAACTCCATCACGAGGAGATCGTGCCCTCGTCCTTCGTCTGGTCGGCCGCAGAGATCGGCGGCATCTCCTGCGTGCGGCTCGAAGGTGCCTGGACCAGCAACAAGTTCTCCGGAGGGGGAGCCTTCTGGAGTTATTTCGTGCCGGATCCCGACCGGGGCCGAATCTTCTGTCTGGACCTCCTGGTATACGCCCCTGGCATGGACAAGATGAGCTTTTTCCGGCGCCTTGACGCGGTGACCAGCACCTTTGCCCTGCAACGTCCCCAACCCTAGGAAATCCATGAGTGGCCGACGACTTCCCGTTCGGATTTTTGGGTATGCCGCCGTTCTGGCGGCTATTCTGGGCGGCCTGACCGCAGGTCCCGGGTGGGCCCAGACCCGGAGTGATACCGGGCGGCACCAGCCTCCGCCGCCACCGGAAAAAGAAGAGTCGGTCAAGGAGGAGCCGTCGGCCAGGCTGGCCGTCTTCGGGGAAACCAAGTGGCATGTCGGGATGACCGGGGGCATCGTGGGAGGCAGCGATCTTTTTCGGGTGGAAGTCGTCGATGGCCCTCCCGTCCCCTGGGATTCAATGACCCGGTTCCAGTCCTCCCGCTTCACCGCCTCCCTGGACCGGAATTTCGGCTTCGGGCTTTTTCTGACCCGTGACCTGAGCCCTGTCTGGGCGGTGAGGGCGGACTTCGGCTATTCCCGCATGGACGTCGCCGCCGAGGCCCTGGTGGGCCAGACAGGCGCCGTCTTCCTGTATGACCGGATGGATGTGGTCAACGTGGGACTGGGGATCGAGGCCCGGTTGAATCGGAACGCCTCCTATCCATTTGTCCAGGGGACCATTCTGCTCAGTCACCTGGGTCCCGCGGTCTCCGATGAATTGGAGCAGACCAACTGGGGCGGGCGCCTGGGGATCGGCTATCTCCATTCGTTCGGCAGAATCTGGGCCGTTCGTTTCGAGGCCCGGGCCTCCCGCACGGGGTTTTCCACCGGCGACTACGTGCCGCCGGCGGACACCTTCGAACCCCCTGAGATCGATTTTCAACCGACGGACCACCTGACATTTTATGAGTTTCTGATCGGAGTTCAGGCTTCGTTCTAACCAATCCGCAATTTATTGTCTCCATTAAAGGACAAAACAGGGTTTGAGAGCCTTTTTTCTTTCACCAGCAAGAGATTGGGATTATATTCCTTAACCGTTGAATTTCAGAAAAAAAGCCGTGTGAAACCCCAAGGGATTGTTAAATGAGTAATATCATTGCAGTTGTGAATCATAAGGGCGGGACGGGCAAAACGACGACCGCGATCAATCTGGCGGCCGGTCTGACCCGGTACAGCGATGTCACTTCATCCTGTCTCGTGATCGACATGGATCCCCACGGAAGCGCCACCAGTACCTTGCTGGGCAAGCTGGACGGCGAGCCGCCGGCCCGCAGCATCTTCGATGTCCTGCGACGTGCCATCACGCCCCAGGACGGGGTGGCCTCCACCATCTACGACGAGAACATCGATATTCTGCCGGCGAACCCTTCCCTGGAGAGCATGGCCAAGACCCAGATCAACGACCGCCTGTCGAAGGTGGTGGGATCGTTGGCCACGTCCTACGGCTGGATCATCATCGACACTCCGCCCAACCTCGGCGTGCTGACGCAGAATGCCCTGGTGGCGGCCGACTACGCCCTCATCCCCTCGCAGTGCAGCGGGCTGGCCGTGCCCACCCTGCGGCAGATGAAACTCCTGATCGAAAAAATTCAGGAACGGCAGAACGTCTGGCTGCAGCTGCTGGGAGTCCTGATCACGCAGAAGGACGGCCGGACCCCGCTCCAGAAGCCCGTACGGCGCGAACTGGGGCAGGTCTTCCCGGCGGCCGACGTCTTCAAGACCGTGATCACGAACAACATCAAGATCGAAGAGGCCCCGGCCAACTTCCAGAGCATCTACGCCTATGATTCCGGCTGCCTGGGCGCTTCGCTGTACCGGGACTGGATCAAGAAGGAATTCCTGAAAAAACACCAGAAGCTGGAAAAGAGGAAGGTGGAAATCAGGGAGGCCGCAGAACTGGCCAAGGAGAAGGAAGCCGAAAAGTCTTCCTAGCCAGGGTCAGGCCCTGACGAAGGGATTGCTCGATTTTTCGCGGCCGACGGTCGTGTCGGGCCCATGGCCCGAAACCACGATGGTGTCATCCGGGAGCGTGTAGATGCGCTCCCGGATACTTTTTTCCAGGGTGGCGAAATCACCGCCGGGCAGATCGGTGCGGCCGATCGAACCGGCAAAAAGACAGTCCCCGACGATGGCGCAGCCCGGCCCGCTGCCGTCGTCCGGCGCGGGCAAAAGGAACATGACCTGGCCCGGGGAGTGGCCGGGCACATGCCGCACCTCGATGATGCCGCCGCCGAATGGCAGGGTGTCGCCGTCGGCCAGGTCGAATTGGCACCGGGGAACGGGGCTCGCGGGAAAGCCGTAGGCGTTCTGGATGTCGGGCATCTGTTCGACCAGGGGCAGGTCGCCTTCGTGGCAGACCAAGGGCAGGTCATATTTATCCTGCACCGCTGCCGCGGCGCCGATGTGGTCGAAATGGCCGTGGGTGGCCAGCAAAGCCTTCAGTTCGGCGCCCGAGGCCTTTACCGCCGCCACCAGGCGGTCGGGTTCTGCGCCCGGGTCGATGAGGATGGCCTGGCGGCCAGCGGGGCCTTCAGCGGTCAGCAGGACGGCGTTCATCTGCAGCGGTCCCACCGGCATCACGTCGATCTTCCAGTTCATGTAGTACCTCGCCCCGGCCGAAGCCGGTAAGATGAAGCCGGCCCCGGATTATTTCCGGGGCCGGCTCGCGTAAAGAGGGGGGCGGGGATGGCCGGTCCCTCTATTCCTCGTAGTAGTCCCGTCCCAGATGCGTGATGACCTCTTCGCCCATCATCCACCGCAGCGTGTTCTTGAGCTTGGTCTGCTGGATGAAGATGTCGTGTTCGGGCTGAAGGCCTTCGGGTGTGACGGGGCTCTTGAAGTAGAAGGACAACCACTCCTGGATGCCACCGGGCATGTCGGCTCGCCTGCCCAGGTCGAGCAGCAGGGCCAGGTCCAACACCAGGGGTGCGGCCAGGATGGAGTCCCGGCACAGGAAGTCGATCTTGATCTGCATGGGACGTCCGCACCAACCGAAGATGTCGATGTTGTCCCAGCCCTCCTTGTTGTCGCCGCGGGGCGGA
>RCNG010000441.1_pt1 | contig 18681 bp, 21 predicted proteins | sample 2041371 | NCBI WGS metagenome assembly RCNG01 (sample SAMN09708227, study PRJNA481090) | Marine sediment metagenome, whole genome shotgun sequencing project. | biome: marine sediment; feature: ocean; material: sediment; isolation source: Sewage treatment plant 1 marine sediment (STP1) ... | reverse complement strand
CCCATACGGTGAGTTCAAAATGTTCGAGAAAGTCTTGTAGATTCAGTGCATTGGTCGTTCGCAGTAGGTTCAACTGATTTATTTAGGATTATAGACACCCGCAAAAAAATGAATCTGAGGGAGTCTCTGTTTATCTGTACTGATATTATCAATGAGCTGTCGGTACACTATCACTAACCCGAGCTACTGAACTGACACTCAATGTTAAGACTTTGCAAATAATTTTTTAAAAAGTTCTGCCGATTTCTGCTGCCCTTCTTCCGTAAATAACACAGATTTGGCTTTACCAACTGGGCTTGAAATTAATCCTTTTTTATGCAGTCTATCCATTACTTCCCAATCCATAGATTTCCATACTCTACTTCCATCGTGCAATGTGAGATAGAGTAAAGCGAGCACAGCATCATCGATTTTTTCTTCATCAATTTCCATGAACATCACCTCTCATCTCTTTAGTGTTTCATGTTTAAATTAAGTGGCAGCGTATTTCTTATCCGCACTACATTTGCTAAAAGCTGCGCTTTTACCCCTAAAATACAGCGTGTAAACCACCATAAAGGGCTTATATATAGTGATTATCTAATTCATTCAATAAGTTACGCAGGTCCGACCCCGAACTACCGACTCTGGACCATCCCATTGCATAACGACCTACACCATGAAAAAAAAGATAACGTTTTTAGCCATAACAACTCCTTTGCTTTGAACATGCACTCACAATAAAAAAATGAAGTACTTTTGACTAAAATCCGCGTATACATTAAATAGAGATGATGCAGATAATAGTGATGAATAAGTTTGATTTGGAATCATAGCGCACTCTCCTTGATAACCCTGTGCTTTTAGATAAGGTCAATAACTCTACACCCAATCATTTATAAAATGCAAATAAGAGATTAATGATTTACTTATCCGCATTCAGGTAACAAAAAACAATAGGCACAGAACTATTGTCAGTAAGAATGGACAGCCATTAATAGCAACGTTGAACTATTTATTTTACACGCTGTTTTTCAATCGAGAATTATCATGACATAATACAAAGACAGTTACCTATGATGAATAATAGTTGTCTGGCAGCAGTAATAACAGATAACAATCGTATCCAGCCAAACAGGAAATATGACTATGGTATATTTTATCGCCTGGTGGAATCTTGAAAACTTGTTTGATATCGCAAATTCTACCGATCGTCCTGAATGGTTACAGAAAAAACTTAAAAGTGAATTAGTCGGCTGGAATAACACAGTATTAAACAACAAGCTTAAGCAACTCGCGTCGATTATCTCGCAGATGAATAACAACAATGGGCCGGATCTGCTTGGGGTTTGCGAAGTTGAGAATAAAATAGTACTGGAAAAACTAGTTGCTGCGCTGGCATTCACCGAAAGAAATTATGCAGTCGTGCATGCTGATGCCAATGACGCCAGGGGCATCGATGTCGCTTTTATCTACGATCAGGACCTGTTCAAAAAACCTGCTAACAAAGATGTCTTTTCACATGTGGTGGTTAAACGAAATGCAACACGGGACATCGTTCAGGTCAATTTTCAAACTAAATCGTTGCATAAAAATGATTTAGTGGTTCTTGGTAATCACTGGCCGAGCAAACTTGGCGGTGACCTTGAAAGCGAACCCTATCGTATTATGGCTGCTGAAACCATGAGTTACTGGATAGAGCGAATTTACGCACACTTTGAAAAGGAGGTTCCAGTCATTGTGATGGGCGATTTTAATGATGAGCCATTTAATCGTTCCATAACCCACTATGCGTTGGGGCTTAAAGACTCTTCCAAAGTACAATCTAAACGATCTCAGAAGCCGTATCTATACAACCTGATGTGGCCCTTACAAAATGACAAAAGCGGTACGCATTATTATAACAGCTGGGGCATACTCGACCAGATTCTGGTCAACCGCCCACTCTTGAGAAAAGAAAGCCAGCTTCAACTAGTTAGTGATTCATGCCAGATTTTTAAAACCAGTGACATGCTAAAGTCCGGCAAGCCGAGGCGATTCAGTCGACCTTCTGTTGGCGGCAGCTTCGACCAGAGCGGGTTTAGCGACCATCTACCTGTCACCGTTCAACTAGTTGAAACTTGACCTATTATTTAGCCATCGATCAGGGCACCCATGCCAGTCGCGCCTGTTTGTTTAATGAAGCAGGCGACCTTGTTTACGAGCACACTAAAAAAATAAGAATCAGACGAATTAGTGACAGTAACATCGAGCAGGATGCGAACGAAATTCTTGACTCGATTAACGAAGTCGTAGCAAAACTGCTGCACGAGACAGGCACTCAAAATAAAATTGTGGCATGTGGCATTGCTATACAACGCTCGTCTGTGGTTGCCTGGAAAAACGACGGCACTGTCATCAGCCCGGTATTAAGCTGGCAGGATACACGCGGCAAACAACAAGTGCTGGACCTGGAAAAACATAAAACCGAGATTCAACAGCTTTCCGGTTTGCCTTTATCGGCACATTATGGCGCCAGCAAATTACACTACTTACTGGATAAAGCAAAGCGCCAGGGTACAGAAATAGACACACTTCGACTGTCACCACTGATCAGTTATTTACTGTTCCATATTCTCGAAGAACATCCCTATATTGTCGATCACGCCAATGCACAACGTACACAACTGTTTAACCTGGCAAAACTAAGCTGGTCTACCCGACTCGCTGAGCTGTTTAACATACCGATAAAGGTATTACCTGACTGTGTACCTGTATTGAAAAATCCAGTTACGCCACACGGAAAACTGGCAGGCACAGAAATTCCAGTAAACGCCATCAATGGAGATCAGAATGCCGCAATTTTTGGTGCTGGACTATTAAAACCTGAAACCGCATTGGTGAACTTTGGCACAGGCGCATTTGTACTACATTTGCTACCTCACTACAGGGAGAGTGAAAAACAGCTCAGTGGCATTGCCTGCTCTGATCACAACACGGTTCAGTATGTTCGCGAAGCTACCATCAATGGTGCTGCTAGCGCCCTTACATGGCTGGAAAAAAGGCAACAGGTGAATGATATAGTAAAACAATTACCCGCATGGCTGAATGAGATCGAATCGAATGAAACAAAGCAGCCTCCTCTATTCATCAACACTATTGGTGGCCTCGGATCACCCTGGTGGAAAAGTAATATCGAAGCGAAATTTATCGTATCCGAAGCTAGTGACTCCCATCATTCGTTAAACAAAGTAGCAGCCGATCTGACAGCAACGGATCTGGCAACACAGGCAGTTGCCGTCGTTGAAAGTATCGTATTTATGGTATGTATTAACCTGGAGATAATGCAGTCCGAGCAAACCCTTACCCGCTTACGTGTCAGCGGTGGATTGTCTCAACTTAATGGTTTATGTCAAGACCTTGCTAATCTATCCGGTCTGCGGATAGAGCGCATGAAATTACCCGAAGCAACCGCTCGAGGCGTCGTCTGGCTCGCTGCCGGTAAACCAGATGGCTGGTCAAATGTTGAAGTAGACATATTTGAACCTGCCATCAAACGCGCCCTGAGTAAACGTTATGCCATGTTTCGTGCAACATTACCGTACTAAGAAAACGCTAATTTAGTCAGTTATTTCAACCCACTAGTCGGCACATATCCTGGCAATTAGCTGGCATTTTAAAAACTAAAAACTTGTCCGCGAATAACGCAAAAAACGCAAATAAAAACCTTTTAAAATTTCATATCGTAGGTCGAGCATTGCCCGACAGAATTCAGCTTTTAGGCATACCGTGATGGTGGGCAATGCCCACCCTACAATAAACAATAACGCTTTATGCTTTTTAGCGTCTTTCGCGTTATTCGCGGACTAAATGCTTTTAAAATTCGGCATTATGATAAACATTCTGCACATCGTCCAGATCATTCAACATTTCTAAAAACTTATCAAACATCTCTACGTCGTCACCGGAAATTGGCGAGCTACTTTTGGGCAGGAACTGAATTTCATCTACTTCAAAATCAATCTCGCCAAAGGTTTCTGCCAATGCCTGTTTCGCTTTAAAATATTCATTATTAGGCGCGAACACGGTAATGCTTCCGTTGTTGTTTTCAATATCGATAACATCGACATCTGCCAATAATAGTGCCTCCAGTGCTGCTTCTTCATCGCCTTTAAAGGCCAGGATGCATGAGTGATCAAACATGTGGCTAACGGTGCCTTCGGTGCCGATCCTGGATTTTGTTTTGGTAAAACACTGGCGAACATCACCAAAGGTGCGATTGGGGTTATCGGTGAGGCAATCGATGATGACCATGCTACCGCCTGGACCATAACCTTCATAACGGGCGACAGAGAAATCTTCACCCCCTCCACCCTGGGCTTTGTTGATGGCTTTTTCGATAACATGAGTTGGCACCTGGTCTTTTTTAGCTCGCTCAATTAAACCGCGTAATGCCAGGTTGCCCTCTGGATCAATACCGCCCTCTTTGGCGCACATATAAATTACCCGGCCATATTTACTGTATACCCTGGCTTTGGCATCAGATGTTTTCGCCATCGACTCTTTACGGTTTTGATAGGCTCTGCCCATTTCGCTAGTGCTCCTTCGCTTCTACTATTGGATTCTGATAAAAACATAAAGTTTACAGATAACTACGTGTATTTGGAATCTAATGTAACGTATCAAACTGTTTGCTGCGCTACATTAGATTAATCGATTTATCTATTGACCTGAATCAAGAATATCCAGCCTTTTCTGAATACAATAAAGAAAGGAGGTGGATTATGTCATTACTAACTATAACTGTTGTACTAGCGCTAATTGCAACCATCGCTACACTCGGCTGGGGGCTCGGTTCCATGGCTAAGGGTGGAAGCTATGATGAGAAACACAGTGAAAAACTGATGTTTACACGTATTGGTATTCAGACTTTTGCTTTTGTCATGTTATTAGCTGCTGTATATCTCAGTATAGACTGATACTGTTTCATTAGCTGCTAATTTTGCCTGTGTCCGGAGCGTATCGGAGGGTTTTATTGCGCTCGATAAAGAAAAACTCCATTTAAGCGCATTAATTATTAATAATTAATTTAACTCGTCTCCCCTTTTAACGACGAAACTGGTAGGCTATCAGGTTCGTAACACTCTAATTGTTTAATTAATTTCAGGTAAAATGCATATGGCTACTGGTACTGTAAAATGGTTTAACGAATCCAAAGGTTTTGGTTTTATTTCTCAGGATGATGGCGGCGATGACGTATTCGTTCATTTCAATGCTATTCAGGGTGAAGGCTTCAAAACCCTGAATGAAGGCCAGGCCGTTAACTATGATGTAGAGAACGGTCCCAAAGGCCTGCAGGCTAGCAACGTTGTTCCTAAGTAAGCCAATAATAGGATAAAACAATATCCAGAACCTCGCTCCGGCGAGGTTCTTTGTTTATGACTTAGGAAACCACTGATTAATTCCATCCTTAAATATTATACTAACGCAACATCCATGTCGCACGTCTCATGAAATCGACTTTTGCGCTCTGAATAACCCGCTTCCAATAGGAGAACAATATTGAAAAAATTATTTATTGGTAATTTACCCGCCAGCACTAGCGAAAAAGACCTTGAAACCCTGTTTTCAGAATATGGCACGGTGCGCTCTCTAAAACTTATTACCGATGTATTTACCAGACAGTGTAAAGGTTTTGGCTTTATCGAAATGGAAGGCCATGAAGCACGCGCTGCTATTGCAGGCTTAAATGGCAGAGACTTTAATGGTAAGCCAATTAAAGTTGGCTTTGAAACACCCAAGACGGGACGTCGATAAAACGGGCGCCGCTATTAATTCAAAACAGGCTTCTACAAGACATAACAGGATTGTCAGCTCATGACGCTTTATCAATATGGATATTTGATGTGTCGGTAAGAAAATAAAAAACGCCGATAAAAATGGGACAAACCTGGCTAACTTTTTAAAAAAGTCGCCTGAGTGTTTAACTAAAGTATCACCTTTCAGCAGTTCATCCTTACAGATAAAAGCAGCAGCCTTAAGCACAAACTCCTGACATAATTTAGATATATAACAGGTAGTTACTGAGCTTTATTATGACTTCACATAGTTAAATCATTAAGGCTACCCTGGCATCTTCGATACATTGCTTATTGCCTTCGAGGTGAATAAAATTATCTTCTGAGCCCCTCCCCAGCTTTGAAAATGAAGGCAACTGTGACCAGTCCTCTGGAATATCCTTATCTGTGACAAAACCACCCTGTAACAGCGCGACCTGAACGAGATCAACCAGATTAGCACCATTATTTTCTGTATAAGAAAAGTCGTGGCACTGTTTAACAACTTCAATCAGGCTGTCCGAAAAATTCCAGCTTTTTAAAATCATCTCCCCAACGGGCCCCTGTATTTCACTGACCATGGCATTTAATACTGCAACGTCATGAAACAGGTCGTCATCGTTTTCTGCAAGCATCAGTATCGGTAAGGTACCAATGTTATGGACCAAACCCGCCAGTAGCGCCTGTTCTTTGCTGATATCATCCATAGTCACAGACATCATCTGGCATATAGCAGCCACATCAACTGAGGTATGCCACACGGCTCTGAATTTTTTATCCAGTACTGCTGAAGTCGATTGAAACATCTGCTTCATCGCCAGGTTCATCACCAGATCACGTACCAGGTAAACACCTAATCGGGTAACCGCCGTTTGCAAATCATCAATGGGATATACTGGTCTATATAGAGGGCTGTTTACAACTTGTATAAGCCTTGCAGAAAATGAGCTATCCTGACTTAATGCATTGGCGACCTGCTCTGCAGTTGAATCTTCACATTCAACTATATTACGTATTTTCAAGACTACTTCGGGTAATGATGGCAGTACCAGGCTGTCATCCTCAATGGCTTCTTTTAATTCATTGAAAAACAGTTCTGTTTTAGTGTTCATAAGCCTGTTTAGATAATTTCTTTTTGTTAGTGGGACAGCAGTGAATACCGCTAGCAAAACTATTCTTCTGTACCGTCAACCCATTCACTCATACGTGCTCGCAGACGAACCAGTGCCTGACTATGTATCTGGCATACTCTGCCTTCTGTTATGCCCAGGATTTCACCGATTTCGCGTAAATTAAATTCTTCATCGTAATATAAAGATACAACTAATTTTTCACGTTCGGGTAAATTTGAAATTTTGTCAGCTAATCCGCGTTTAAAAGTCTCTTCCTGTACATGTTTATAAGGCCCATTAAAATCGCCGCTTTTATATTCATCTGCACTGCCACCAGCCAAAGCAATATCTTCATAACTCAATAACTGGCAGCCCGCAGCGTCTTTAACCATGTTGTAATATTCATCCATACTTAGTTCTAACATTTCAGCAACTTCACTGTCTTTGGCATCTCTACCCTTTTCTTTTTCAACGCTTCTGATTGCTTCAGATACCTGTCTTGATTTTTTATAAACTGAACGTGGCGTCCAGTCACAGCGCCTTACTTCATCAATCATTGCTCCCTGTATTCGAATTCGCGCATAGGTTTCAAAGCTTGCTCCCTTAGACATGTCGTATCCTTTTAAGGCATCAAATAGACCTATCATGCCCGCTTGAACCATATCTTCTAATTGCACGTTAGCGGGTAATCGAGAGATCATGTGGTAAGCAATTCGTTTAACGAACGGCGCATACTCTGTCATCATCTCATCATAATTTGGCCTTTCTTCCGTAATTGCACCGACATCGGCATAATGAGATAGCACAGTCATTAGCTTGACTCCTGTTGTGCTGTCGATTCAGTCATGGCTGACTGAATCGACTCAGATTGAATCATGCGTTCAACAAAAAATTTAAGTTGTCCGGTCGATTTCGCACCGTTTTGTTCCCAATTATCAATTTGTCTGGTTATGCGCTTAAACGCTAATGCTGAAGGGCTTCGTGGAAAAGCTTCAACCACGGCACGCTGATGCTGAACAGATTTACGTAATTTTTCATCGTATGGAATAGCGCCTGCAAACGTTAAAATTACATCCAGAAAGCGATCAGTTGCTTTTGATAATTTTTTAAAGAGGTTATGCCCTTCGTGTACATCATGTGTCATATTAGCCAGCACATGAAATCTACTCACATTGTGATGACGACTCATCACTTTAATGAAAGCGTATGCATCGGTAATAGATGCCGGTTCATCATGCACTACAACAATGACATCCTGTGATGCCTTGCAAAAGTTGACGACAGTATCGGAGATACCAGCACCGGTATCGACAATGAGTGCATCAACCGCATTACCCAGTTCACTAAAAGCATTAATCAATCCTGTTTGTTCTGCTGGTGTCAGGTTTGCCATTTTATTTATGCCAGAAGATGCCGGTATTATTTTCATATTCGACGGTCCATTAACAATAATTTCTTCAAGTGATCTTTCACCACTAACAACATGTGAAAGATCGTATTCGGTATTTAATCCTAATAAAACGTCAACATTTCCCATGCCTAAATCAGCGTCCAGTAACAATACTTCTTTTTTCTGTTTAGCCATGGACAAGGCCAGATTAACCGACACATTGGTTTTACCCACACCGCCTTTACCACTGCTTACAGCAATAATTTTTAATGGCTTAGGCTCAACTATACGGCGCATATTATCCGCCTGATCGATTGTCCTGTCAGATAATTGCATTATTTACCATCCCGCCAAATGTATAAGCTAGCTCTTCTGTAGAGGGTGATTTATTTGTGTTACGCATTAATTTAACTGCCTCTTTAACTAATAATTGACCCCGTGCCTGGTGTAAATCGTCAGGAACTTTTTGACCGTCACAGACAAAATGTAAAGGTAGTTCATGTTGAATAAGGACGGATATAATTTCACCTAAACTTGCGGCTTCATCTATTTTTGTCAGTATACAGCCCTGTAATTTCGCCTGGCTAAAAGCACGAATGACGTTGTCCTGCAAATTCATTTGACCGGTAGCTGACAACACCAGATAGTTTTTTATATCCATATCTTTTATATTCAGCGATGTTAGTTGTTCTGATAATCGGCTGTCTTTCTGACAGATTCCAGCGGTATCAATAAGCGTCAGGTTATGCTCACCTGATTTATCTTTTGCTTCATTAAGCAAGTTTTTCAACTCATCATTATCGCTTGCGACATGTACCGGAACGCCTAATATTCTTCCGTAGGTACGTAATTGTTCATGTGCGCCTATACGGTAGTTATCAGTTGTAATTAATGTGATGCCACGGCGACCATGCTTTAGTGCAAAACGTGCGGCCAATTTAGCAATGGTTGTGGTTTTACCAACACCTGTTGGTCCAATTAAAGAGACGATGCCGCCATTGTTTAAAATGTCGTCATTATTTATCGGCACTAATTTGGCGAGTAACTTTAATGACTCAAGCCAGCTGTGTTTACTCAAACCCTGCGTAGCGGTTCTTTTGGCAATGCTCTGGCTTAGTTTCGAACTCAGTCCAAGTGTCATTAATTGTTTTAACAAACTGGCATACAGTGGTTGCACACGACCAGTCTCGCCCCAGGCAAACTGCATTAACGGCGCTTCCATAATATCTCTAAGGCCTTTTAATTCATCTTGAATTTTATTTAAAGCCGATGATTCTTCATTTGAACCATGTCCATCTTCAATGTCCGATAACATTGTTTGCGTAGACTGGCGATCTGTATATTGTGCAAACTCCGGGTCATTATCATGCGAAAGCGTTGATGATGACATGGCAGATAATTCTTCCGGGTTACCCAGTGAAGATTTAATCATCGCCTCGTCATAATCCAGTGCTGCGATAATTTCCACACCACCATTAACCTGTCGATTTGATAGAATGACTGCGTCAGGGCCCTGATCTTCACGCAACTCGCGAAGTGCCTGACGTGAGTCAGCTGCAAAATAACGTTTCATTTTCATCTTAGTACTCCGTTAAGGTTAAGCAGTATTAACTGCTTTCCCACCCACTGCTGCGACAACTTTTATATTTTTGCTGTCTGGAACTTCGTTATAAGTTAGTACATGCAGGTTTGGTGCCAAGCTTCTTAACAATCTTGCCAGGGTAGAACGAATGACTGGTGATACCAGTAAAACAGGGGCCTTGTTAGCCAGCTCCTGTTGCTGTACACATACGTTTAACTCTTTAATCATCTGCTCGGCTAACCCCGGTTCAATGCCCAGACCCATCTCTGGCGCGCTTTGTACTGATTGCTGCAAGATCTGTTCCAACTCGGGACTTAAGGTGATGACTGGCATTTCCTGCTCTAAGCCATTGATGTGCTGGTAAATTTGACGTGCCAGTGCAGTACGTACTGCTGCTGTAAGCATGTCAGAGTTTTGGCTCTTGGGGGCATTTTCCGCCAAAGTTTCGGCGATAGTACGCATATCACGAATCGGAATACCTTCGGCCAGTATGTTCTGCAAGACTTTAACCACGGCTCCCAGTGGCAATATTTTGGGCACCAGATCTTCAACCAGTGTCGGTGAATTTTTTGCCAGCATATCCAGCAACTGTTGAACCTCTTCGTGTCCTAACAGTTCATGTGCATGACGTTGTAGTAGATGGCTCATGTGTGTTGCTACCACTGTGCTGCTATCAACAACGGTGTAACCCAGCGTTTGCGCCTCATCTCGCATGCCAGGATCGATCCACACCGCTTCCAGACCAAAGGTTGGGTCTTTGGTTGTTATGCCTTTCAGTTCACCAAACACCTGGCCCGGATTAATCGCCAGCTCTTTATCAGGATAAGCTTCACCTTCACCGACAGGAACGCCCATCAATATAATGCTGTAGGCATTGGGTGAAAGGTCCAGATTGTCTCGAATATGCACAGCCTGAATAAGAAAACCGAGGTCCTGTGATAGTTTTTTACGCACACCTTTAATGCGTGACATCATCTGACCACCCTGGTTTTTATCTACCATTGGAATTAGACGGTAACCTACTTCCAGTCCGATAACATCAACGACTGGAACATCGTCCCAGCTCAGATCTTTAAATTGTGGTTCTTCGTCTGCGGTTTCCACTTCTTCTATTTCAAGCTGTTGCGTTTGTTTTTCCTGCAGTTGTTTTATATAGAATGCAATACCACCAGTAATTGCACCAAGGGTTAGAAATACAATATTTGGCATGCCCGGTATTAAACCCAGGCCGATGAGAATAGCCGCAGTAATGGCGATAGGTTTTGGCTTGTTAAACAACTGGCCGAGCACCTGTTCACCCATGTCTTTGGCAGCCGATGAACGGGTAACCGCAATGGCTGCTGCGGTAGATAAAATTAGAGAAGGAATTTGCGCAACCAGTCCGTCGCCAATGGTTAACAGGGTATAATTTTGTGCTGCCATCGAAAATGCCAGGTCATGCTGAATCATGCCAATGCCTAAGCCGAAAATAAGGTTGATAAATAAAATCAAAATACCTGCAACAGCATCACCACGAATAAATTTACTGGCACCATCCATGGAACCATAAAAATCCGCTTCGCCGGAAATTTCCTGCCGTCTTTCCCGGGCTTCTTCCTGTGTAATCAGACCTGAATTTAAATCGGCATCAACTGCCATTTGTTTACCTGGCATCGCATCCAGGGTAAATCGCGCATTAACTTCAGATATACGGCCGGCGCCTTTTGTAACCACAACAAAATTAATAATAGTGAGCACAGCAAATACCACGATACCTACGGCATAACTACCGCCAACAACAAACTCACCGAATGATTTAATAACGTTACCTGCAGCTTCTATACCGGTATGTCCATCAATTAATACAACACGAGTTGAAGCCACATTAAGTGATAAACGAAGCAGGGTTGTGGCTAACAGAATGGTAGGAAATACATTAAAGTCGAGTGGGCGCGTGGTATAAATAACCACCAGTAAAACCACCAGAGACAGGGCAATATTAAAGGTAAAAAAAAGATCCAGCAGGAAAGGCGGTAATGGCAACACCATCATAGCAAGCATGGCGACCAGTAATAAAGGTATGCCTAAGCCTTTTATTGAGGGAATACCATTGTTTGTCAATGTTGCACTGTAATTCATCGTTGTCCTCTACATTCAGCTAACTTGTTTATTCGCTTTGCTCTAGTTATAACAAATCACGTAATTCATCGGGTATGGGTAAATCGCCCGGTGCTTGCGGTGGTAACTCGCCATTTAACGTTGAAACTTTCAAGGCAAACACGTAAGAAAGGATTGTTGCCACTGCTATGTATAAACCGCCAGGAATCTCCTGATCCAGTTCGGTGCTGGCGAATAATGCACGAGCTAAAGGCGGTGCGGAAACAATGGTGACCTGGTGTTTATCAGCAACTGAACGAATTTGCATGGCTACCAGATCAGCGCCTTTTGCGACAACTACCGGGGCTTTCATACTGCCCTGGTCATAAGACAAGGCCACTGCATAATGGGTCGGATTAGTTATAATTACATCGGCGTCCGGCACCGCATCCATCATCCGGCGTTTTGACATTTCATATTGCAGTGAACGGATACGACTTTTAACTTCTGGTCGTCCATCCGTTTCCTTGTTTTCATCTTTGACTTCCTGTTTTGTCATTTTCAGTTCTTTGTTGTGCTGCCATAATTGAAACGGCACATCGATAGCAGCAATAATAATGAGTACGCTGCTACTTGCCATAAACGACCAGCCACATAACTTTGCAACATGAGCAAGTGCCAGGTGTAACGGTTCACTGCCCAAACCGATTAACTCTTCAATTAACGACCAGATAATAGCTGCGGATATACTGGCCACCAGTAAAAACTTGGCAAGTACTTTGACTAACTCCATCAAACCTTTTAAGGCAAATATCCGCCCCAGGCCTTTAATCGGATCGAGTTTTTCCAATTTGAAACTAATTGCCTTAAGACTAAACGACCAGCCACCTAATCCCAGCGGTGTCATTATTACCACGACAGTAAGCAAAACAAACAATGGTGCAACAATAAGTAGACTCTCTAACGCGGTATCACCTAGAACTTTTACTATGGTGCTGCCATCCATTTGCTGAATGTTCTTTATCTGCAAACCCTTTTTTAATAGTTCGCTTAAATCCATTAATATGTTTTCGCCCATTAATAAAAAACCACCGCCGGATGCCATTAATAAAGCCATGCTATTAAGTTCTTTTGATCGTGGAACCTGGCCCTTCTCGCGTGATTCGCGTAAACGTTTGGCGGTCGCCTGTTCGGTGCGTTCCTGTCCGGTTTGCTCAGCCATGTCTGTCAGGCCGTCGCTAAAAAGCTTTCAATAAGGTCGAAAGCTTCCAGCAATAAACGGCTAAGGTGTGCGGTGATTGTTGGTAAGGTAAGAATGAGAAAGGCCAGACCAACCATTATCATGACAGGAAAACCTACAGCAAAAATATTTAACTGTGGTGCGGCACGCGTTGTTACACCAAAAGCAAGATTAACCAGCAACAATGCGGCAACCGCAGGTAACGCAATCAACATGCCACCGGCAAACATATTACTGCCCCAGGTTACCAGCTGCCATAAACCATCACGTGAAGGCACAAGCATGCCAACAGGCAGATTTTGAAAACTGTTTGCCAGCACTTCAATTAATATCAGGTGACCATTAAGTGATAAAAACACCAGGGTTGCCATAATCAGAAATGCCTGACTAATGACCGGAACCTGCATACCATTTTGTGGATCTATCATTGAAGCAAATCCAAGACCCATTGCCATGGCTATGCTCTGTCCGGCAATAACAAATGCCGCAAAAACCAGCTGCAGGATAAAACCCATGGCAACCCCAATCAGTACCTGATGAATACTGATAATTAATGCCTGTGCGCTAATCAGTTCTACCGCTGGTGGTTCGGGTATCACCGGGATTAACATCCACGAAATAAAAAAGGCAAGTAACACACGAATTCGTACCGGCACACTTCTTGATGAAAATATGGGCACGGCTGCAAACATTGCACCGATGCGCATAAAGGGCCACAACAGTGTTGCTAACCAGGAGGTTAATTCAACGCCGGTGAGATTCATCGAGACTGACTCATATTTTTTTGCTCAACAAATCGAATTCAACCGATTAACTCGGGAATGCTCTGAATCAAGGTGATAGTGTAATCAGTCAATACACCTAACATCCATGGACCTGCTATGAGTAAAGCCAAAGCCAGTACGATTAACTTTGGAATAAAGGTTAAGGTCATCTCCTGTATCTGTGTTGCGGCCTGAATCATGCCAACCAGCAAACCAATACCCAATGCAGATAACAACATTGGTGCGGCAAGTAGTGCAATTACCCATAACGAATCGCGGCCAATATCCAGTACCATTTCGGGTGTCATATCACACTCCTTTCAGTTAGAGAACGTTGCTTATACATAAAAACTCGACGCCATGGTTCCCATAACCAATGACCAGCCATCGATTAATACAAATAGCATTAATTTAAACGGCAACGAAATAATCATAGGTGACAACATCATCATACCCATCGACATCAATACACTAGCTACAACAATGTCAATTATCAAAAAAGGAATAAAGATTAGAAAACCAATTTGAAAAGCTGTTTTTAATTCACTGGTAACAAAGGAAGGTAACAATAAGGAAAACGGTACCTTTTCCGCTGGATCCAGTTTTCCGCGGCCTGATATTTCTGCAAACATGGTCAGATCTGTTTCACGCGTTTGATTAAGCATAAAGTCATAAAATGGTTCAGAGGCTTTCTCAAATGCAACTTCAGAACTCATCTGTTCATCAAGATAAGGTTTTACGCCTGCAGTGTAAGCACTGTTAAAGACAGGAGACATAATAAAAAATGTTAAAAACAGCGATAAACCCAGAAGAATTTGATTTGATGGTGTTTGTGCTGTGCCTATAGCCTGTCGTAGTATGGAAAGTACAATAATGATACGGGTAAATGACGTTGTCATAATCAGTGCAGCGGGCAATAAACTGAGAACCGTCATCAGTGCAAGAATTTGCAGAGTAACGGTATAGGTCTCGCCTCCATTTGCAGCCGGTGTCACGGTAAATGCTGTCAGTCCCTGTGCAGCAGAAACGTTGACTATTGGCAGCAATAACAAAAAAAGAAAAACCGATAATCGTGCCGGCAACATATTCTGTATTGCTTTAAGCATCATTTGTTTTCTGCCGGTATGTTACTGAGTTTTTTTGAAAGACCGCTTCTGCAAGACTAGTTGCAAATGTTTTTTCTGCGTTAATACCCACATCCTCAAGCGGCGCTTCCAGTACATGCAGGGTGTTAATCCGTCCAGGTGAAACCCCAATTAATAACTGCTCTGAACCTACCTGTATTAAAACAACCCTTTCACGAGAACCCATACTTAAACCACCAATTATCTTTAGCACGCCACCAGTTGAAGATTGCAATCGGTTCATTCGTTTGGCAAACCAGGCTAGTGCAACGATACAGATCAGAACAACAATCAAACCCAGTATTAATTGAATCAAATAACTTCCACTCATTGGGTCAGTACTAATAATCGGAGGCGTACTAATCGGTGAAGGATTTTCTTCAGAAGCAAACACTTTCATTGGTAGTAACATTAAGAAAATATTTACACAGTAAATATTTTTTACTGGAGATTTCGTCCGGAGAAGTGGTGTGCGGAAACACCGATAACGGAGCAAAGGATGGCGTCTATTTATCAGACAGGTGATAAATTTCAGCACCGCACCACTCTGCACGATGGATACCGAGCAAAGATACGCCGCGATGATAATTAAGTGATAATAGTAATTTTTCATTCTATATCCTTCACTTTAAATTCTTTACGCGTTCGGCAGGACTAACAACATCGGTTAAACGAATACCAAATTTTTCATTCACCACAACAACTTCGCCATGTGCAATCAGCGTTCCATTAATTAAAACATCAAGTGGTTCGCCTGCCATGCGATCTAGTTCTACTACTGAACCCTGGTTGAGTTGTAATAAACTATGGATGGGCAATTCTGTTCGGCCAATCTCCATAGACAGCGTTACTGGAATATCAAGAATGACATCAAGATTTGCTTCTCCAGTGGTTAACTGTTTGCTGCTAGCATTTAGATTTTTAAAAGCAGCGCGTTCATAATCATCTGCTTTAGCCTGTTGAGTCGCGTTTGCCTGCACAGCTACTTGCTCTTCCTGAGGGGCAGAGTTTTGTTCAGCTTCAGCCTGAGTTTCTGTATTTTCTTCACTCATTTGGTATTCCTCTCTTACTCATTATTATGTTCATATACTTAAGCTGGGATAGCGTTGCTATGAAATATTCGGGTTAATCATTAAGGTAATCAGGTCGTGCTATCGGCGTGACATACTGCACTGCATTTTTTCCATTTGAGTTGCCAAGCACACCTCTAAATATTGGTATTTTCGCTGCTCTAACGGTAACCACATCTGGCATATCAATTGGAATAACATCACCTTCATTAAGATTTAATACTTCTGCGATAGTCATTTTGGTTTGACACATGGAACTATCAATTTCAATAACTGCCTGGTTTAATTCTTCCTTCAAAGAACTAGTCCATCGGTGATCAACTTTGGCCTGATCGCCCTGCATTCCAGCGTCGAGTAATTCACGAATAGGTTCAAGCATTGAATAAGGCATAACAATATGAAATTCACCGCCACCACCGTCAAGTTCCATTTTAAATTTCTGCACTACAACAACTTCTGTCGGACCGACAATGTTGGCGAACTGCGGATTGATTTCGGAATTTAGATAGTCAAAACCCAGGTTCATTACGGGTTCCCAGGATTTTGTAAGGTCTTCAAATAACCGTTCGAGCAATAACTGAACAACGCGATTTTCAGTTGGGGTAAATTCTCGGCCTTCAATACGTGTTTGATAGCGACCGTCACCGCCAAAAAAATTATCAACAGCTGCAAAAACAAGGTCGGGATCGATAACAAATAGTCCTGTACCAGATAAAGGATTAATGCTGACAAGGTTCAAGCTGGTTGGCATAAACAGTTCTCGAACATACTCCGAAAACTTAATCATGCTGACTCCAGCCACATTAATTTCAACTGATTTACCCAAAAGGTTGTTCATGCTGATACGCATATACCTTGTCAGGCGTTCATTAATCATATCCAGTGTTGGCATTCGACCACGGATAATGCGATCCTGACTTCCCAGTTCATAACAAACAACGTCACCATCAACTGCAAAGTTATTTGCATCGGTATCTACCTCTCCACTATCGACACCACTCAATAAAGTATCGATTTCATCTTGCGATAAATTCTCGTTCACGTTTGATCCCCTACTGAATCACAAAGGAAGTGAAATATGCGGCTTCAACATCGGCCCCGAGTTCGTCCTTGTTTGTCATTTTTTTTAAGGTGTCATTTATATCAGAAACAATATTGGCTAATAATTGTTGTTTACCTTCGCGAGTAGACATGGTTGCATGATCTTGATTATCAAAGAGCATTAACAAGTTACTGCGGATGGCAGGGCTGTGACCATCCAGTAGTTCAATAACCGCTTTATCGCGTGTGGTAACTTCAAATGAGAACTGCATGAAACGAGCAGTTCGTTGATCTCGAAAACTGACGACAAATTTAGGGTCCATAGAGTGGTATATTAAGGGGCCTTTAGGCACTTCATCTTCATCTTCATCTTCATCTTCATCTTCCTCGTCTTCTTCACCCTCTTCTTCACCCGCCGTATCACCTTCTTCTGACTTTGCTTTTTTAGAACTACCAGCTTCCTCAGATTGCATACCGCTAACAAAATAATATGTTGCGCCGACCAGTCCACCACCTAATAAAATGGTTGCCAAAACTGCAATAATAATTATTTTCAAATTAGATGAGTTGCCTTTTTCCTCAACATCTTCTTCGTTTTCCAGATCTTCTACTTCTTTAGCCATGGTTTTTGCCTTCTCTAAAACTTCTTATTATTGTCTTATAAGAATTAAAAGCAAAAGTCGTGCCAATCATTTATTTTATTGTATATACATAAATATCAATAACTTGCAGAGTCTGTTGAAACAGGCGCTAGAATTTTGACAGTGCTTTCGGGAAAAGAGCCAGAATTCTGTCCTGTGATAGCTGGCTTCATAAATGGCATATGAAGGAAAAAATCTATAGTTCCCGTTGGCAAAAAGAAAAAATCTTTTAGATTCTTCCGCAAATGAACGCAAATACACGCATATTTTTAAAAACAAAAAAATTAATCATCCACAGATAAACGCAGATGTTTACAAGCTAAAAAACGTTCTTATCTGTGTTCATTTGTGGACTTAAATAGTTTTTAATTTGCGTTCATTAGCGGAATAAAATTGTTTTTTAACTAGCGCTAATGGCCGTATTTCCACGCTTGTGATAATGCGCTTACATGGCAAAGTCGAGGCATCTCAGACGCTAAATGACTATCAATCGAATATTATGGGATGCTTACACATTGAGTGTTAGCAGATAGCGTCTCTACTTAAAACCGAATATGCGTACGCGTCTAAATTTGTTAATGGCAACGCTTGCTAAACAGGATGAGTCCATATAAATAGCTGACCTTCAATATAGTCATCTGTGCGATTCATAACATTAGTTAAGACTATCATCCTAAATTAATCAGTTGACCGCTTGGGAGTCTGTTTAAGTGAATGATCTTAAAGTAAAAAGAGTTAAATACTCAATTCACCCAACAGGTAACGGTGTCCGCAGGTCTTAACGCCCCCTTTAAATGGAATGGACTCAAATCACCCACAGAAGCGCCAGAGCAAACGATGTCAGAA
>RCNG010000440.1_pt1 | contig 18681 bp, 14 predicted proteins | sample 2041371 | NCBI WGS metagenome assembly RCNG01 (sample SAMN09708227, study PRJNA481090) | Marine sediment metagenome, whole genome shotgun sequencing project. | biome: marine sediment; feature: ocean; material: sediment; isolation source: Sewage treatment plant 1 marine sediment (STP1) ... | reverse complement strand
TGGTGACCCACGATCCGCGCGCAGCGGAGCGCGCCGATGTCGAACTCCATCTGGAAAAGGGCGCCCTGGTGGAGGCGGGCAGGACCACGGTGACCTCATGAGATTCCTTCCATTCATCCTGCGCAACTTCAAGCGGAAGAAGACCCGCACGATCCTAACGGTCGGCTCCATCGCCGTGGCGCTCTTTCTCTTTGGTCTTCTGGTCACCATCGAAAAGGGCCTCAATGCTGGCGTCGACGTCGCCGGCGCCGACAGGCTCGTGGTCCGCAACCGCACATCCCTGATCCAGCCCCTCCCCATTTCCTACCAGCAGCGACTTCGACAGATTGCCCACGTAGAAGAAGCGACCCACGCCGCGTGGTTTGGCGGAATATACCAAGAGGAAAAGAACTTCTTTCCCCAGTTCGCCATCGACACCGAAACCTACCGCGATGTCTTTTCCGAGTTTGTCATCCCCGACGACCAGTGGAAGGCCTTTTTCGAGGATCGCGAAGGCGCCGTCGTCGGCAAGGCGACTGCAGAGAAGTACAAATGGCAACTCGACGACCGCGTGCCGATCCGGGGCACGATCTTCCAGGGTTCTTGGGAGTTCAACATCCGGGCCATCTATGAAGGCAAGAATTCTGCGGCTGACGAGAGCCAGTTCTGGTTCCACTACAAGCTCCTCGACGAGGGTCGGCAGTGGGGGAAGGGAATGATCGGCTGGTACACCGTCAAGATCGACGATCCGGACAACGCGGTCCAGGTCGCCGCCACGATCGACGAGCACTTCGCCAACTCCTCGTGGGAAACCTCGACCGAAACCGAGAAGGACTTCGCACGCGGTTTTGCCAAGCAGATCGGCAACATCCGGCTCATCGTGCTCTCTATCGGCGCCGTGGTTCTATTCACTCTCCTGCTGGTCACCGGATCTGCAATGTCGACGGCGGTCCGCGAGAGGATCCCTGAGCTCGGTGTGCTCAAGACCCTCGGCTTCGGCGACGGCACGGTGCTCGGGATGGTGCTCACCGAGTCGATCCTGATCGCACTGGTGGGAGGTGGAATCGGCATCGGACTAGCCAAGCTCTTCACTCTCGTCATCGGCGACCCAACGAAAGGGATGCTCCCCATCTTTTTTCTCGGACGCGGAGAAATGTTCCTCGGGCTCTCGCTAGCCCTGATGGTCGGGATCCTGGCCGGGGCGATCCCCGCCGCCACCGCCATGCGGCTGCGCATTGTCGACGCGCTGCGGAGGGTGTGAGATGGCCATCCCGATTTCCTACAACATCCGTTCAGTCGGCGCCCGTTGGGCGACGGCGGTGGTTTCGATCCTCGGCATCGCCGGCACGGTTGGGGTTTTTCTGGCCATGCTCGCCATGGCCAGGGGCTTCCAGGCCACCCTCATCGCTTCGGGATCACCCGACAACGTGATCATCCTGCGCGCCGGCGCCGACACCGAAATGACCTCCGCCATCAACCACGAACAGTTTCGCGTCATCAACGATGCGCCGCAGATCGCCCGGGCCGACGACGGATCGCCCCTCGTCAGTCCCGAGGTCGTTGTCATCGGCGCTTTCCCACTCATCACCACCGGAACCGACGCAAACGTCCAAATCCGCGGCGTTTACGATCGGGTCCTCGAGGTCAGACAAAACGTCAAGATCCTGGAGGGTCGGTTCTTCGAGTCCGGGTTGACCGAACTCGTCGTCGGCAAGCACGCCGTGACCACCTATCAAGGCTTCGAACTCGGATCAACGATCGAGATCGGCGTTGAAACCTGGAAGGTCGTCGGCGTCTTCGACAGCAACGGCAGCGCCTTCGATTCCGAGGTCTGGTGCGACGCCAACCTCCTCAATCAGACTTTCAAGCGGTCGGCGGGCAACTACCAGTCGGTGACCGCGCGTCTGGGATCGCGAGACGATTTCACCGCCCTGAAGGACACCCTCACAAGCGATCCCCGGATGACGGTGGACGTCACCATCGAACAGGCCTACTACGCCAAACAGTCGCAGCAAGTGAGCACTCTGATTCGACGGCTCGGATTTATTGTCGCCTTTGTCATGGCCATCGGCGCGGTCTTCGGCGCACTGAACACAATGTACTCGGCGGTGGCGGCACGGGCTCGGGAAATCGCGACCTTGCGCGCTCTCGGATTCAGCGGCTTCAGCGTGGTCACTTCGTTTGTTCTGGAGTCGATCCTCATCGCCTTGGTGGGTGGTGTGCTGGGCTGTCTCGCCGTGATCCCCCTCAACGGGTTCACCGCCGGGACCATGAACTGGCAGACATTCTCTCACCTCGCGTTCGCGTTCAAAGTCACACCATCGCTCATGTTGTGGGGTCTGGCCTTTGCCGCCCTCATGGGGCTGATCGGTGGGCTCCTGCCCGCACTCAAAGCCGCGAGGATGCCGGTGGCAACTGCCCTCCGGGAGCTGTAGGGCGAAGGTATTAGGTTGGATTATGTGTTTTCATCGCAAGAGTCTTCGGGGCATCTGTGATGAAATTCATAATTCATAATTCAAAATTTGTTCGAACCTACTCATCCGCTAGGCAGCGAAAACCTACCGACTTGTTCGGATTGTCCGCCCGTCTTCCACTCCGCCTTGAAAGCCGATGTCTCGGGGGCGAATCATCGTAGCCGCCGCCGCGGACAACCCGCCGGCGCTCCCCAGCCGCACCGGTCTCCTGATACCACGCGCCCCCATCACGGGGCGCACCGATGAAGTTGTCGTTGTAGACGTCCTCGGTCCACTCGGAGACATTGCCGACGAGATCGTAGACACCCCATCGATTGGCCTCGAAGCTCGCAACCGGAGCCGTCTCGGTCCAAATATCACTTCGGTAGGTTCCCATGGCGTTGGCGTTCCCGGGAACCCAACTTGTTCCCCAGGGGAACTGGCTCGTCACGCCACTCCGCGCCACGAGCTCCCATTCGGCGTCGGAGGCGAGGCGTTTGCCGGCCCAGGCACAGTACTCCTTGGCCTGGAACCAATCGACCCAAATCACCGGGTGGTCCCCTCGCCTCGAGTTGTCAAAGCTTTCCGTTCTGCTCGGCGGGGTGCACGCACCGGCCCGGACACAGCCCCGGTATTCGTCGTTAGTGACTTCGGTGCGATCGATCCAGAACCCGCTGACCGAGACGTTGTGTGCGGGACGCTCGTTCTGGTTCGTCGCGAGGTCCTCCGGACTGATGCCCATTCGGAATTGACGGGCTTGAATCCAAACCATCCCCTTGCCATCTCCGGTCCACACACGGGTGGTCCCATTCCTGATCGTCAGCCGACTGACTGCGGCCGCGAAGATTGCATCATTCGGAGCCACCACCAATCCGAGCTCCGCCGCCTTCATCGCATTCTCGCGATCACCCCGCCGTTCGTGATCCGACACCGCTTGGCGGAGGACCACGATGAGCTGCGGTTTGAATGACGAAAACCGATTTCCGAGTCGACGGTTTCCCTTGGCGACCTCTTCATAGGTGGCCAGGGCACGCTCGACCCTGTCGATACCGTTTCCGGTCGCCTGGTTGAGAACCTCGGTCTCAAACCGCGTGAAGAGATCCCCAGCCACCGGATCACGAGGCTCACTCTGGAGCCTGCGGGCCGCCGGAACGAGTGCTTCCTCGGTCCGACCCTCGATGACATAGAGGGTGATTGCGCGCCGTTCGAGATAGCGGCGATCCTCGGTTTCGAGGTCGGCGCCGGCGAGCTCGTGATCGGATGGACCATCAACGGGGAATGCCTTCTTCGCCGAGCGAACGAGTTCGTTCACCGAGGCGTCCCGACCGTGATCAACTACGCATCGGAAGCCGAGATCATCGGCGACGTAGCCGATGTCGTACCACAGGCGCGCGGAGACGCGGGCCATATCGATTCCTCGTCGCCATGATCCTCCTCGAACCACCCGGCCCCAGCCCTGACGGGGTGAACCTCCGCTGTTCGAAGCCTCAGGTGGACGCGGTTGGTATCGATCCTGACACCACTCCCACACGTTTCCAGCCATATCCGCCGTCCCGTAACCCATGGTCGGAAAACTCCCGATGGGCCGCATCTCCCCTCCGACGGAAATCCGCGATTCCACCCACGTATTGGCAAGTCCTCGACGACGACCGTCTCCCCACGGAAACCGCGCGTCGGTGACCTCGCCACGGGCGGCGCGCTCCCACTCCGCCTCAGTCGGCAGCCTCCGGCCCGCCCAGCGGGCAAAGGTTCTCGCCTGTCTCCAGCTCACACCGGAAACCGGGTTGTCGGCCTTTGTCGGATCGATCAGGATTTCAGAATCCGCCGGAGGCGTACACGATCCGGAATCGACACACATCCGGTACCGGCGGTTGCTCACCTCGTGAGCCTCGACCCACAGGGCGGGGACCTCGGCCCACCGGAGTTTGACCTCATTGTTCAAGCACGCCCCGTCTTCAGTGGTGCAGCCCATCGGGAAGTTCATGGCAGGATGGAAGACCAATTCAGCGCCGTCCAGAGGGGCTTTCCATATCTGGCCAGGCTCGGCGTCTGACGGCGGCAACAGGACACCCCGCAGACGATCCACCGCTTCAGAATTGGGATTGAGTTCGGCCGCCAACGCCCACGAAGACGACGCTCGAAGGAGGTCCGCCGACTTCAACCGATCGCCATTCCCGAGAAGTCGATCCGAGAGACGCCGTTCGATGGATCCCAGTCGGCGGATCCCATCGGGCAGGTTGGAGACCAGGCTCGCATAGGTATCGAAGAGTGAGCGGGTGACCGCCAATCGACCCGACTGCGCTTCGTGGAGGATCGAGGCCTCGGCCAGTCGAAGCACACGCTCCGCATCCTCGTCGCCGGGCCGCTCGGTCAGGCGATCGATGGCATCGGGAAGCTGGCTCCACGGTCCGGCCAGAACGGGCGGGGTCAGCACTGAGAAAACGATCACCGCCGCCAACAAAACCAACCGACCACGCGCAGATTCCCATCTAGCCGGGCGGCCGATCGAAGATCGCATCGAGCCAAGGATTCCCCACGCTCCGTGCGCAAACACGTATCGAGAGTCTCTCAACAAGAGTGAGGGCGCCATTGCATCTTTCACATTCAGCCTGAGCATTGTAACCGCTTTGGAACCAGCCCTGGTGTTGGGTGGACCACCAGGTTGCGGGGAGGGCGCCCGTCATCGATCATTCCGGCCTCAATCCGGGCCGAGACGGGGAGCGAAAGGCCGGATCGAGAAGAGGGCCGAAGCCGCCGGCCCGGTTACACTGTCGCCATGGATGATGACGACCGGGAGCTTTCCTACTATCGAAGCGTCGAAGACCTCTTTTCCTCGCTTCGCGGAGCGCCCCACGTCCTGTCACCACGTGATTTCCAGCTTCTGCGGTCGTGGTGGCGGGACGAAGTCCCCATGGCCGCCGTCACGGCCGGGCTCACCGAGGTCTTCGCTCGCCAACGGGAGCGCGACGACGCCGACCCGGTCGTCAGCCTTTCCTACTGCCGGCACGCGGTGAAGCGAAACGCCAAACGGCTCGCCGAGATGCACATCGGACGCGCCGAAACGGACTCCGGGGATGGCCCGCAAGAGGCCGCCGAACACTGCCGCCACCTCGTCGCCGAACTGAACTCGGTTGCCCTCGAACAGCGAAGCGCCAGACCGGTCGTGGCCGAGGCGCTGACCAGGATCGCCGATCAGGTCGAGACGGCCGGCCGGGATCTCTCGGTCGAAATGCTCGACGAACACCTCTTCGGACTGGAGTCGACCATGCTTCACGAGTGCTGGCAGGCCCTGGCCCGCAATGAACAACAGACCATCAACGAGCGAGTCGAGGCCGCCGTCGAAGGTTCGTCGGCCAGCAAAGCGGCCAGACAACGCAGCGCAAGAGCGCTCCGAGACCGGGAAGTCCGGCTGCTCCTCCACCTTCCTCGGCTGGAGTTCGGCCAATGATCCGCAGCGGTCGTGGGATGCTCCCGTGGTGACCAGGTCGACCGAACCAACCGAACTCCGGGTCGTCAAACTCATCGGCGGCGGGCGAGGTCTCGCTCACGCCGACGGCGCGACCTGGATGATTCGAGGTGGGCTCCCCGGGGAGTGGCTCCGGGTCCAACCGACCCGCCACCGAGCCCGCATCGTCGAGGCCGATGTCCTCGAGGTCCTGGCCGACCCACACCCGACCCGTCTCGATCAGACCTGCCCCCACGCCGATCTCTGCGGCGGCTGTGACTGGCCCCAGGTGGATCCTCTCCCCGGAGCCGACTTGAAGGTCCTTGTCGCAGCCGAGGCAGCGGCGCGGTTCCCTGAGATCGCGGCCCGCCTTCTCGATGCCCCCGTCACCACCTCACCGGCGGCCTACCGACTTCGAAGCCGACTGCACTGGGATCCACAGGCCCGCGTCCTCGGGTTCTACGGGCCGCGGACCTGGCAGGTCAGCCCGATCACCCACTGCCGGATCATCTCTCCAACCCTCGCCCTGGAATTGCCCCGCCTCACTGCGGACCTGATCGACCGGTGTCCGGCGCCGGTCGATCTCGAGATCGTCGAGGGCAAGGACTCTGCGGTGGCGGCGATTCGGCCGGCTCGGGGCGGGCCGAAGTCCATCGACGAACGTTGGCTGCCTCCGGCTGAGCGCTGCCCCAACCTGGATGGATTCCACAGGCTCACGAAATCCTCGCGGATCCTCCCCGGATGGGGGCGCGAAGCCGTCGTCATGGATCTCCCGGTCCGGCTCGAGGTTCCCATCGGATCGTTCTTCCAGGGGAACCGCCACCTCGTACCGTGGCTCTTCCAACGTGTGGCGACCCTGGTCGGATCCGGAGACGAGCCCGTGCTTGATCTCCACGGTGGAGTTGGATTCCTGGCGGCTGCCGCCCAATGGGCCGGCCGCACGAACCTCACCGTGGTCGAGCCCCACGAACCCGCAGCGGCGGCGGCCCGACACAACCTCCCCGATGCGAGGGTGGAAGCGACCACTGCGGAGTCCTTCATGGAACGGACCCCTGACCTTCCCGGAAATGCCGTCGCCCTCGTCGATCCACCGCGATCGGGATTGACCTCCGCGCTTCGCCGACGGATGACGGAGTGGCGCCCACACCGGATTGTCATGCTTGGCTGTGATCCCGCAACGTGGGCACGTGATGCGGGAGAGCTCATCGAAAAGGGCTATGCCCTTGCCCATCTCGAACTGGTGGATCTCTTTCCCTTCACCCACCACGTGGAGGTCCTCGCCGTCATGGAGGCGGATTGAGCGGCAAATCGACCGAGTCACGGGCGCTCGGGCCGCTGTGGGGACTCAGTCTCGGTGCGACGATCGGAAGCGGGATGGCCCTCGTACTGTCGGCCACCGGACCTGTCTGGTTTCACGTGTCCATGTTTCTCGTCGGGAGCGGGCTCTTTCTGTTGGGACTTCACCGAGGGCGCCGAGCGCCGTCGGTTCTCTGGTTCGCGGCCGGGCTCGCTCTGGTCGGCGGTCATGCTTTCCACGCCGCCGCAGACCGGCACCAGCTTGCCGCCCTGATCGATCCCGACGCCCCGGTGTGGATCCGCGCTCGGCTGGTGGTGACCGAAGGCTGGTCCCAGGGTCGCTGGGGATGGCGAACTCGGGTCCGCGTGCTCGATGCACAACACGAACACGTTCGGATCCCGAAGCTCCGGCGCTGCCGTCTTGAGGTTCGGGGAAAGACGTCCGCCCAAGACCTCCCACCACCCGGCAACATCATCCAAGCTCTCGTTTCCATCCGAGGGTCACCCGCAACACCGCTTCTCGTCGCTTCGTCCAGCCGACTCCTCGAGTCGGCTGGGACTTCTCGGCCCCTGCCCAAGCTTCGCGATCACCTTGCCGCCCGATTGTTGGCGGCGGCCCACACCGATGTCGACCGCATCCGATCCGCGGAACTCGCCGCAGCGCTGTCCCTCGGCCGCCGCGACCTTCTCCCCCCAGAGCGACGGGATGGCTGGAGGCGATCCGGGCTCGCCCACGTCCTTGCGGTGAGCGGCCTTCACGTCGGGCTGGTGGCCGGGATGGCCTGGCTTGCGCTCGTCCTCTGCGGAGCCTCGCCCACCACCACAAGGATCGTGATCCTGACGATCCTTCCAACCTACGCCCTCCTCGCAGGAGCGTCTCCATCGGCCGTGCGAGCTGCACTCATGGGCTCGATCTATCTCGGCGCTCGCCTTCTCGGCCGCGCCATTCTGCCCATGTCCGCGGTATTGCTCACCGCTTTCCTGCTCTTGCTCGTCGACCCAACCCTCGTCGCGGAGGTCTCTTTCCAGCTCACGGTGCTCCTCACGGCGGCGTTGGTTCGGTGGGCGCCGCCCATGTCGGCCGCGATTCCTCTTCCCCGCTGGATTGCGGCCGCCATTGCCGTGCCCATCATCGCCCAACTCGCCGCCGCGCCACTGGTCGCCCACCATTTTGCGGTGCTGATTCCGGGCGCCGCCGCGGCGAACATCCTCGTCCCCTGGCTGCTCGGCCCCGTGGTTCTGGGATCGGTGGCCGCGACTGCACTGGCGCCGATCTGGTCCACCGGCGCCGGCTGGTTGCTCGATTTCATCGATGGCGGCAGCCGGCTTCTGTGGTTGGCCGCCGCACCGGGACGGGTGTCCGAACTCGTTCCGCCCGCGATCCCGATCGTCCTGGTTGTCGGCGTTCTGGCCATCGGTTTCGTGGCTCTCTTGCCGGGCCGTCCCGGGAAAATCGGCGCCGTGACATATGTCACCGCCATCGCCGCCTTCGCGGTGTGGTGGATCGTTCCCCCGGCAACAACGAAGGTCGTCGAGCTCCTTCCCGTTTCGCACGGCCTCGCGCTTCGAATCAGCTCGGACGGCAGTCACATCCTGATGGATGGCGGCGGTGCGCGGCAGGAGGCGGCCGAGCTCCTGGCTCCGACGCGAATCCACCGTCTGACCGCGGTTCTCGCTTCACACGGCGATGAAGACCACATCGAGGGTCTGACCAGGATCCTGCGAACCACCAGGGTCGACAGGCTGATCGTTCCGGCATGGCTGAGAACCAGCCCCAAGGCCGTGCCGCTCATCAGAACCGCCCGCCGCCGCGATGTGCGGGTGATTCCGGTGGTGCGTGGGTCACGGATCGATCTGGGTGGATCGGCACTCGAGGTGCTCTGGCCCCCCGCGGACAACCCACCAGCGACCGGGAACGAACGCTCGTTGGTCGGACGGCTCATCCTGGGCCGGGACACCGTCTTGCTGACCGCCGACATCGGCAGCGCCACCGAACGGCGCATTGCAGCCACCACCAACCTCGGATGCTCCATCATCGTCATTCCGCATCACGGCAGCCGCGGTTCGGCGTCGGCCAGATTCCTCGACGACGCCGGTCCGAGGTTTGCCCTGATCCCCGCGGGCCCGAGAAACCTCCACAACCACCCCCATCCCGAGGTCATCGAACGTCTCGAGGAGCGGGCGATCCCCTACCGCGTGCCCATCCGAGACGGGCGATGCGGAGTCCGGTGGGAAGACGGAGACTGGCGGTTGTATCCGGAGGAAGTGAAGAAGTGAGGGGTGAGGGGTTAGGGGAAAAGGGTTTGGGCAGGTCGCCGAGCCTCACGACTATTGCCTCAAAGGACGGTGACAGAAGCCTCGACGCAATACGGCCCACACGAGCGGAACCACAGCTTACCCCTCACTCCTCACCCCCCACTACTTACTACTCACTGCTAACTACTCAGTCCTCACTCCTCCCTACTCACTACTCACTATTCACTTTTCACTATTCACTTCTCACTATTCACTTTCCAACAGCTCACGTATCCTTCTGCTGTGAGCGAAACGACACCATCGGACCAGCCTGATCCCCTCCTCCTCGTTGTCGGGCCAACGGCATCCGGCAAGAGCCGCCTCGGTCTCGAGGTCGCCGAAGCCCTCGGCGGTGAGATCATCTCGGCCGACGCCTTTGCGGTCTATCGCGGACTCGATATCGGGACCGACAAACCCGACGCCGAGGCCCGGCGGCGGGTTCGCCACCACCTCATCGACGTCGCCGATCCCACCGATGTCTTCTCCGCCGGCGCCTTCGTCGACGCCGCCACAACGGCAATCGCCGAGATCCGCAGCAGAGGGATCACTCCCATCATTGTCGGAGGAACCCACTTCTGGATCCGCGCCCTGCTCCTCGGGCTCTTTCCGTCGCCTCCCCGCGACCCGGAGTTGGTGGCTCGTTTGGCCGCCGCTTGGGACCAGAATGCCGCTGCCGTTTTTCGCCGGCTCGAGGAAATCGACCCCGTCGCCGCCGCCAAGATCGGGCCTCGTGATCGACAACGTATTCTCCGCGCCACGGAGGTCTTCGAGGCCACGGGAACGCCGATATCCGAGCATTGGACCACGCATCAGCCGCGCCGGGATTTCGACCCGGTCCTGATCGCACCACAGCGCCGGAGGGCCGAGCTTTATGCTAAAATCGAGGCTCGCGTAGATTTGATGTTCGAGTCAGGATTGAGGGAGGAGGTCCAGCGGATTCTCGCCTTGGGGGTGCCCTACAACGCGCACGCACTCAAGGCGATCGGTTATCGCCAACTGGTCCAGTTTTTTCAGAATAACTGTGATCTGGAGTCTGCTATCCACAATACGAAGGTAGCGAGCCGAAAACTCGCAAAACGCCAGTTGACGTGGTTGCGAGGTCTCACGGAGGGCACGCTGCGTTGGCTCCCACCCGCCGAAACGGGCGGCACGGAGGCGGCGATTCGCCTGTGGTCTGAAACGCTCAGGGGAAGAGGGCAGAGATGAGTAAACCTGCGAGCAGTACAATCAATATCCAAGATCCGTTTTTTTATCAGCTTCGCAAGGATGCCCGAATGGTGCACGTGTACCTGGTGAGCGGCAAGCGACTGACCGGCATCCTCCGGCGCTTCGATCGCTATGCGGTCGTCCTCGAGAATCACGGCCAGGAGCAGTTGGTCTACAAGCATGCCGTGGCGAGCATCTCACCGGCCGGGAGCTTCAGCGGCGGTTCGCAACCGGATGAAGCTGTCAGCGACTGACCGCCACGCAGCGACGATCTCGATGGCGTGTCACGAAACGGCGATCGAGATGAAGGCCCGCATTTGTCGATGATGAACGTTCACACATCCCGCGCAGTCCTCACAGTCACACTCGCTGTGGCGTTGTCATGGACACTATCGGCCCTCCCACTCGAGGCGGGGTCAGGCGTCGATGTGCCGTCTCCGTTGTCCGGCCCGGGCGTTGAAACGGTCAAGAAGTCGCAGCAGAAAAAGATTCGGAAGGGCTGGCAGGACTTCGTCGCCGGAGATTTTGCCAAGAGTCGAGCGCGGGTCGCGCGGCTCGGCCGGCTGACCCCTGCGCAGCTTCTGGAGTTCCAGATTCGCCTCGCCGAGGGTCACGAGGACATCGCGGCAGAACTCGTTGCCTTCTGCGATCAGAATCCGGACTATGCCGCTGCATGGATCACGTTGTCAGTCGTGGCCGAGCGCACGGGTTCGGAACTCGTCGCCCTGCAAACGGCTCGGCGAGCCGGTGATCTCTGGGAGGCGCCTCCCTGGGGCCACCGCGCCAGGGATCTCGAACAGGTCTGGGTCCTCGATCGCATGACCGAAGCCCAACGACTCGTGGATGCCGGCGACCTCGATGGCGCGTTGAGCGAACTCGATGCGGTCAAGGCTCTGGATCCGCAACGCCGCGATGCAACTCTCCTCGAAGCAGAGATCTTCTTCGCCGACGGACTGCTCGATGAGGCAGTCGAGCTTCTCGAGACACTCCCCGAGGATCCGGATGCGCGTTTTCTCGAGGGGCGGATTTTCGAGAGTCGTCAGGAATGGCAGGCTGCCATGGACAGCTACTCCTCCCTGCCCGAGGACTTTCCGGAACGATCATTTTCCCTCCAACGCGCCCAGATCCGTTGGCGTCTGACCTTGCTCCCGGCATACGCCCGGACATCCATGGCCACCGATCAAATCACCCGCGGCGATCTCGCCGTGATCCTGGTTTCGATTCAACCGCAATTGGAGACCCTCCAGGGCGGACCGGTCCCGGTCATGTCCGATATCGTCGATCACCCAGGCCAACGCGAGATCATCACGGTGGTCCGACTCGGCATCATGATGGCTGACCGGAGAGGCCACCTTTTCTATCCCAACACCGACGCCGACATGGAGACGATTCGAGGCGTGATCGAAAGGACCAGACTGGTCCTCGGGCTCCCCTCACCGGTATGGTGCGCGGAATCGGACATGGTAGGCTCGGCTTGCATTTCCATGCCGTCGCCCACCAGCGGCGGGTCTATTGTCAACGCGGTGCTCGACGTGACGTCGGGAGCAGAGTCATGAGCGATCGAGTTCGGGAGCTTCTCGCGAGCGTTGAACTCTTCGGAGAGATGCTCGATGACGAAATCGACGATCTGACGGCCCTGGCGCAGATCAAGAAGCTCGGCAAGGACACAACCGTCTTCCACGCCGGCGATCCCGCCGACGCTGTCTTCGTGGTCGCCAGCGGCAGGATCAAGGTCGTCATCACGTCAACGGACGGCAAGGAGTTCATCCTCACCGTTCTCGGCGCCGGTCAGGTTTTCGGCGAAATGGCGCTGCTGGAATCCGCCCCTCGCTCGGCGTCGGTTGTGACCCTGAGCACCGTCGAGGTGTTGGTGATCAACCGATCGGACTTCCAACGCCTTCTTGACTCGAACCCACGCATCTCCCAACGTCTCATGGCGATCTTGTCCCGACGGCTCCGGCGCGCCAACGCGAAAATGGAGTCTCTGGCCTACATGGATGTGGCCGGCCGGCTTGCCCGTTATCTGCTCGACCTCGCACGCGATCACGGTCAGCGCCTCGGCAACGGTTGGGTCGTTGTTCGACGACCGACCCACTCCGACATCGCCCACTCCATCGGCACCAGCCGAGAGACGGTCTCGCGCCTCATCAACGAGTTTGAGGAGGGCTTCGGCCTCGTCAACAAGGGCAAATTCACATATATACGCGAAAACCTGCTCGAATGAGCTTCGTACTCCGAAAACACAAACGGCTGCCTCCGGGCAGCCGTTTGTGTTTTCGGAGGTTGGATTTCATTCTCGATGCCAGACGGTACCGTGCGGTGTGTCCTCAAGGACGATGCCCTGCGCGGCGAGTTCATCTCGGATCTCGTCCGCCCGCATGAAATCCCTGTTGGCTCGTGCCGCCACCCGCTCCTCGATGAGGGCATCGATGGCCGCATCATCCCCGGCTCCCGCGGATTCCTTCGGGAAGATCCCCAACACCGAATCGGTTTCGTCGAAGGCGGCATCGACCGCTGATCTCCGATCCGAACCGATCCCACCCCCATCGAGTGCGGTGTTGACGCGTCGCAGCAGGGTGTGGAGCGCCGCCAGCGCGCGAGCGGTATTGAGGTCGTCGCTGAGCGCCTCGCGAAAGTCCGCGTAGAACTCGTCAATCACCCCTTGGTCGAGATCGCCCGTATCGTCACACGGCGGCGTGTTGGCGAGCCGGCGCTGGGTGTTGACGATTCGATCAATCGCCTGTGTCGCGGCGTGCAGCCCGTCAAAAGTGAAATTCAGCCTCTGCCGGTACGGCACCGAGATCAGCAGGTACCGGACAACAAGGGGATCAAAGCCCTTTTCCACCAGATCGCGCAGAGTGAAGAAGTTCCCCACCCGCTTCGCCATCTTTTCACCTTCGACAACGAGGTGCTCCCCGTGGAGCCAGTAGCGCGCCAACTCGCAGCCCGTGGCTCCTTCAGACTGAGCGATCTCGTTCTCGTGGTGAGGGAAGATATTGTCGACGCCACCGCAGTGGATGTCGAAGGTCTCACCGAGGAGCGCCATGGCCATTGCCGAGCATTCGATGTGCCAACCCGGGCGGCCCGGTCCGAGCTCGGTCTCCCAAACAGGTTCGTTCTCCTTGGGCGCTTTCCACAACACGAAATCGCGCGCATCGTCCTTTTCGTAGTCGTCGACATCGATCCGCGCACCGGCCAGGTTCTTCTCCGGGCGAATCCCGGAGAGTTTGCCGTAGGTCGGAAAGGTGCTGATGCGGTAGTAGATGGAGCCATCGGAACGATAGGTGTGGCCCTTGGCCTCCAACCGTTTGATGATCTCGACCATCTGCGGAACGTACTCGGTCGCCCGCGGATAGTGTTCCGCCGGCTCGATTCCGAGAGTCTCGAGATCTTCGAAGAATGCAGTTGCATATTGATCGGTGAATTCGCGCAAGGTGAGGCCGCTCTCGTTGGCGCGCTGGATCGTGCGGTCGTCCACATCGGTGAGATTCTGAACCTGGGTGACCTCGAAACCGAAGAGCTTCAAGGTTCGGCGCAGGACATCCTCGAAAAGGAAGGTTCGATAATTGCCGATGTGGGGAAAATCGTAGATGGTCGGGCCGCAGGTGTAGAGCCGAGCCCGACCCTCATCGATGGGCTCGAAGTCCTCCAGCTGCCGGCTCAGCGTGTTGAAAAAACGCAGTTTCGCGGTCATACACTCCTCCGAGGACGGGATTGTACCCTTCCCGACCGCCGGAGACTCGACGGTCGTGTCGATGGCTCCCGCCGGATCGGGTTTCAATTCAGGAGTTCGGTCGGGCGGGCAAGATCGACACCGCGTTGACCGAGGCCGGGCAGTTCCGCGGCCAGGACGGCGACGGTGACCTCGGTGAGGTGGCCGATGGCGATGATCTCACCCTCCATCCTGGCGCGGTACACCGCCTCTTCGAGCTGCTCACGGATGGCCGCCTGGGAGCGTTCATTGTCGAGGAAGACGTGGCGCCTTCCGGTCTTGACCCCTTGGATCCGAGCCGCTTCCTCCGCCACCGTATCCACCGTGGTCCTGGAGTCGATGAACGCGAGGTCCATGGCTGCGAGATCCTGCATCATCGAGGTCATCATTCGCAGGTTGGCGGTCGCTTTCGAACCCATGTGGTTGTTGATCCCGACGACGTGTGGGATGTTGTTGATCGCGACGAAGACCGCATCGCGAAGCTCGGCGCTACTCATATCCACCATCAGTGCGCCGGGCCCCGGATCACTGTCGCCGACAGCCTCCATGGGGAGATGGAGCCAGATTTCGTGGCCGGTCTCGTTCATCTCGAAGGCGGTCTCGGCGGAGTACGGCAAGAACGGAAGCACCGCGACTCCGACTTCGGGCGGGAGCTTGCCGGCGGTCATCACGAGATCGAGGCTCTGACCGCCATCATCGAGCAGAATCGCGAGCCGTCCCCGCTTTCCCGGAGGGGGAACGGGTCTCGGAGTCGCGGTCGGCTGGGGTTGCGTCGGCACCGCAATGCTCTCGGGCCTGGTGTAGCTCTGCCGTGAGCGACCGAGTTCCAACTCCAGATCGAAGGTCTCGATCCCGTGATCGATGCGCAGACCGATCATCTGCCCCACATTGGACACCGGAGCAGCCACGGTGATCTTATCCTCATCGTCGAGGATGGCCGCCTCGGCAATGAACTCCTCCCGAGACGCCGAGTTCGGAAACCTGATCCGCCACGTCCGGACGAAAACACCGTCGACCTTTCGGATCTCCCTGTCGATATCGAGATCATCCGGGGTCACGCCTCGTTCCGCCGCCATGGATCTGAGCTTCGCCTCGAGTCCGTCCACAGCCGGCGCCGATGGGTCCTGCCCCGGTTTGAGAACCCACCAGAGCACCACGACGAGGGTGATGGCGACGACGGCGATCCAGCCGGCGGACCGTGGCCAATCACCGGTCTTCGATGATCGCTTCTTCTTCGATTTCGAGCGCGGGCGCCCGCCGGAGGCGGTCATGGTTCAGGCGGCCTCGGCAAGTTCGGGGCGGTTCAGCTCGAGTGCGCGCTCCAGAACCGGATCGCCCTCGTCGTCCTCCTCGGCCGGCTCGATTTCCTCTTCGGGTTCCAGCCCGGAACCACGGAGAGGTTCGTCATCGGGGCCCAACCACCGGCCGACCGGCATCCAGAGATTGAGATCGCCACGCCGAACGATCTGCATGTGGGGCGCATGGCCCATGGTCGACTGTCCAAGGAGGACGGCTCCAGATCGCTGAAGCGCGGCGGCCAGAATCTCTCCGACTCCTTCGGTCTCGCGGTTGACGAGCACAGTCGGCAGGAGTTCAGCGCCTCCAATCGTGGCCTCGATGGTCTCGTTGCCGGCCTCACGCCCTTCCCACGCCGCAATGGTGCCTTCACCGATGAAGAGGTCCGCCACCGCGATTGCCTGATCTTCCAGTCCCCACACAAGTCCTCGGAGATCGAGGATCTGCGGATCTCCCTCTTCAACCATGGCTGCGATGGCCTCGGCAGAACCGAGAGTCAGGCTCTCGATGGTGAGAATCCGCACATCATCCGTGAGCTCCACGGTCGCGTGCACCTGTTTCCACTCACCCGGTTCCAGAACGACATCCCGCCGATCATCCACCTGACGATCCATCACCGTCAGATTCACGGCCTCACCCCGCGCCTCTCTGCTGGCGAGATCCAAAGCGAGCTGCCACAGCGGCCGTCCGCGGGTGTAGACGCCGTCGATCTTCTCGATGACCTCCCAGTTCACAAGACCCGCATCCGTGGCGGGAGAACCCGGGAAAACGTCACGCACGGCCGCCGAACCAAGCCGGAGGGAGAGCCCGAGGCCGTAAGGCGGCGGGTTTGAGAAAACCTCGACGTAGGCCTCCACCTGATCGTCGGTCACCACCGCGGCCCACGGGTCCACCGATTCAAGGATGCCGGCGTCGAGCGAAGTCGCGAGTACGTTCGGATCAAGCTCATCGACATATTCGGCTTCGACAAGGTGCACGACTTCTGCAAGATTGCCCAGGGCCTGAAAAAGGGTCTCCTTCGAGGTCAATCCAGCGGTCAGAAGACCCGCAAAAAAGACCAACAAGCAGACAGACGTGACCAACAGCGCGATTCGAAAGCGCTTCATCTCAAGGAGACTCCCCTCTCAACTGCAACCAACGTCGGGGGTCCTGTGGTTTCTTCCCGACCCGGATTTCGAAATATATGTTGCCTTCTTCGGTCGGCGGTGACGCCAAGCCGAGCCGTAAACCCATGTCTACTCGCTGGTTGACCCGCACGTGGATTGTAGCAAGACCCGCAACCAGGGAATAGACGTCCTGGCCGTGGTCAATGACCACCATGTTTCCGTAGCCCTTGAAGAACCTGGCATAGGCGACCTCTCCCGGAAAGACACCACTCACCTCGGCTCCGCTTCGTGCACCGAAACGGAGACCGTTGCACACCGTGTAGGTCGAGTATTTCGGGAGATATCGCTTACCGAATCCCTGAACCACATTGCCGGAAACCGGCCACGGCAGAGCCCCTCGATATTCGCGGATGTCATCAGTTCCCGAAAACCGACGGCGGTCGCCCAAGGTCCCCAGGAGTCGTTCAAGCGCCTGTTCCCGTTGGCGAAGCTCCTCGAGTTCGGATTGAGCGCCTCTCTGGGATCGAGAGAGCTTCCGAATCTCAGTGTCCACCCGCTGTCGGACCTCCTCGAGCTCGGCCTGGCGTCTGGCGAGAACAACTGCCTCTTCCCGCGCCCGCTCGAGAATACGACTCAGCTCCCCCAGCCTTGCGCTTCGTTTGCGGTGGAGATCCCCGTACTCCTCCACCAGCCGCAACTGCCCCGCGGTCAAGACAGCCACCGTGCCGATCGCGCCCTCGAGATCACCGCCGCGCGCCCCGTCGTAGAGCAGTTGCATGGTTCCCGGCCGGCCGAGCAGAGCCATGATCTCGACATGACCCTCAAGGAGAATTCGATGACGTTCGACCTGCTTCGCAAGATCCGCCGCGGCGCCGGCGATGGCCTCGGCCTCGTCGTGGTTGCGCTCCAGCACGAGCTCGATTTCGCGGACCCGAGCCTCCGCGAGCTCGAGTTCCGCCGTCAGCCGCTCCCGCTCTTCCTTCCGGCTCCGATTCTCGGCATCGAGTTCGGTCAGTCGCCTCTCCAGAGTCCCGATACGACTTCGCACCAGATCGAGCTGATCCGATGTCGGGGGTCCGGTCTCCACCGCCGGCAACACAGCCGACAGGAGCACCAGGACGACGACAATAACCATCTCTTTCATTGGCGTTCCATTGTAGCGTCTCGAGGGGGCTGTGCCGTCCTCGGATCGAGCGGCACTTCACGCCTCCCGGCACCCATCAATTTCCTCCCCTCCGCCCAAATGGAGCGGTTGCCGAGCCGGACCGGCTAAACTGGAGAGCGAAAATAAAAACGACGGCGGCATCCGAGATTCCGTCCGTCGGCAATCCGTGAGGTCAAGAATGGACACTCCCTTCTCGTTCGACATCGCTTTTCTGGGTCTGAAGGACCCGACCTCCGCCGGTCGATCACGCATGGTGCTTGCCATGGAGCGGCTCACCGGTCGATCGACGGCGGATTGCCAGGAGTATCTCTCCAAAGTCGGTCTGACCATCTTCGAGTCGCTCCCCGCCGACCAGGCGAAACTCATCGCCACCGCCCTCGACGAGGCCGGGGTCGTATTCGAAATTCGTCCCAAGGAAGAGCTTGCGCGCGCTGCCAGCGAATTCGAAGGCGGAGGCATGGCGGGCTGCCCGTCATGCGGGTTCGTGCAAAAGGCCGAACTCGACGAGTGCAGTCGTTGTGGCGTGATCTTCTCCAAAATGGAAAAGGACGAGATCCGCAAGATGCAGACGGACCAGGCCCTCGAGGAGGCCCAACAACGCGCAGAACAGATTCGGCAGGAATGGGACGACCGGGCAAAGCAGCTCATCGAATCGCGACCGCTTCGCGAAGGCGCCACCGAACCATTCAGCAAGGCGCTGACCCAGGAAGAGATCCATTTCCTCCTCC
>RCNG010000439.1_pt1 | contig 18702 bp, 12 predicted proteins | sample 2041371 | NCBI WGS metagenome assembly RCNG01 (sample SAMN09708227, study PRJNA481090) | Marine sediment metagenome, whole genome shotgun sequencing project. | biome: marine sediment; feature: ocean; material: sediment; isolation source: Sewage treatment plant 1 marine sediment (STP1) ... | reverse complement strand
CGTGCCACCGAGCGCAACGATCAGCACCGCGGCAAACAGGGGCGCCGCCCAGAATCTGCCCGACAGGAACCCGCCCCCGATCAGCAGGATGTAGCCGCCATAGAGCCAGATCCCCGCGCCCAGCGCCGCCAGGCGACCGGCGCAGGTTCCGCCCGGGTTGGTCCGACGACGTATCACAGCGCCGGCCGAAACCGCCAAAGCGCTCACCAGAATGATGGCCGCCACCGGATCCCAGCGGACAAGGTTGGCGGTGTACAGAACCCCTTCCTGCACATATTGGCTCACCGGAATCTCCGGAGACAGCTTCGCGCGGGCGGTGTTGGGCAACGGCGACCCGTAGTAGACCAGGGCGAAGACGAACCAGAGAATCAGCGGCGACAGACCGAGCAGAATGGATTTCCATTTTACCTGCTTCCTGCAGGCGACGCTGAGGAACATCAGGGAGGGGCCGTACAGGAGAAGGTGATCCGGGCGGTTCAGGGTCGCCAGGCCGGCACAAAAGGACAGCAGCCCCCAGCGGACCGGACCGGAGCCGTCCCCGGGCAACAGCAACAGGGCGTAGGCAGCCAGTAGGAAGTAGGCCAGCGGAGTCTCGAAACCGGATGTCCCGTACAGGACGAGCGTCCGCGAGGTGACCAAAGGAAGGAAGAACCCCACCAGCAGCGCCACCGGCCGCCACCTCAGCCGCCAGGCGACCAGCAGGTAGGCGCCGACCGCAAAGCCCAGACTGACCGAGGTGAGGGTGGACGGTATTTCACGGGTGACCGCGTAGGCGGCGGCGTTCACCAGCATCCAGAGGGGATGGGTGTAGACCTGGACCCTCTCGTCGATGTTCCAGCGCAGACCGTACCCGTTCACGAAATTTTCGATGGTCCGGAAGGTGATGAGCGCGTCTTCGCCCACCCAGGCTTCCGAGGCGATCCGCAGCAGGACCGCCGCGGCGCTGAGCGCCAAGAGTGCGCTGCTTAACCACTGTCTATTCCCGAGGAGGCTGTCCGGCTGGGTCATGCTTGTCCATCCGTGGCGATGAGCCGCAGGTTGGCCTGATGTGCGGTGGCGAAACGGGCGTCCGCCCTCAAGGCACCACGTAAACGTAAATGTCGAAGTTGCTCCAGCGATGCGCGCAATAGACAACCTTGGTGCAGTCCCGCGACCAGGACGGGGTGTATTCATTGTTCCGCGTGGCGACCAGTTCCTGCAAATCAGTCCCGTCGGAGTTCATCACCATGATGTCCCCGGCGCCCCCTCGCTGGAACACGATCTTGTCGTTGACCTGACCCCAGTGCGGATAATAATCCATCCCGGTATCGGTCAGCTGGACCGGCGGGCCCACATCGATCTCGATTTTGAAGATGTTTTCCTGAAAGTTGTAGACCAACCAACGACCGTTATCTGAAAAACTCGGCTGCCGCCCCTCGGTCAGCTCCCTGGTGCCCACGTTTTCGTGCAGCACCACTTTCCACGCCACGAAATTTCCATTCTCGTCGACCAGTTCCCAGGTGGACGCCATGTCATAGCCCCCATAGGCGCTGTTGTTCCAGGCGGGATCGAGATCGCGGGATTCGTTTTGGGTGCGGATCCCCTGCGTGACGAAGCCCCCCTGAACGGCAACCAGGTAGCCGTCGAAAATCTCATAGTCGCCGTCCATGTTATAGCCGAGATGGTCCTGGGTCGAACTCCAGGCGACCTCGCCGCTGGATTGCTTGACGTCCGGATAAAAATCCGGCCCGTCGTAGTTCGTCAACCGCTGCGTCTCGCCTCCGGTAGCCGGGATGCGGTAGAGGTCCCAGTTGGCGCCGCCCGATCGTGTCGAACAGAAGAAGATGTAGTTCCCGCCCGGCCCCCAGCACGGGTATTGGTCCAAAGCGATGTCGGTGGTGACCCGATAGACGTTGGGCGGTGGGATGTCGATCTCCGACGAAACCGTCTTGCCGGCCAGCGTGGTCAGCACGATGCCCGCCATGGAGTCCGAAGGGATCCCCGCCGGCACGATGAACTCTACTTCCGTGGCCGACCAGGACTCGATGGCTGCGTCAACCCCGGCAACCTTCACCCCGCCTGTTTCCTGGGCGGTGCCGAAATCCGTGCCGATGATCTTGACCTCGATGCCGATCCCTGCTCCCGGCGGCGAGATGCCGGTGAGGGTCGGATTGTCCCCGCCGGTGCCGCCTGTCCCGCCAGAGGGAGGAGCGGTAGGCGGGTCGTCGCTGCTGCAGGCGCCAATCAGGAACAGAATGAGGAAGGCAACGGTCAGGCGCGTTTTCATGGCGGGCCCCTTCGACTGCCGGGCAGGCCGCCCAATAGCTGAGGCCAGCCTACCCGAATTCTCGCGCTGGGAGGAATTCCGCGGCCGAAACGGCGCACCAATGCTGATGTTGGTCGAAAAATTGAATCGAAAAAATTCCCCCTCTTGTATTTTAGCTTCAATTCCCCGGGCAAGCTATGAAAAAACCTGTTCATTTAGTTGTGCCTTTGAAATTGTGTCTGATGTTCCAGTCGCTTCAGGTATCAAAAAGCGGGACCCCCGGGGGACCCGCTTTTGTTGATTTCGTCACTTTTGTGGCCTGAAACTGCGGATGGGGTGCCTCTTCCTGGGCCGGACACAATTTCCGAGGCACCCCCTACGGGATCACTCCATCCTCCCCGGCCAGCCGCCGCAATACCCCCAACTGCCCGATATGATAACCCTCATGAAACACCAGTCCCGCCAGCAGCGATCCCACCGTCTCCTCCGGATTTTCCCCGGGGCTGAACGGCGCCTTCTCCGCCAATTTTTCGGCCGTCAGTCCGGCCAACCCGGCCTTCAGCCCTTCCGCCGTGGCCGCAAAATCCCCCATCATCTCCGCCAGCGGCAAGGTTCCTTCGCTATCGGTCACCGGCTTTGACCCTCGCTCATATCGTGCGTACTTTTCCGCGCCAAACGGACTCTCCTGCCCCAGCACCCCCAAGGTCCCCACCCTTGACCCGACAATGTGCCCCACCACCCAGTTGAGACAGTTGCCCCCGGGCGCGGGCTGCTTCAATCCGTCCTCATCGGTCAGCCCCTTCAGGTTGGCCCCAAAGATAAAATCGGTGTATCCGAACTGGATGGTCAGGGTCTGGGCAAAGGTTTTGGCGTCCATGGGGCTTCCTCCGGTTTGGCGGGACAGGCGGTCCCGATGAATTACCTCTAGATTTATGATATTATGGTATCAGTCCGCCCAGATGGCGGCGCGGGGGAAACAATTGCTTATGGCAGGATAGCTAAATTCCCAAAATCGGCGCGAAAAGGAGCAGGGAACGATGAGAACAATCCATAAAATCCTGGTACTCGTCCTTGCGTTGGCCGCCATCCCCGTCGCCGCCCACGCCATCCCCAATGTCTGGGGCGTGTGGAACTGGGAATTCGATGAACCGGTCCATATCGTGGTGACGCCCAGCGCCGCCGGTACACCACTATCCTCCGCCAATCATCCCGACGGAACGACCGTCGACGCCACCATCCGGGTCCAGCTCTGGGTGCAGGGCGACGTCATCGGGGAACCCAACGAACCGATGCCCGTCCCCAACTTCCCCGCCGAGGATATCTGGCTGGAAATGCCCGGCCTGAACTGGTGCCTGGGCGGGCCCAATGCCGACGGCAACACCGATGCGGACGGCTGGTTCACCTTTTCCCAACCATTGGGCATGGGAGGCTGGAGCGATCCTCCCGCCGGATCGCCCTATGTGTTCGTGATGGTCAACGGCTCGGCTCTGTTTGAAGAGAACGGGCCGGCCATCACTCCGGCCATCATGGCCAACAGTCCGGATATCAACGGGGACCTCGTGGTCAATCTCCAGGATGTGTCCCTTTTCACCATCGACTATTTTGCCGGCTATTTTTTCCGCAGCGATTTCTTCTGGGACGGGGTCCTGAATCTGTCCGATGTGGCCGGGTTGGCGGTCGCCGTTGGAGACGAGTGTCCCTGAGTTTTTGATAACATTTTTGAGGTCGGAGAAACGGATGGATGGAGTGAGCCCGTCAGCAGGGCTATGGTCCCTTTTTGATAAATAATTTCCAGAAACCCCCACGGATATGATAAATTTTGCGTGGGGATCTGGATATTTCTCTCAATAAATGTCTCCAACGGACCGGATTTCTGGTGCCGTGCGGCTTTGTGCCCCACAGCGCCTCCCACCATGTTCCTGGAGGTCCTGCTATGATCAAACCCACCCTTGTTCTTCTGATGGCGTCCGCAATTCTGCTCCTGGCCCCGCCCGGGACTGTCGTGGGCGCCGACTATCAACTCGAAGCGAGTGTCCTGAGCGGTGGCGGCATTCAGGGCGGCAGCTCGCTGTATCTGCACCAGGGCACCCTCGGTCAGCCCCGTCCCGTGGGCATCGGCGCCAGCCCCGGGTCCGTGCTCTGGTCCGGATTTTGGCGCGCCCAGCGGAGCCTTCTGGTTTCCCCGGTCGGGGAACTGCCGAACCCGCTCACGAACCAGCTGTGGCAGAACAGCCCGAATCCCTTCAACCCGCGAACAACGATCAAATTCAGCATCAAGGATCCCGCCAACGTGGAGCTGGCGATTTTCAATGTTCAGGGCGCCAAGGTGCGCACCTTGGTGAACCAGCAATTGCTTCCGGGGGTGTACAGCGAAACCTGGGATGGCCGGAATGAAAATGGCAGCCAGGCCGCTTCCGGTGTCTATCTCTATCGCCTTCGCCATGGAGTCCATCAACAGACAGTAAAAATGCTGTTGATCAAATAGGGGGAATCAAGATGAAGAAGATGATCATTGCCATGCTGCTGCTGCTTCTGCTGGCTGCACCCGGTCAGGCGGATGTGCCCCGCGTGTTCAACTATCAGGGTTACATTTCCGACCTGGACGGCTACCCCCTGGAGGGGAATTTCAACCTCACGTTCCGTATCTACGAGGTCGCCTCGGGACCCGGTGCCGCCCTGTGGGTCGAAACCCATCCCCTGGTGCAGGTTATCGACGGGGTGTTCAGCGTGCTGCTGGGCTCCTTCGAGGACTTGCCGCCGGGAATCCTGGCCGCGCCTGAGCTGTGGATCGGCGTGACCGTGGGTGCGGACACCGAGATCAACCCACGGCTGCAGGTCACCTCGACCCCCTGGGCCTACCGCGCCGCGATCGCCGATTCGTCGGTGGTGACCGGAGCGGGCGGCGGTGAGGGCGGCACGGTATTCCTGGTGAACACGGGATCGGGCTTGACCGGCGGACCGATCACCACCTCGGGTACGATCTCCGTCCCACCCGGAGGCATCAACAACAGCCATCTGACCGCCAACTCCGTGACCTCCCTGAATATCGTCGCAAACACGATCACCGATGTGGATATCGCCACCGACGGAGTGGGGCAGGGCGAAATTGCCGCCGGCGCCGTGGGAACTTCGGAAGTCATGGACAACTCCATCAGATATATCGACATCAAGGACGAACCTGGTATTTCCCAGAACGAGGGACCCCCCAACAACCTTCTCCCCTTAACCGGTTCGGGACAATCCTTCCTCTCCGTCAGCATCACGGTCCCGACCAGCGGTTATGTGATGGTGACGGGCCAGGCCGGTGTATTCATCAGGCACACGCTTGGCACAATGGACAACATCATCTTCAAGTTGTCCAAAACAGCCGGGGACATCAGCACGCCAGACACCGGAACCCATGTGATTCGCATTCCGGAGACTTGGCCCTCAGACTCGGGATATGCTGTCCACCAGTTTTCTGCGAGCCTAATCTTCCCCGTGAATACGGGAACGACGACCTTTCACCTCAACGCCTTTGACTCGCGGAATACAGGCGATGATGCCCTGTTAAAGCCGAATCTGATTGCCGTGTTCTACACCACCGTATACGGAGCTGTCGCCGGTGCAGCCTCCGGCGATGGTGTCGGCGCAGGCGGGCCGGATGTGATGTTGGCCGAATAGGATGCCGATGGGGGCGTTCCATCCGGGGCGCCCCTGCTGTTTCCAAGGACATCGCTGCGATTTGACTTCAGGATTTCGATTGTGATAGAGTGAAGGGTCACCCCAACTTAACCGGAGGGCCCCCTCATGCTGTCCCGTCGCACCAACCTGGTTTTTCTTTCGCTGGGGCTGCTCCTGTTCTTCCATCCCCATGCAACGATGGCGATCGATCGAGATGCTACCGAAGCCTTCCAGGCCATGGCCGCCGCCGGCATCGATTTCCTGAACGACCCCGCCGAGTGCCCGGGCGTCATAAGCGCCCAAAACCTTTATGATAACCTCCACGAGTTCACGGTGATCGACATCCGCAGCAGAACCGCTTACGAATCGGGCCACATATACGGGGCCTACCACAGTTCCCTGAACACCCTCATCGATGATCTGGCCACCTTCATTCCGTCAACCAAACCCTACGTCATCGCGGGCTACACCGGTCAGGTGGGAACCCAGGTCAAGCTGGCCATGGGGTTGATGGGGTACAACGATGTGTACAGCCTTCTGTTCGGCATGAGTTCCTGGAGTCCGACCCTGGATACGTGGTCCAACAACTGCAACGATTTCCTGTTCAATCCGGAGACCACGGACCAGAACGGCAACCTGACCGAGCATGAGTTCCCCGCCCTACCGGGCGATCCGGAAACCATCGTGGCGCAACGTGTGGCCATGAACCTGGCCGAGGGATACAAAGGCATCGGTTACCTCGATATCCAGGGCAACCTGGAAGACTATTTTGTCGTCAACTACTTCGGCGAAGCGGATTATCTGGGCCAGGGCTCCTCCGGGGTTCCGGGACACATTCCGGGCGCCTTTCAGTTCACGCCCTACGTGAGCATGGGCATCGACCAGATGCTGAACAACATTCCCGGCGACATGCCCGTGGTGGTCTATGATTGGGCCGGCCAGCACTCCAGCGCGGTGGTGGCCTATCTGAACATGCTGGGGTACCAGGCCTACAGCCTTAAATTCGGCGCTAATGCCCTGTTTCACTCCCAGCTTACGGCCCACTCCTGGGGCCCGTGGGCCATGAATGACTTCCCGCTGGTGGCCGGCAGCGATCCTACGGCCGTACCCGAGGCTGATCCTTCCCTGGTCACCTTCCTGGGCAATTACCCCAATCCCTTCAACCCGTCGACGACCATTTCCTATCGGTTGGCGGAAACCGTGGTCGTCTCCCTGCGGGTCTACGACCTGTCGGGACGACTGGTCCGGACTCTTGTCCAGGGTGAAGGCCAGTCGCAGGGGACCCATGAATTTGTCTGGGGAGGCCGGAACGACAGCGGGCAATCCATGGCTTCGGGGACCTACGTCTACCGGCTGGATGCCGGGGGGTATACCGTGAGCCGAAGGCTGATGCTGCTGAAATGACCATTTCTCAAAGAGTAGGACAAGAGGATAGGAATAAATTACACTAACGGCACCCAGGGTGGGGAATTTTCCCCAGAAACCCGCCGGCGGGCCACATGACGTTATCTTTTTGTTTTACAATAGGTTACTGGTATTTTTGTTCTCGTATACAGTATACAGTTGACCTTTAGCACATTTTGCTCACATCCCCCGAAAATAAACATCGGTTTTCATTGAACTCATCTTCGGGTTTATGATAGGGTGCTTTCACTCGCCCGGGGGATTTTTCAGGGCCGATCAAAAGGGGGACCTTCCGACCTCAAGCAGGACGCTGTGCTTGGGGTTTTCTTGTTTGGCTCCTTTCGACCGAAACCTGATCACCATTTCCGACAGCTGAACCGACCACTATGGGGGTAGTGACCGGTTTCCCCGAATCCCTCAATACTGGAACCCACCAACTGATCGCATCGATCTGGACCAAGTTGATTGTGCCACGTCGGCCGGGTGTCGGGCGTCGGGGCCGCTGGTTTTCATCCATATCCGGAGGTAAAGAGATGCCTGCCCGCAACCCGAAATGGATCCTGTTCATCCTTCTGATTGCTGCTCCGGTCGTATTCGCCGCCACCGACCAACCTGCTCCCAATGACGCCACCAAAGTCGAACCTGCGATCCGCCCCGTGGAATCCAGCCCCACCGCGTATTCCCTGACCGCACTACCTGCGGAGAAGCTTGCTCGGTTGACTCCGCTGCAGGTGGCACTGCGTAATGTTCTGCTCCAGGAACAGGCCGATCTGGCCCCGCTGATCGAGGCGTTCGCCCGGGAGACCGATTCGTTGCGCGGCCTCGAGATCCAAAAACAAATCCAGACGGTCAAGCAGGATACCGAGCTTGCCCTGCTCCGCACCCAGGCGCAATTCGCCCGGCAGGAAGGCCGGATCGAGGTGGCCGAGCAACTGGAGGAAAGCCTGCGGCTGATGACTGAGCCGACACCTCCGGTGTCCCAGACTCCCCGTTCCGGACGCTGAAAGGAGGGCCCACCATGCAACGCTTGACGCTTATTCTGTGTCTCGTCCTGATGATCCTGGCCCTCCCCGACATGCGGGCGATGGCCCTTGTGACGAATGATCCTCTCGATATCACCATCCTTCAGCCGCCGGGTGACCTCCAGAAAGGCCAGACCCACCTGATGACCCTGCGCCTCGAGGCCTTCGGGCCGGTCTATGTCACCGATCCGGTGATCACGGGCGCCGGCTGGACGGTGAAGCAGCTCGACTGGATCGGACTGCGGGACATGTTCAAAGGGGAAGTGGTCGAACTGCGGTTCGAGTTGACCCCCGACGATCCCGACCAGCCGATCACGATCGACCTCACCACCAACGACATGCCCCGAAGGGTCATCTTCGATCCGGTCAACACCCAGTGGAAACCGGGCGAACTGGTCTCGTCAGGGGACTTCATCCCTCGCTCCACCGTGCCGCGGGTCGAAAAGTTAACGCGGCCCATGAGGCCAACTCCTCCCCTGTCCGAACAGCATCCCCGGTATGCTGAACTGGAGAAATCCGGCAACAAGCGGTTTCGCACCTTCAGGGTTTTCGGCCAGATCGAGTTTGGCCGGCTGGTCGAAATGGACCGCATCGGCCTGGATGGCGCCACGGTGAAGGTCATGGACTGGAACGACTCCTTCGAGCTGGAGCTGGCCTCCACGACTACCGACGACGCGGGCTACTACCAGGTGGACTTCAACTGGTACGACCTTCCTCAGGACTACGACCCGGACATTTTTCTGCGTCTGGAAATGGCCAACAACCTTACCCTGGTCAAGCCTGACGGGATCGCCGAGGTCTACTCCTGGGAAACCGCGGTCCATTACAACGTCACAGCCGATTTGGTCGACATGGGAAGGCATGTGGTTGTGTATGAGGCCTGGAACATCCTGATTGGCATCACGCGGAGCGCCCGGTTCCTCTCGACCCACTCCGGGATCACCCTGCCTCTTATCATCGCCAATTTCCCCTGGGGTGACGGGGTCTCAAGATTCGACAGGGCGACCGAGCAGCTCTTCTTCAGCTCGGAGCATCCCTTTAGAGAGTGGGTTCACGGACACGAGTACGGGCACTTCTTCAGCTGGAGGACCAACGGCCTGCCCATGGGCCCCTGGCCCCCCGGAGGCATGTATTGCAACCCAGGAGGTTTCTGCGACCCGCCGGGTGAGAATTGCGGTCACTGTAACTGGTGCCAGGAAACCGACGAGGTCGCCTGGTCGGAGGGGTTTTCCAACTACATCGGCGACGCCATGACCCGGGAATGGGCCGACGGCCTGTATGATGACGCACCGGTAGGCATGTTCGGTAACCGAGGCGAATATTCCGATGAATGCCATGAAAACAGCGTCTACCACGATCCGTACCAGACAGAGGGCTTCACCGCACTCCTGCTGCACGACATCGATGATGACAACGAGGACGACGACCCGATCGCCCCGGGCCTGGTGGATCCGCTCGATCTCGGCTTCGATGAGATCTTCACCATCTACCTCGACGACATGCCCGGAGATCTCACGATCCACCATTTCATTCAAAGATTCCTGTACCGGTATCCGGAACACGCCCCGGAATTCTGGGAAACGGCGACCAACGCGGGATTCACTGGTCTGGACAACGTCAACCCGGTTACCCTGCCCCCGATCAGCAGCCATGCGGTGGGCGTGCCTTCGGCCGACAATTCCATCACCATGTTCTGGCCACCCGGAACGGACGAGATGTCCGGCCTGGCTGGTTATTCTTATGAGTTCTCCCCGGACACGCCGGTCGTCCCCTCGGTGCATCAATGGGCTATTGCCGGCAACGTCTGGGCGAAGGATTTTCCCTCCTTGGCCCCCGGCACCTACTTCTTCACCTTGCGGGCCTTCGACCGGGAAGGGAACTTCGACCCCGAGCACGAGACCTACGGGCCGATGATCGTCCTGCAACCCGAACCGGCCGACCTCGGACCGTTCACTGCATCCGGTTGGGCCTATCCGGTGGTCCCCCGCAGCTCGAACGATGCCACCGACACCTATGCGCCGGCACCGACAAGCCTTCTCTACAATTCCACCTACTGGAACGTGGGTATTCAGAATCACGGCGACGCAACGACCCAGTCGAATTGCTATACCGCGGTGCGGATCGATGGTGAAGTGGTCGACGACGTCGTGCGCGGAAACTTTGCCGGAGGAGCCAACGACCGGTGGACGAACGAGGGTCCCCTAGTCGTTCAGGGCGGGCGCCACACCTTCACGGCCGACATCGACTATTTCCACCTCATACCGGAACTCGACGAGGAAGACAATCGCTTCGGCCGGCAGTGGGTCTGGAATCCGACCGTCTTCTATCCGGCCCTGGAACTGAACCGGCCGGCACCGCCCTGGCGGTCCGGCGGCTGGGAAGACGCGGGCGGCGGTAACTACTTCAACTGCGACGGTTTGTTCCTGCTCACTGACACTCCCAGCGACATGGTGGCCGCCGTCTACATTCTTCCCGACAACCTCTACGACGATTTCGACATCCGGCTGCACGATTACGAAACCGACGCCACCAGCGGGTACCGGAGCAACCTCGGCTTCTCCGCGCGGCCGGCGCGGTACCTGGATGCGGTGCTGGTGAACGTGACCAACCGGCCTGCCCCGGGCTACGAGGCCGGGGTGATCACCAGCCAGGAGACAAGTAACGACGGTTACTGGGCCAAGTTGCTCTACAGCGACGATCTTCCCCTGGGCTCGATCCAGAGCAACACTTTTCCGGCCGGCGAGGCGATGATGCTCTACAAGTTCGGGATCACCGAAGAGAACCAGGGGCCCATGACCGTGGACCTGCAAATGGACCTGTCGGTTTTTCACTCCGACGTCTATCTCGCCTGGTACGACGAGACCTTCGCCACCGGGACCCTGCTCAGCTATGACCAGGTGGTGGAAGAGGACCCCGAAGGCGACGCGTTGATGCATATCGATGGTCTTCCGGGGCTTCATACCCTGGTTCTCTGGCGGGAGCCTGGTTTCGGGTTGATGCTGAACCGTTCCCTGACCCTGGAACTCCGCGACCGGTGGCCCGACATGGCGACCTATACGCCCCCCGGGTGGGACGCCCCGTTCGTGCCGAGGACCGCGCCGGACGCCCTTGTCAACTGGGCGCCGCTTCCGGCGAGTCTCCCCGGCGACGGTGACACCTACCTCAACTTCAGTTTCATCAATCTGAGCCCCGGCGAGGGAGGTGCCTTCACTGTCGGCACTTTCTTCGACGGCGCGTTGTTCGGAGTGGCCGGTCAAAGCAACACTGGAGGCGGAGCTCCGAGGCTTTACGGAAACTCGGGGCCGTGGTTGTTCCCGGGCGGGAGGCACACCCTAGTCCTGAACATCGACTACCTGGGCGAACTGGATGAAGATGATCTGACCAACAACGTGTTCGGCACCCAGCACGTTTGGGAACCGGCCGTGCTGGCCATGGATGTGCCCGTCAGCCGTTCCGAACCCGAGGCGGCGACCGCCGGCTGGGCGGATATAACCGTCCCCCAGGCGGTTTATTACAACGCCGACGGGATGCGCACCCCGCTTTATGTGCCCGGCGGTGAAGAACAGTTCTGGGGCGCGGTAGCGGTGATGCCTGGTGGCACCTCCGAAATCGATCTGCGTCTGCACCTGCCAAGCACCGGCATCGCGGACGGACTCGACCACTGGCTTACCCGCTCCTCCTGGCCGCCCGGCGAGTCGGATTTCGTGCTGGCCAACTTCAATGTCACCGACGAAAGGCAATTCGATGCGGGGATGATCAACGGGGCGCCTCCTACCGGTGAGCACTACACCGTCATGGCCACTGCCTCGCAGTTCCTCGGCAACGAGCCGAATGGCATTTTCGGGACGTACCCGCTAGGCCCCAACGACATCATCGGTTTGCACGAATTTCACGCTTTTGCCGGCGACCATTACATCGTGGAACTGGACCCGCAGATCGGCGCGTGCGACCTGGGGATCTCCCTGTACGGTCCGGATCTCCCTTACCTGAACAAGAGCAACGTATTCCTGGACGAGGTCAACGGCCCGGTCATGGCGTATGCCGCCGGCCCCGAAGAAGAGGAACTTATCGATTTCCAGATCGAGGTCGGTGGGTACTACTGCCTCGTGGTGTGGAAACGGGGAATCGCCGACCTGCCACAGGAAGAGGAATATGCCCTGGTGATCCAGCGGACTCACATATCCGCGGTGGGTGACGAGGGTGGCCTCCCGACCGTCACGAAGATGGTGGGTGCCTATCCGAACCCGTTCAATCCACAGACCATGATTGTTATGGATCTGGCCGCGGCCGAAAATGTCCGCGTCGAGGTGTTCGACGTGCGCGGCCGGTTGGTCCGGACCCTGGCGGAACAGGTGATGGCTCCAGGACGCCATGAGATACCCTGGAACGGAATGGATGACAGCGGTCGTCGGGTCGCCAGCGGCAACTACCTGCTACGGATGCAGGCGGGGGTGCATCAGGGGGTGACCCGGGTTTCCCTGGTCAAGTGATCCGGCGGGCGAGGGTCGGGACACCTTCCTGACCAACGTCATCGCCCGTTTCTGGCGAAAAGTCCCGGCCTCAAGGGCCGTCTCCGAGGGCATCCTCGTGGTCGGGACTTCTTCTGCTTGGGCAACTATGTCTTCTTCTTTGCATATAGCATGAAAAACTCACTATATTTTGGCGACCATACTCATCCCTGTGCTACTATTTCAGTCTCCAATTATCACCAAAGGGAGATACGTCAGATGTTATCGAAAAATGTATCCCGGTTCGCCCGACCGGGTCTCTTCTTCCTGTTTGCCGCCCTGTTCCTCAACTTGGCCGCCTGCAGCAAATCCGACCCCGTGACACCACCGCCGCCACCGCCGCCGCCGCCGTCAGATCCCGACGGCTGGTTCTGGCAGAATCCGCTGCCCCAGGGCAACAGCCTCCAGGGAGTCTTTTTCACCGACGCCAACGTCGGCACGGCCGTGGGTCAGAACGGCACCATCATCCGCACCACCGACGGCGGCACCACCTGGACCACCCAGGCCAGCGGCACGGCCCAGCATCTCAACGACGTCTTCTTCAGTGACGCCAACACGGGCACCGTGGTCGGCAACGGCGGCATCATTCTGCGCTCTACCGACGGAGGCGCCAACTGGGCGCCCCAGGCCAGCGGTCTGACCGGTTGGCTCGTCGACGTCTGGTTCACTGACACCAACACCGGCACGGCGGTCGGCGCCGGCGGCGCCATTCTGCGCACCACCGACGGCGGTACCAACTGGGCATCCCAGACCAGCGGCACCGCCCAGGTTCTGACCGGCGTCTGCTTCGCCAATGCCAGCACCGGCACCGTGGTCGGCATGGGCGGAACGATCCTGCGCACCACCGACGGCGGAGCCACCTGGACCCCACAAGCCAGCGGCACCACCCAGCACCTCGACGATGTCTGGTTCACCGATGCCAATATCGGCAGTGCGGTCGGCAAGGCGGGCACCATCCTGCGCACCGCCAACGGCGGCACGAGCTGGATATCCCAGACCAGCGGCACCCTCGAGTGGTTGACCGCGATCGAATTTTCCACCGTGGGCGCCGGGACGGCAGTGGGTGGGAACGGCACCATCCTGCGCACCACCAACGGCGGCACGAGTTGGACGGCACAGACCAGCAACACGACCCGATGGTTTCTCGGGGTCAGTTTCACGGACATTGATCACGGAATCACCGTCGGCCGGGAAGGTGTGATCGAGGCCACCACCGACGGCGGGGCCAACTGGGCGAGCAAATCGAGCGGGACCCTGCTTCACCTGAGCGACGTCTGCTTTACCGACGCCAACCACGGGACCGCCGTCGGCGAAGAGAGCACCATCCTGCGCACCAACGACGGGGGCAACACCTGGACGCACCAGACCAGCTCGGTCAGCGATTGGCTGAGCGCCGTCTGCTTCGCCGAAACCGACAGGGGCACCGTGGTCGGGTCAGGCGGCACCATCCTGCGCACCAGCAACGGCGGCGCCACCTGGACCACCCAGACCAGCGGCACGAACAACGATCTGCAGGGTGTCCGGTTTTCCGACGGCCTGACCGGTACGGTCGTCGGGTCAGGCGGCACCATTCTGCGCACCGTCAACGGAGGCGGCCTCTGGACATCCCAGGACAGCGGCACCGACCAGTGGCTGGAAAGCGTTGATTTTTCTGACGCCAATCACGGCACCGTGGTCGGCACCAACGGCACCATCCTGCGCACCACCGACGGCGGCACGACCTGGACGCCCCAGAACAGCGGCAGTTTCGAGTGGCTCACCGACGTCGATTTCACCGATGCGAATACGGGGACCGTGGTGGGTGGCGCCGGCACCATCCTGCACACGACCGACGGCGGCGACACCTGGACGCAAAAGTCGAGCGGCACCACGCAGCACTTCTCCGGGGTCAGCTTTGCCGACGGCATGACGGGAACGGTGGTGGGGGATTTCGGGACGATCCTGCGTACGATCGACGGAGGCGACACCTGGACGCCCCAGACCAGCGGTACACGGGAGCATCTCAACGCGGTGTCGTTCGCCGGGACCCAGACCGGAAATGCGGTGGGCCCCGACGGAACGATCCTGCGCACCAGTGACGGCGGCGGAATCTGATCGGGGCCCAGTTCCGGTCTGCTGCAATGTCTACTTGTCTACTTGTCTACTTGGCCAGCGTGATCTTACCCATGCCGGCTACTTCTCCGGTATCCACACGATACAGATAGGTCCCCGAGGGCATGTCGCGGCCGTTGCGGTCGCGGCCGTTCCAGACCACCGAGCGCTCGCCCGCCGACTGCGGGCCGTTGTGGATCGTCCGCACCATCCGCCCGTGGATGTCGTAGATCGCCACGCGCACCAGCGCGTCGCGCTCCAGGGCGTACTTGATCTCGACCCGCGGGTTGAACGGGTTGGGCGAGGCCGAGGTCAACAGGTTCCCCACCGAAGGCAAACTGCCGTGCGGCGCCGCCGAAACCGGCGGATCCAGGTTCGTGACCGACAGATTCGATCCCGGGAAATGCAGGAAGTCGTGCTGGATGTAGATCTCCGGCAGCTGGGGATCGACGATCGTGATGGTCGCCGGCAGATCCGGCGCCTGGCTGACCACGTACAGCCAGTTGTTCGGGCCGTCGGTGATGGCGGCCGGACTGTCGGTGTGCGGCACGTCGATCAGGTCGAACTCCGTAACGGTCCCCATGGCGGGCGTGAAGACGTCGATGGTGTGCACGCCGCCGGTCTTTTCCCTCAGCACGTAGATCAGTTCGCCGCGGCGGGTCGCGTCCACCCAGTTGCCTTCGGGCAGGGTCACCGCGCCCGTGGTCACGGCCTGGGTTGCCGCATTGATCGTGGCGAACCCGCCGTTGGCGTCGGCCACGAAGAGCTTGCCGTCGAAAAAGTCCGTCACCGCCACCGGGTCAGGCACGTCCGCGCCTGTGATGGCGATATGGTCCGTGAACGTGTAGCCGGTCAGTTCGAGCCGGTCCACGTAGGTGTCGGCACCGTCCTGGTCTCGCAGCAGGAACAGGTCGCCGGTGACCGGAAGGTTGGTCACGTCGACGCAAGTGCCGTCGAGCAGTTCGAGGTCCGCTTCAATGGAGCCCAGCTCGCCGGGAGGACTGATGGCGAGGCCAAATCCCTCGCTGACCGAGTAGATCAAATTGTTGGGACCGTCGGTGATGCCGACGGGTACCCGCAGCGACGCGGTCAGGTAGGTGTGGAGGTCCGGCGCGGGCAGCGCCAGGTCCACGTCGAATCCGTCGACCAGGGTCGGCAGGGTGCCGGTCTGATCCCGCAGGATGAAGATGTTGGCGAAGGGATCGAACGGAATCGAGCCACCGGTAGTGGGCTCGGTGGTCGACGTCAGGGGGCTCCCGAACAGGCTGCCCGCCTCGCCGAAGTCCCCGCTGCCGAACACGATGGGGTTGGCGTCGTCACCCACGAGGATCCCGCGTTCGGGCACTGCGCCACCAAGCTGACCGATGAGATAGCTCTGGATGTTGAACGAGATATCGGTCCCGAACGACGAGCCGTAATCGATGATGACCCGGAAATCATCCAAGCCCTCTTCGACGTTCAGTCCGAACACCAGGGCGTTGCCATCGTTGGCCAGGGACACGAATTCGGACGTTCCCTCGCCACCGAGTTGTTCGAAGCCGCGGTTCGCTTCCGAATAGTCGTCGGGGTCCGCGGCGATGCCGAACAGGGCGTCGGTTTCCGTGGCCACGCCGTCGTCGACGGACCCGCCCAGCTCGTCACCATCGATGATGATTCCCAGAATCGTCGCGTTAGCGGGGAATTCGACCCGCGCGATGAACGAATCGTACGAACCGGCCTGAAGGTCCACGAAAAAACGGAAGTAGATGGACTGGACAAAGTCCACAGGGCCGGTGCCGATCCCGTAGGCCGTCAGGTCCACGCCCTCGGCGCCGTAGGACCTTTCCCGTACCACGACGAGATCAGGGTCAGGCCGTGGGGTAGCAGGGCTGAAGCCGGTGTCTTCCCAGGGCGTCTGAGCTTGGGCTGCTTCAGGCGGGGCCAACAAAACGAGGGCGAGGAACAGGAATGCGGTCACTTTGAAAAGCGATAAAACAGTCGAATTCATGTCAGTCTCCCGATGAAGTCTGGTGCCTTACTATGGGGGCGAGACGAAAAACAGAGTTAATTCTCCCACACAAAAATAACATAAAATTACAATTTTTTGGTAAAAAATTTTACTGGATGCCGAAAATTTTTCCCGCCTGAAGGGACTATCGGGACGTTTCTCCGGATTGGACACTCATTATGGTCAATAATTGTCAAAATAGGCCGGATTCGATCGGCCCAGTTCATCTCCGTCCTTCAAGGCGATCACGCGACAGAAAACCCCCCCGACCGGCAACTGAATCACCAGATGGGTGGCGGAACCTGCCTCGAAAGCCTCCAGTTCCCTGAGATCCAGGTCATAGACCGCCACCCGATATCCCGTCGCTTCGGCGATACCCGGCCAGGACGCCTGGAAGCGGCCTCCGGACAGTAATTCCAACTGGCAGAGGAACGGCGCGGCCGGAGCGCCAATGCCCCGCAGCACGGGTTCCTGATTCGGCAGGACCCGAGAACCGGGACCCCAACCCGATCCAAACATCGATAAACCCACCGCCACAATCACCACCGCGGCCGCCGCGGCCAGCGTCCGGACCCGAAAGGGGGTCCAGAAGGACGGAGCAGGGCGAACCACGTTTTCCCGGGGGGTGATCTCGCTGTCCAGGGCAGCCGCCAGACGCGCGTGGGCGTCGGCCACGTCTGCGCCCTGAGGCACGTCCTGCGGATCCATGAACTCGGCAAAGGATTTCACCACGGCCTGGCAGCGCGGACAGGCATCCAGGTGGGCCCGGCGAGGATCGTCGGTCGTCATCCCCGCCAGTTCTTCCATGTTCAGGCATCGTTCACTCATGGGTCACCTTCCTCGATCGCCGCCCTCAATTTCCGCCGCGCCCTTTGCAATATTCCACGGGCGCCCGAAGCCTCCCCGACTCCCAGAATTCTCGTGATTTCGTCCACCGGCATCTTCTCGAAACACCGCAGCCACAGAGCCTGCTGTTCGATCGGGTCCAGGCGTTGCCGGATCAGCTCCAGCAGTTCCTCCTCGGCCAGCCTGTCTTCCAGGTCCTGGTCCGGGGCGGCCTGCCTTGAGGCCCGGTCATCCGGGTCGGCGCCCTCGTCCACCAGCAGGGCTGGCCGCCGCAGTTCGCTCAGACAGCGGTTCCGGGTGATCGAGAAGATCCAGGAACCGAACTGCGACCGGCCCCCGAAGGAGCCCAGGTTCCGGTAGGCGCTGATCAGCACTTCCTGCGCCATGTCCAGGGCCTGTTCGTGGTCGCGCACGTAACGCAGGCACCAGATGTACACCCTTTCCCGGTATCGCCCCAACAGTTCCGAGGCGGCGCGCCGGCCGGCCGGGCTCTCGGAATCCGCGACGGCCAGCCGGAGCAGGTCCAGGTCGTCGGTTTGGGGGGCCATACGTGCATCCATAGTGTTTGACGCGGGAAAGGGGTGAAAATCACAGCTGAATTCATTTTCCCACTAATTATATCAGATGCACGAAAAAAACAGGAGGCGCCAAACCCCCAAGCGCCTCCTGCCTGATCCCATCACGTCGTGATGGGGGGAAATGTTTCTTTCTTTATTTCACCATCACCAGCTTTCTCACTTCATTTTTTTGGCCCGCCCGGACCGGATGTTGGTACCCGGCGCTGCAAACGATGGGACGCACTGCGGGAGCTGAAATCACAGGGAAAGGAAAAAACTTCAGTTGTGCCTTTGAAATTGTGTTTTTCCTAACCTGGAATGTTCGGGGAACAAGGAAAGAGGTTAGTAGGCCATCTTCAACTCGTGACCCAGGTTCTTT
>RCNG010000460.1_pt1 | contig 18703 bp, 18 predicted proteins | sample 2041371 | NCBI WGS metagenome assembly RCNG01 (sample SAMN09708227, study PRJNA481090) | Marine sediment metagenome, whole genome shotgun sequencing project. | biome: marine sediment; feature: ocean; material: sediment; isolation source: Sewage treatment plant 1 marine sediment (STP1) ... | reverse complement strand
AGTCTTAAGGAATTAAAGCATCAATGTATGAACTAAAAGTTATAACCCGTTTTGCAGCGGCCATCTCAACGAGTTTTTTGGTCAAGTAACCATTGCCTGAGCCCATGAATCCATGTTTGGTCGTATTTGGTAACCAGGCTTCTGCGTTGTGAAGCTGAACCGTCTGCGTGGGGACATCGCTGGCACCAACAGCCCGTTCATAAACATCGATTTCGCTCAGGTAATCAGCAATCAAAGCCGAGGCAGCCACATCCGCTTTGGTCGTCTCCCGATGCTCCCCCGTGTAAAGGTCGACACCTTCCCCGAAATTAGTGAAACCCACACGGTTTTCCCCCATAATAAAATCGTTTTTTGGATCACGCCCGGCCAACAGAATTTGTGGGGGCGCTGAACGGATGGCATCCTCGACCATGTGGGGGGGAAATTTGGCGACACGATTCTTTTTGTCTATTAAAGCGCCTCCACCATCGAGAACCTGCAGGGCCTCTTCATCTTCGAAAAAAAGACCCGTCTTTTCAAGGACCTCTAGTGTGGCCAGATGAATTTCATCCATCTCATCATCGCTAAAGACCTTGAATTCCAAACCGCCGTTTTTTCTTTTTCCAGCTCGCATATTGCGTCTCAAAAAAATCACCTCCTTTTTTATTTTACCACTTTTTTGTCACCTATCTTAAGGAAAGTATTTTATTAACAGATTCTTTTCGGTTTGGCAAGATAAATACAGGTCACCTTTTGTTATTTATATTGTTAATTTAGATGGTTATGACTAAAACAAAGGACCTGGCGGCAGGACAGGGAGAATGCGTTCACTGTTGTGGTCAGATGACAAATCAGCTTATCATCCAAAAGAAATAATACTGATTGTATCGCTTTCAATCAAGGTAGCGATTGCTGAAGGTAATGGTGCCCCATGGAAAACTTGCAATTTTTTGCGTAAGCGGGTAAAAAAGCCAGGCCTGTTTGCTATCATTGATTGAACATCATCGGAATTTGGTTTACTAAATAAAGTTGCAGGAATGATTTTATGAAACGCGACGGGAATCTAAATCATTGAGTAAAGGATAGGTCACATGAACTGGATAATGGATCCGAATATCTGGCTGGCACTCTTGACCTTGAGTGCCATTGAAATTGTGTTAGGTGTCGATAACATTGTTTTTATCGCCATTTTGGCCGGGAAACTTCCCGAACATCAGCAGGCCAAAGGACGAACGGTGGGTTTGATTCTGGCAATGGCTACCCGAATTCTGCTCCTCTTTTCCATCAGCCTGATCATGAAACTGACCCAACCGCTTTTTGTGGTGTTTGCCTTTGAAATCTCGGGTCGTGATATCATTCTGATTGCCGGGGGATTATTCCTTCTGGTAAAGAGCACGCACGAGATTCACAACAATCTGGAAGGGGAAGTAACCCAAGGGCAAAAAGAAAATGGCAAAAAGGCAACGTTTGCAGGCGTGGTGACCCAGATTATGATCCTGGATATTGTTTTTTCAATCGATTCCGTGGTCACGGCTATCGGTCTGGCCAAGCAGCTCAGCGTCATGGTTGCGGCCATCATCATTGCTGTTATCGTAATGATTTTACTGGCGGGACGCATCAGTTCATTTGTGGATAATCATCCGACCATCAAGATGCTGGCACTTAGCTTTCTTTTGCTCATCGGCATCTCCCTGATTGGAGAAGGGCTGGACCTGCATATCCCCAAGGGGTATATATATTTTGCCATGGCGTTTTCGGTATTCGTGGAAGTTCTCAATATGAAGATCCGCAAGCATCGGATCAAACCCGTTAAACTGCGCAACCCGAGATCGGCAAAAATCATGGACACATAAAATCGTTAACCGATTTTATCATACACACTAGGTCGCTGTCTCGTCCCTAAACTGATCAATCTCCCACCGAACATCACCCGCCACCAGTCCTGCAAAGCGAGCTCTTATCACCGCATCCATGTCCTTTGAAAACACTGCCGGGTTGTCACCGGACAAAATCTCATGGGCCTCACGCATGGCACTACTATGCGCTTCCGGACGCCTCTTCTCCTCCCACTGACTCCTCGAGTCCCGGGATGCAAGCTTTGGCAGGAAAGCCGTCTCGCGCATGTTTTGTATGGTGTGCATCTTGTCCATGTAGGTGCCGCCGGGCCCGGTTTCCGCGATAAGATCCAGACTCATTTTGTCCTTTCCAACCTCGAATCCACGGCACATCCGCTTGAGCATCATAGCGATTTCATTGTCGATAATGGCCTTGGCATAATCAAAGGCCATGAGACCACCCAAGAGACCGCACATATTCAGCATGTCAGCTCCTGCCAGGACAGCTTCGGTGGTGCTCATGCCGGTCTCGTAGCCTGACTGGGCATCGTTGCCCTGGGAATTGGTCAGTCCGATATAGCCTCCGGAAGGAACATTGTAGAAACGGGCCATCTGACTGTGCGCCATTTGCAGCATACCTGTCTCAATAGCGCCAGGTGTATAACTTCCCGTGCGCATATCGGCGACGGTGGACAACACCGCATATACCAGAGGGGTTTCGGGGCGAACCATCTGAAGGAGCACGCTGTTGGCCAGGAACTCTGCATTCCCGAGGGCCAGTGTCCCCAGCAAGGTCATGGGCGAGGTCATACCGGCATTGGGTACAATGGTATTGATCACGGGCAGGCCCTTTTCAACCAGGTAGAGTGTGGCTTCGGTTGACTCCACATCCATGGTTAGCGGAGACACCACCGGGCAATAGTGGTGGTTGATAACGGGCCGCTCCTTGTAGGCCTCTTCACCACCGGCGATGATAGCACCCAGTTCAAGCACCTGATACAGATCCGCCATGTTGGGTGTATTGCTTCGCACAGGTTTCAGACAGTTTTTCAGGGCTGGATAGAATCGTGACAGGCTGAATTGTCCGCCAGGCGCATCGTCAGCCAGTGTTGAAATCGAAAACATATCGTAGCCCGGAAGCTCGTTCACCAGGAACGCGATGTTGGCAATGTCCGTGGAAGTGGCGCGCCGCTCGACACCCGTATCAGGATCGATGATATTGGGTGCTGAACTGGCTGTGACGATCAGGGGTCTCTGGTCAGGAATTGTGCGATCAAACCGGGGATCCCGACCCCTGAAGGTAAAGGTCGGGACAAAGAGTTTGCGGTACTGCTCAACGATATCACGCGGTATTTTGATAATAAGTGATGCCGAATCCACTTGGCAACCATGGTCGGTATAAATTTTTCTGGCGGTTTCGTTGTTAACTTGAATACCCGTTTTCTCCAGAATTTCCAGGGCGCCGTCATGGACCTGTTCAACTTCCTGCTTAGAAAGAAATTCAGCAAATTGCATACGACCTCCAAATAAAATCGTCAGATGATTCATCAAACGCGACGTTGTCGCTTCTATCGTGGTTTGAAATCACGATGTCATTACCTCTTCCCTGTTTTCCAGGCAAGCATTTTTTCCGCCGGGAATTTAATTAACCGCTTGACTTTCATTTTCACATCCTTCTAAACCACATGTCATTAAATGGTTCTGATTTGCAAGACTAAACACCCTTTTTTATAAATAAGGATGTATATATGACAATTGTACTGGGTATCGACACGGGCGGGACATACACGGATGCCGTTCTGATCAATTACGAGAACGGTAAAATTCTGTCGAGCGCCAAATCCTTGACCACTCACCAGGATCTTTGCCTCGGCATTCATGCAGCCGTCACATCCGTTATGAACATCAGAGACAAAGCCATATCCCCACAAAATATCTGTCTTGTCGGCCTGTCCACAACCCTGGCGACAAACGCCATTGCAGAGGGGCACGGCGCGCCTGTTTGTCTGCTATTGATCGGGTATGACCAGGACCTGATCCGTCAATACCGTTTTCAGCATGCACTTGGAACACGCAATGTTGAGTACCTGCAAGGGGGGCATGATCAACAGGGAATTGCACGCGAACCACTGGACGAAGATGCCATCCGAAACACCGTTTTGAAGTGGCACAAAAAAGTCCATGCTTTCGGTGTCTCAGGCTATTTTGGCGCATTCAACCCGGAACACGAATTAAGGGTCAAAAAACTGATAGAAGAGCTTACAGATCTTCCCGTAACCTGCGGCCATGAGCTCTCCACACGCCTGGATGCAATCCGGAGGGCAACAACGGTTGCTTTGAATGCCAGGTTAATTCCCATCATACAAAATTTGATCTTCAATGTTCGCGCCACCCTGAAAACCCTGTCTATCCCGGCACCGCTCATGGTGGTAAAGGGCGATGGGAGCCTGGTCCAGGAGGATTGGGCAATGAAGCGCCCAATCGAGACAGTCCTGTCCGGTCCAGCCGCAAGCGCCCTGGGCGCACTGAAACTCACCGGGGAAAAAAATACCTGGGCGGTGGATGTCGGCGGAACAACCACTGATATTGTCGAGCTCATTGAAGGGGCACCGTCACTAAATCCGGATGGTGCCAGTATTGGTGGGTGGCGGACCATGGTTGAAGCTGTAGATGTCCACACCGTCGGGCTCGGTGGGGACAGTCATGTGCGGGTGTCTTCAGAAAACCAACTGGTCGTCGGGCCCGGTCGTGTCATACCGCTCTGCAAACTGGCCAGTGAATATCCGGACAGCGTAATGACAGCACTGAAAGCCCAGATTGGTTCGGACAAATCAGATCCGGATGCAACCCAGTTCCTGCTCCCGGGAAAAGCAGATAACTCCAGACTTTCCACAAATGATGCGACCCTATTGGCACAACTGACAAACGGCCCTCAACCACTGACAACATTCATGAATCCCGCTGTCTTTAAAGATCCATGGATTTCGAGGCGTATCCAGCACTTGACGGAAACCGGCCTGGTTCAGCATGCAGGGTTCACCCCCACGGATGCACTTCATGCGCTGGGCTACTTCCATGAATGGCATGCAGAGGCATCTTTCCTGGCGGGAGAACTCCTTTCCGCCTGTCTTGGATTGTCCACAGAAGCATTCTGCAAAAAGGTTATGCAAGTCGTTTCCAGAAAAATTGCTTCAGCCATCACGTCCAAGGCCGTTACGGACGAAATCGGAAAGCCTGATTGGAAACAGATGCCGGTTGACGGGTTTCTGCTGAAAAAAGCGCTCGAACAGGACCGTGAGGGAAAGCTGATCCCTGAAATCAGATTAAAGCATTCCATCGTCGCCCTGGGAGCGCCCGTAAAAGCCTATATGCCCATGGCGGCGGATATCTTACATACCCGTCTTTCAATCCCTGAATATGCAGAGGTTGCCAATGCTGTGGGCGCTGTCAGCGGAAAAACGGTTTTGCGGCTCAGGGTCCGCATCCGACCCATCAGCGGAAGCCGGAAAGTCCGACTTCTTTCCCCGGATAGTCCCATGGACTTTGATAATATCGAGGAAGCTGTCGATTATGCCGTTCACAACATGACACCCCTGGCAGAGGATATGGCACGCCAGGCTGGCGCCAAGCAAGTGCGCGTTCAGGTAACCCGGAAAGAAAAGAAAGCCAAAGCCAAAGGCAACAGAGAGATCCATATGGAAACCGAATTGACATTTATGGCTCTTGGAAGACCGGGTATTGCGTATAAGCAGTAAGCTGAAAGCAATAAATTCCTGGAAAACAAACACTTGAATCCTGGACTCCTGGAACCCTTTCTCCCTAATAATTGGGAGAAGAGCCATATTTATTGCTTTTTTTTCAGAACCTGGATATTTTGACCTTTTTTTCTGGATGTGTATTTCTGACATTGTTCCACATTTTATGTCTTGGCTTTTTTTTTAAAATGACGTAATTTTGCCTTGAACCGAAACAGCGAGCGCATTCCCCGCAGGTTCTGCCGTTCGGCAGTGCTTCGCATGCTGCAGAGATAGGAATTTTAGCCTTTCGCATCGGAGCGACACCGTCGCGTTCTATAAAATCGTGCTACGATTTTATTAAATTAACTACAAATAGGAGCTCACCATGATAATTGTTGGAGAACTAATCAATGCAAGTAGAAAAGCCATTGCTGCAGCCATTGAAAAACAGGACCAGGAAACCATAGCAAAGATCGCCGGAGAGCAGTCCGAAGCCGGTGCTGATTTTATTGATGTCAATGCCGGTGTTTTTGTCGGCAAAGAACCCGAATACCTGGAGTGGTTGGTCAAGACTGTCCAGGCGGCGGTGGAGGTGCCCTGCTGTATAGACAGCCCGGACCCCAAAGCCATCGAAAAAGCGCTGGCCGCTCACGATGGCACGGCCATGATCAATTCCATCTCCCTTGAGAAAGAACGCTATGAAAGCCTGATGCCAATCATAGCCGGAACCGACCTTAAGGTGGTCGCCCTCTGCATGAGCGACGACGGTATGCCGGAAACAACTGCGGATCGAATGAAAATAGCAGATAAACTGATTAACAGTCTCGTACAGAATAAGATTCCCCTGGAAAATATATATGTGGACCCATTGGTCCAACCGGTATCGACCAACAACGATTTTGGGGTAGAGTTTTTGAATGCCATCGAACAGATTGTCAAGACGTTTGAGGGCATTCATACGGTTTGTGGCCTTTCTAACATCTCATTTGGTCTGCCCGACAGAAAATTTCTGAACCAGACATTCATGAGCATGGCTATTGCCAAGGGACTCGATGGTGCCATTGTCAACCCACTGGACAAGAAAATGATGGCCAATATCATTGCCGCTGAAGCCCTTGCCGGCAGGGATGATTACTGCATGGAATACCTCAAGGCATACCGGGCTGATCTTTTTGTATTTTAATTTGAACCGTAACAGCGAGCGCATTCCCCGTAGGTTCTGCCGTTCGGCAGTGCTTCGCATGCTGCGGGGTTCTTCAATACAACATATATTTTATTTTAATCCGTGTTTGAAAGGAGTTTAACATGTCTGAAATAATTTACCAGGGCGCCATGGAAGCAATCCTGAAAGGGGATGCTGATAAAGCTGTTGACGCCGCAAAAAAAGGGATCGACACAGGTATGGATCCGTTGGACCTGATGAATAATGGCTTCATCCCGGGCATCAATCAGGTGGGCGACCTTTTCGAAACCGGCAGGCTTTTCCTGCCCCAACTGGTAATGTCTGCTATGGCCATGGAAAAGGCGACGGAAATCATCAATGCCGCCATTCCAGGTGGTAAGGGAACTGTATCCGGGAAAGTACTGGTGGGAACGGTAGAAGGTGATGTTCACGACATTGGAAAAACCATCGTTGTCGCCCTGTTCAAGGCCAACGGCTTCGATGTGCTGGATATCGGGAGGGATGTTCCCATCGAACGTTTTATTGACGAAGCTGAAAAATTCGGGGCCGACATTATTGGATCAAGCACCCTTTTGACCACCACCATGGCGGTACAGAAACAGATCGAAGAGGAATTGAAGAAAGCCGGCATCAGGGAAAAATACAAGACCCTTGTGGGCGGAGCTCCCGTCACCCAACGATGGGCGGATCGAATCGGAGCCGATGCCTATGCCCAGGATGCAGGTGATGGCGTGCGCAAGGTCAAGGAGCTTCTGGCAGGCTAGAATGCCAGGAGGCTGGAGAAAAGAAGCTATAAGGTAAGGTGTAAGCCATAAGCCGCTTACAGCTTAAAGCTTTTGCTGACTAAAGCATCCCAGCCTCCTATCTGCACAGCTTCCTGGCATGGTATTTCTTGCGGGGGGTGGATCGTTATGAGATCGTGTGGACTCTAAATCCACATAGACGGGTGCAACTCCCGTACTCCCCGCCATTGAAAGACATTTATCCTTCGGATGTCATTAGCCCTATGGGCGTAATTTACACTTCGTATGTCATTAGTCCTTCGGACGATATTTGCGCTACGCGCGTCATTGGACAACCTGGCGGTTGTCAGCGGTTTGCTTTTAGCTCGTAGCTTACTTAAAACCTAAAACGTAATACCTAAAACTTAAATTTTAACACCTGAAACAACTATGTTCTCTTGGACCCAAACACAGACACAGCGGTTGAAAGAGTTGAATGCCACGGATTCGACCTTGAAAAAGGATTTCGACGATAAAACCGATCGTGAAAAAGCGTATCAGGCGCTGGAAAAAGCCCTTGTGACCACCCAGCGAAGCCGGCTGGCGGAATTTCAGGCCACACATCGCCGTCCGGAACTATGCAGACTTGAATACAAACTTGCAGACATGCTGACCCAAGCCGGTTTTGTCCAGGTAACAACCCCGATCATCATGTCCAGGGGGCTTTTAAAAAAAATGTCCATCGATACAAAGCACCCCCTCAATTCCCAGATATTCTGGCTCCAGGACGATAAATGCCTGCGCCCAATGCTGGCGCCACATCTCTACTACCTCCTGGTCGACCTGCTTCGCATTTGGGAACGGCCCGTGCGAATTTTTGAAATCGGCCCCTGTTTCCGAAAAGAATCCAAGGGAGCAAAACATGCCAGTGAATTTACCATGCTGAACCTGGTGGAAATGGGTACACCCGAGGGCACCCGCAAAAAAAGAATTCAGGACATGGGCTCGCGTGTCGCCGTTGCAGCAGGTATAAAGGACCATCGTTTTGAAACCGTGACCTCGGAAGTTTACGGCGACACCATGGATATTATCGCCGGAAAAGACGGTCTGGAAATTGCTTCTGCTGCCATGGGCCCCCATCCACTGGATCAGCCATGGAAGATAAATGAATCCTGGATCGGAATCGGTTTCGGTCTCGAACGTCTTTTGATGGCATCCCACCAATCCAGAAATCTTGCCAAATTCGGTCGAAGCCTGGCCTACCTGGATGGCGTTCGATTAAATATTTAAGGGTCTTGTCCTGTCCAGATAGAGTTGACCTAAAAGAAGGATTCAAGGATTCCACGGCCGGAGATATATATTAAAATGTCAAACCACCAACATCTGCAGGACATACTACTCAATGCTGAAAAAGGGATAAGCCCTTCCAGGCAGAGCATTGTCGATCTTCTCAACCTGGATCACGCGCAACAAATTCAGCAGCTCTTTGAAACCGCCAGAAAAATACGTGGACAGCACTTCCACAAACGGATTTTTCTGTATGGATTTCTCTATACCAGCACGTACTGCCGTAATGACTGCAGCTTCTGTTTCTTTCGCAGGTCGAACCCTGACAGCACCCGTTATCGAAAAGATAAGTCGGACATACTGTCCGCAGCCATGAGACTTGCCGAATCCGGTGTACACCTCATCGACTTGACCATGGGAGAAGATCCGGTTCTTTTTAATACCACGGGTGACGGTTTTGAACAGCTCCTGGATCTGGTGGCATCCCTGAGAAAAACCATTGGTCTCCCGGTCATGGTCTCTCCGGGTGTCATGTCCTCTCTTCAATTAGAGAGACTGTCAGAGGCAGGGGCTTCCTGGTATGCCTGCTATCAGGAAACCCACAATCGTCGCCTGTTCAAGGAGTTAAGACCGCAACAGAATTTCGATATCCGTATGACAGCCAAAATCAACGCCCATTCAAACGGTCTATTGATAGAGGAGGGCCTCCTCTGCGGTGTCGACGAAACACTGGACGACATAGCGCATTCCCTGATGGCAATGAAGGAATTGCATGCCGATCAAATTCGCTCCATGACATTTATTCCCCAACCGGGTACCCCCATGGCAGGCATATCTCCCACAGGACCCCATCGAGAAACCATCCTCACCGCTGTGATGCGGATCCTGTTTCCGGGCATACTGATACCTGCGTCCCTGGACGTTGATGGCATCGATGGACTAAAACGTCGATTGGACGCCGGCGCCAATGTTGTTACGTCCATTGTACCCCCGGGATCCGGTCTGGCCGGTGTAGCCAGGCATTCCCTCGGTATCGAAGACGGTAGTAGAACCGTCAGTGCGGTCTCCAGTGTGCTGGCAGCTTGCGGACTGGAAATGGCAAGCCAGGAAGAATACGGACAATGGATCACCCGTCGTAAAAAACACATCTTGGACCAGGATAGTGTGTCGAAACAGTCTGCTTAGGATTAGAGCATGAAGATAGCAATCATCGGCGGGAAACTCCAAGGTGTTGAAGCGGCATATCTGGCTGGTAAAGCTGACTGGGATGTGACGCTAATTGATCGGGCACCTGAACCGCCGGCTTCAGGTCTCTGCCACCAGTTTTTGCATACCGACATTGAAACCCGGACCGATCTGGAACAACTTCTGCAACCGTTTGATCTGGTCATACCGACGCTTGAAAACCAGCACGCCCTGGATTGTCTTGAACATTTCTCACAGCACGGCATGACTACAATTCTTTTTGATTTCGAGGCCTATGCCATCACATCCTCCAAGATTGAATCAGACAAACTGCTTGCCGGCATTCCTATCCCCACACCAGCACCCCACCAGGAAGATACTTTTCCATGCATCGTCAAGCCAAGCAATGGCAGTGGCAGCCAGGGGATTCGTGTTATCTTCGATTCAGAACAACTCAATTCTCATCTATCAGCAGTGTCTGGAGAACATGTTGTCCAGAAATATGTTGATGGCCCATCATACTCCATGGAAGTCATAGGTTACCCGGGTAACTACACTCCCCTCCAGGCAACCGAGCTTGAAATGGACCCGGCCTATGACTGTAAACGCGTGGTGGCACCTTCTGCTCTTTCCATAAAAAACATTGAAGACTTTGAAATAATCTCCACGACCATTGCCGAGGCACTGGCATTGAAAGGATTGATGGATATAGAAGTCATCCTGGATAAAGACGTGCTGAGAGTACTTGAAATAGATGCACGACTGCCCAGTCAGACACCCATTACCGTACACGCATCAACGGGTGTCAATATGCTCCGGTTGCTGACGGACTCACATTCCCGCGCTCCTGAAAATGCGGCAATAACCGCTGTTGAGCAGGGTGTGATATACGAACATATTCGTGTTACTGGCAACACATTGACTGTAACGGGTGAACATATCATGGCATCGGCCGGTCCACTCCATTTGAGAAAAGGTTTTTTCGGCGCCGACGAAGCCATCACCAGCCAGTGGGAAAATCAAACAAATTGGGTTGCTACTTTGATCATTTGCGCGGAAAACAGGACTGCTGCATGGAAAAAACGTAAAACAATACTTGCTGATATTATACGTTTTTTCAAACTCAGCACCTACAGGGACCCCGGTCCGAAAAACCCTTACGATGACAAGCAAATCCTACAGCTGAAAGGACAATCAACATGACTCGGCTGACAACCTGTGATATTCAGGGCATTACCGATGTGTTGCCCGCATACGACGCATCGCTTATCAAGAAAACCGGTTGTTCCCTGCAGCAGATTGCATGCCTGACCATGGAGGTAACCGAAAATGATATCCAGGCATCTCGGGAACGTGCCGTTGTTGGTGTAGTACCCATGACGTCAGGTGGCGGTGTATTAAGAGGATTCTGTGGAATGGTATCGGAAATAGCCGGCTATCTTGGCTGCAGAACCTTTGTGACAGGGAAAACAGATGCTGCAGGTATAGCGGAAGCCGCGGAACGCGATGCCGATATCCTCATGTTCGCCGACGAAGATCGTTTTATCGCTCTTCACATGCGGCATCGGAAACTTGTGGACAATGCCGTGGCAACCGGGAGGGGTTTTGTTACCGGTCTGGGTCTCATGGCAGGCGGCTTGAAGGACAAGAAAGCACTGGTCCTGGGATGCGGCCCGGTGGGGCAGAGCGCCGTAAGAGCTCTTGGGGAAAAAGGATGCAGGGTCTCTGTGTATGACATCGATCCTGCAGCATATGAGCATTTATCAAAAACGTTCAGCGATGACGCAGAGATTGATGTTCATTTTCTGAACGATCTCGACCCGGCATTGAGACATCACGAACTCATCGTTGATGCTTCTCCGGCCGGGAATTTCATTCTGGCTCCACACATTACACCCCGAACGATCATAAGTGCTCCTGGTATGCCAGTGGGTCTTGACAAAGCCGCCCTGGAAGCCATCGGCAACAGGCTCCTCCATGACCCGCTCCAGATCGGTGTGGCGGCTATGGTGGTGGGTGCTTTGAGCTGATTGCTTCAATAAATTCGTAGGGCGATTTTATCGGACGCGACAGTGTCGCTTCTTCGCGAAAGGTTAACACTTTCGCTCTAAAAAGGATCTTAATCTAAGTTGAATTCATCCCGCGCTGCAAGCAGCGGGGAATTCAAATTTACTAAATACAGCCGAAAAAACATGAAAAAGAAAAAAAAACCAGCCAAGCGTTTTTACCGCAAACGGATCGAGCTTTTCCGCTTGATAGAAAAGATAAAGCTGTGGCCCGCCAGAAGCGGTCTTCTTCACGGTATCAAGACTATCGAAGTCATGGGTGACCAGGCTCGTATCACAACCCACTGCAACAAAACGTTCATGGCCAACAACTCCAGAAATAGTCGCGCTGCCAGATGGCTTAGAAACAAATGGTTCAACGGTGCATGCGGCGCATGTCGCGTACCAGACTGGAAACTTGAAAAATACGCATCCACGCAATTCAGGCGTCACTATGGATCAAGATTAGCCAATGAAACCGATCCGGAGAAGAAATGAAGGGTCCGAGGGTGATACAAGGGTTGGAGGTTTGGAGGGTAGCTAAAAGCTATAAGCAATAAGCCTTAAGCGGTAAGCAGCATCCCAGCCTCCCAGCCATAGACACCTAACAGCCTAATAGTCTACAGCCTATCAGTACAGCCTATCAGCCTAAGAGAAACAACCGCCAGGTTGTCTTATGGCACCCCAAATTCCGCTTTAATTTTCACGTCATAAGCGGCCTTGCGACCGGGGCAATCCCTGCGATCACAAAGCTGGCAGCTGACAAAAGGGACCTCTGTAGGAAAGTAGATACCGGACTCCGACTTTGCCGGAATCATCAGGCAGCTGCTGTTGAGACTGACGCCTATGGGGGTTTGCCCGTCTCCAAACAAGGCAAACAAGGGTCGCTGCTCTTCCAGGGGCCAGTCCTCCAGAGACCCGGGACTCATAAAGGACATGCCTTCAAGACCATATTTTTTCTGTAATGATTTTTCGAGAAATCTTCGCGCAGCGCTCACGGCAACGTTACCGATCACGTCGAGATAATATTTCACAACCAGGTCTTCCTGTGCATCGGTCTGCGCCAGATAATGACTCCCGATGGTAATTACAAATGGGAACACCCGCTCCACCGTTGCCAGATTTTTTGCCAGCACCCGACTTTTGAAACAAACCCCATCAATAACGATGTTATCGTCCTGTTTCTCATCAATATAGCAAACTCGGAAAACCGCTTTTGCCTGAATGTCCGGCAGGGCCGTTTGGATGAGATCTTTGACTTCGTCCCAGCGATGGTCCTTTTTCAGATGAAGTTGTCTCCTTATTTCACCGAGAGGCAGTTCCAAGGGTATCTGATCAAGAATATGGCTTTTTTTATTCGACATCAGTCATCTTGTATCTGGTCCATGGGAATTTTCAAGCATATTGTGATGGGGAATGCAAAAAAAGGGTTGGAGGGGTTGAGGTGCAGAGGGTTGGCGGGGATTGGGACACGGGAAGGGAGGATCATATGCGAATGCCCTTCCCTCTTGACAACCTGGGTCGATAGCGTTTTGATAGGCAAATGACTTACCGAAAACTTTCCAACAGCGACACACATAACTGTTTTGCCTGTAGTCCCCGGAATCCCTGTGGATTGCACATGGAACTGCACACAGATGAAGAATCCGTCATGTCACGAGTTACCCTGCCGGAGCATTTTTCCGGCTGGGGCCGGGTTGTTCATGGCGGTATCCTGTCAACTCTTCTGGATGAAATCATGGGCTGGGCCGGTCTTTATCTGTTGCGACAGATAACATTGACCAAAAGCATGACAATCGATTTTATCAAAGCCGCATATGTGGGAGAAACCCTCGAAGTCGTTGGTAGAGTAATGGGCACAAAAGGAAAACGAAACGCTGAAATTGAAGGGATTATCACCCGAGACAATGGAGAGGTCTGTGCGAGATCCAGGGGTGACTTCACAACCCTCTCACCCAAGCTGGCAATCCGCCTCGGCATTATGAACGAGGCACAACAGCAGCAATTCTTTGAACCCCTCTTCAAGCAAATCCAGGGGAACCATGATTGAAAAAATCATATCCAGTGGCATAGCCGGCGCAGAACAGGCCGCCCTCGACGCATCCATCAAGCTTGGTATAGCATATGGTGGTTGGATACCTATAGGCGGCCACGGCACCGTCGGCCCGGACACAGCCAGGTATAACCTGGTTGAAATGCCCACGGCCAATCAGGCGGAAATCCTCAAAAAAAATATCCGGGAATCTGATGGAACACTGATTTTATCCCATGGAACACTATCCAACAGAGAAGAAAACGCCGCAAAATCAACCCGCAGGTACAGCACGCCGCTGCTGCACGTGGATCTGAACAGTACCAGTGCTTTCAATGCCGCATCCCTGATCAATGACTGGGTTATCGACAACGATCTCACCATACTCCATGTCACCGGCCCTTCAGAAAATGAGGATGAAAAAATCTATCCGGCAACACTGGATATTTTGCAGGCTGTCTATTTTCTGAACCTGACAGAAACCAGCATGAACCAACCCATGGGGACACAGAATATGTTGACCCAGTCCCTGACAGCAGAACTGCCGCCCAAAACGGCTGAATCGATGATTGACATCATTATCAATGAGATGCACCTGAAGGACCGGACACTCCTGGCCAATTTGAGAGAAGAGGAGATCGCTCCACTTCAATTAACCATAGGGCTATACATCAAGAAAAAACTCGATATCTGGCTCAAAGATGAGACATTGTCCCATTTATGTGTACAGGCAGCCGAGAAGGAAAATATGGACAAGTCAAACATGCCTATGGTGATTATTAAATTGATGTGGAAAAGACTGAAAGATACGCATCGGCTGAGGGTGGTTAAATAAAGAAAGGGTTGGAGGGGAAATTTAATCGTTTTAAGTTTTAGGTGTTACGTTTTAAGTCAGCGCTGAATAGCCATCAGCAGAACCTAAAACCTGCTAATAATCTATCAGAGGCTTAAAGCTTCAACTCCATCTGCTTTAGTGGTTCTATATTGGACGGTTTGTTGTTACGTACCGTATTAACCTGTCTTGATACCGGGCGGCTGCATATTTCGGTAATGGTCATGGATTTGAGTATGTCCTGCAAGCCTTGGGTATCTTGAAATTCCGGATCAAGCCATTGCTGGTAGGCTTCGGGTTTAAGAATGACCGGCATGCGGTGGTGGATGTGACGCATGGAATCACTCGCGGTCGTGGTGATAATGGCGCAGGATCGATACCCGGAAGATCGCGTTCCCTTGTCATCCCATCGCTCCCACAACCCTGCAAATGCAAATGGCTTTTTTCCCATAATGGTCATAAAATACGGTTGCTTAAATCCCGCCTCTCCTGACCATTCATAAAACCCGTCTGACAGGATCAAGCACCTTCTCTGCTTGAAAGCGCTGCGGAAACTGGGTTTGGTGGATATGGTCTCGGCCCGTGCATTGATCATTCGAGCCCCCATGGAAACATCTTTGGCCCAGAACGGGACCAAGCCCCAGTGGAACTTCTCCAGATAATTTCTATTGTCCCGTCTCACAATAGCGAGAATTTCTTGAGAAGGTGCAATATTATAACTCCCCGTCACCTCTATACTGCATACGTCGATGGGAAACAGATCCAGCAGTTCCTCTTTGTTTCTATACCCCACAAATCTACCACACATGGGTTTCTCCCTTATCGGGTACGATCTCTGTAAAGTTTCGTCAGAAGAATGATTAACGGAAGCAGATGGTAAAGCAGGTCAAAAATATCGATGGGTCTGGACAGTGTGCCGTCTTTCAGCATCATCAGCTTTTCAGCCACGTGAGGCATGGGTCTAAAAGGTACCAGCAACATAAATACCGTAAAGATTATCAGAAGCGTATAGGGTATTTTGTCGAGAAATTTCCACATGAGTCATCTCCAAAAGCATAGCTTCCTGGCTCAGAATAATAGGCTTTGATTACACCCCAGAGGAGTGTAAGGAAACCCAGATAAACAAACTGGAATGTTGGAATAATGGAATTTTGAGCAGGAAACCGAAACCCTGTCTATTTTTGTTTTCTGTACCTCAATGGTTGTTTTATCGTAAGCGTGTGCCAAAATCAATTTTCTATTTATCCATCATTCCATCATTCCATTATTCCAACTGACTATCTGACTTGCTTAGCCAACTATCTCTAACCTGGCCGAAAGAACCCGCTTTTTAAAATCTGAAAAATGAGCAGAAGTCAACAACAGGTTTGGAATTCGCGAAGATTCTTTTTCCTTGACTCAAACCGGTTTCCATTGGTAATTAAACGTCTCGTCTCGACAATTCTGAACCGGTCTCCAGGAGAACCTGCCCATGGATATGAAAAGGGACTATTACGAGGATGTACAGTTTTTTACATCCGGTGTCATCGCCTTCTGGCTGAGTGTTCTGGTCATCGGACTCGCCATTTTTCCCTTTGTCGCTAAAAATTATTATGTGTATGTGGCCAATTTCATGGCCATCAATGTCATTGTTGTCATCGGTCTCAATATTTTGGTGGGTTACACCGGGCAGATATCCATGGGACATGCCGGTTTTTTTGCCATCGGCGCCTACGCAACAGTTGCCCTGATGACCCACGCGCACTTTCCCTTCCTGCTGGCCCTGCCTGCTGCAGGATTTATTGCCGCCTTTTTTGGTTTTCTGCTCGGCCTTCCTGCCTTGCGACTGGAAGGCCCTTACCTTGCCATCGCCACTCTCGGATTCGGCATTACCATCACCCAGATTATCGGGAAAATCAAGCTCCTGGGAGAACGCCAGGGCTTGCACGCCCCGGAACTGACCATCGGGCCCTGGCATTTGACCACTGACAAAGATTTTTATTTCCTCCTGATTCCCATCACTATCCTCCTGGCTGTCCTGGCCCGCAATATTGTCCACACAAAGGTTGGCCGGGCGTTTATCGCCATCAGAGATGCCGATATTGCTGCCGAAACCATGGGCGTCAACCTGACCCTTTACAAAACCCTGGCCTTTGCCATTAGCGCCTTTTATGCAGGCGTCGGCGGCGGTCTGTATGCCTTTGTACTCCGTTTTATCGAGCCGGAACTGTTCAGCCTGTTTATGTCCGTCATGTTTCTCACCATGGTGGTGGTGGGCGGTCTCGGCTCCATGATGGGACCTATAGCCGGTGCCTGTCTCCTGGCCTGGCTAGATCTTCAGCTACGGAATATTCTAAGCATACCCTATGTCGGTGAATGGCTTGAAGCTCTATCAAAAAGCTACTTCTCCATCACTGGTGTATCCAATATTCAGATGATTGTTTTTGGATCGATCCTGATCGCAATCATGCTTTTTGAACCCCTGGGCATCTACGGCATCTGGATACGAACCAAAAAATACTGGAAGATGTGGCCCTATTAATAAATTCGCTGGGCGAATTTATAAGACGCGGCTTTGCCGCTATTTATTTAGCGGCCAAAATAAATTGACAGAATGGTTTAATTCTCTTTCGTGTTTTCGTGATGGGTATTTAAAAGGATTGCAATGATCGATTTTCTGCAGATGGTTCTCAGTGGTATTGCCGTGGGTAGTTCCTATGCGCTCATGGGACTCGGCATGGTTTTGATCTACAAAGCATCCGAAGTACCCAATTTCGTCCAGGGCGAAATGGCGCTGCTGCCGGTTTTTATCGCCTACATGCTACTCAGTTCTTATGGACTACCCTACTACATTGCCTTTCCAGCCACACTCGTATTTGCATTTTTTCTGGGTTGTTTTCTGGAATTTGCCGTCCTCCGACGCGCCAAGGAACCGAATGTTCTGGGTCTGATCATCATCACCATCGGCCTCGAAATGCTGCTGATCGGTTTTGTCTCATGGAAATTCGGTGCAGACCAGCGCGCCATGCCTTTTCCCATATCAAGCTACGACAGTATCGTCATCGGTGAAATTTTTATCAGCACCCTGGATATGTTGACCCTGGTGGTAACCCTGATCATCATGCTGATCCTTTTTCTCTTTTTCAGGTTCTCCAAAATCGGTGTGGCCATGAAAGCGACCCAGCAGAACGAAAATGCCGCCGCATTGATGGGTATCAAGACACACCAGATCCGCATGATCACCTGGGGCATATCGGCCATGGTGGGCAGCGTGGCCGGACTTCTCATTGCGCCGGTCCTGATGGAGCCCTACATGATGTGGGACCCCATGCTCAAAGGTTTTGCCGGTGCGGTGGTAGGTGGTATGACATCCTTGCCCGGAGCGGTTTTTGGTGCCTATATTATTGGTATCGTCGAGCATCTGTTTGGCGGCTATGTCTCCATCGAATTTAAATCGGTGGTGGCCTTTGCGGTCATCGTCCTGGTGCTGTGTTTTAAACCGAGTGGCTTGTTTGCCCGGCATTATGTGAAGAAGGTGTAAACACACAGGTAGATAGACTGTAGGCTGTTAGGCTGTAGGAGAATACCGGTAATCGCAAAACACAAAATACAATACACCAATAACAAAACACGATACATCAAACACCAACTATCAAAAAAGGAGAGGAAGATGAAAAAAAATCTTTTATGCGTTTTTGCTGTGATGGTAGTGATGCTATTCGGTCTTACCTTGACGGCTTCTGCAGGAGACGGTGTCACGGACACGGAGATCCACATCGGCAATTGGGGCCCCCAAACTGGTCCGGCAGCTCCCTGGGGAGCCGTTGCCCGTGGGACCGATGCCTACTTCAAGATGATCAATGCCGAAGGCGGCATCCATGGCCGTA
>RCNG010000436.1_pt1 | contig 18765 bp, 15 predicted proteins | sample 2041371 | NCBI WGS metagenome assembly RCNG01 (sample SAMN09708227, study PRJNA481090) | Marine sediment metagenome, whole genome shotgun sequencing project. | biome: marine sediment; feature: ocean; material: sediment; isolation source: Sewage treatment plant 1 marine sediment (STP1) ... | reverse complement strand
AGACTTCCTGTCGGACACGAAGCTGCGAGCCGAGCTCGATGCGTGCGCAACGGCGTTCGAGACGCTGCTCTTCGAGACGCGACAGGGACGGGTGCTACGCGACGGCTACCAGGTCGTCATCGTCGGCAAGCCGAACGCGGGCAAATCCAGCCTGATGAACCTGCTCAGCGGACAGGAGGCGGCGATCGTCACGGAGATAGCCGGCACGACGCGCGATATTCTTCGCGAGCAGATCGACATCGATGGGCTGGCCGTAGAGCTCGTCGACACGGCGGGGCTGCGCGACGATCCCGGGCGCGTAGAAGCAGAGGGCATTCGTCGTGCGCGCAAGGCAATCGAAAGCGCCGATGCGGTGCTGTGGATTCAGGATGCGACCGACAAGGATCATGGTCGTATCGATGAGACGTTGCCCGAAAATATCCCCGTGATCGTGGTCCGCAACAAGATCGACCTCTTGCGGGAGGCCCCGGGTGACGTCGATAACGTTGTGAGCCTGTCGGCAATCAGTGGCGCCGGTGTCGATGCACTGCGCCGGCGCATTCGGCAGCTGGCTGGTTATGAGAGCCAGGGAGAAGGCGCCTTCACGGCGCGCCGCCGCCACCTCGACGCGCTCCGGCGAGCCCGGGCCAGCTACTTACGCGGCCTGAAGGCACTCGAAGAGGAGCGCGCGGGCGAGCTTCTGGCCGAGGAGCTGCGTCTCAGCCACCGGGCGCTCGGCGAAATCACCGGCGCGATGTCATCGGACGAATTGCTGGGCGCGATATTCTCGGAGTTCTGCATCGGCAAGTAGCCGCGCGGGCACGCACTGTTGAAACGCCCGTCAGTCAGGGTCAGGGTCAGGGTCGGAAACGCGGCGCGACAATCGACAATTCCGTGACCGGTCCATACTCGCTCAGCGCTTCGCGCAGCGCAGCCGCATCGCCAACAACAACAAAAACCACGTCGTCGGCGGATGGATAAACCTCGTTAATGGCATTGCCGATGCCCTCCGCGGTTGCGGCGTCAAGCGACGCGGCGTAACCGTTGACGTAGTTGGCATCAAGGCCGAACAGCTCGAGCAAGGAGAGCTGTGCGGCGAGCTGCGTTGCCGTTTCAAGCCGTGGTGGAAACTGGCCCATGATGTAATTGCGGGCGGAATCTACCATCGGCGTATCCAGGCCTGAGTCGCGCAGCGTTTCGAGAAGATCGAGCGACATGTTGATGGCTTCGATGGTCGTTTCGGTCTCGGAAAACGTGCTGATAGCCACAAAGCCGCCAGCAGCGAGGCGCTGCAGTATCGACCCTGCGCCGTAAGTCAGGCCGGACTCGATGCGCAATGCGTTATTCAGCATAGAGGTGAAGCGCCCGCCAAAAACCGTGTTCGCAATGTCCAGCTCAGCGCGGCGCCCGTAATCGATACCAACGCCAACATTGCCAATCCAGAAATAGGCCTGCGTGGCGTCGGCCTTATCGATAAGCAGCACGCTCCGACCCGACTGCCTTTCGGGGGCCGGCGTTGCAGCGAGCGCGATTGCCGCAGCGCGCCACTTACCGAACAGGCTGGTTAACCGCTGCTTCATCGCCACAGCGTTGAAGTCGCCGACGACCGAGACAATCAGCCGGTCGCCACCGACATGGTTTTCGTAATAGGACAACACGTCTTCGTGCGTGATGTCGGCGAGAGACGATTCGCTGCCGCCAACCGGGTTGCCGTAAGGGTGTTCGCCGAAAATAAAGGCGCGCCCGTAGGAGGGCAGCAAATTGCCTGGGCTCGACCCCTTGGCCGCCTTGATCAGGTTAATGGAGCGGTCACGGAGCTTGGTGAGTTCATCTTCGGCGAGTGTCGGCTGCAGCAGCACGTCGCTGACGAGCTCGAGCATTAGCTCGACATCGCGCGACAAAAAGTTCGCGTTGATCGTGACGGACTCCTGACCGCCCGACACTGATAGTTCGCCACCTACGCGGGCAACCGCCTCGGCGAAGCTCGCCGCATCGCGCTTGCCGGCGCCGTACTCCAGCAGCCCTGCAAACAGGTCGGCGAGGCCGCCACGACCGACAGGGTCGGCAGTCGCGCCGCCGCGAATAACCGCGCGCAGCCCGATGAGCGGTACGTCATGTTTTTCGCTGAGCAACAGGACGGTGCCGTTCTCGAGCTCGATCCGCTCATGCTCGGGCAGCTCGATACCGGCGGCAACAGCGCCCGTAGCAATGAAAACAATGAAAACGGCGAGGGCGCTGACAAGGGCGCGTTGCAAGCGGCTCATGGTGCATCTCCCGCGGCGTCAGCCGGTGCGCGCAGTATCCCAAGCGTCATATTGCCGCGGCTGAAGACCTTTGCGGCGACCGCCTGCAGCTGTTCGCGCGTCACCGCACTGATCTCATCGGGCTCCGTAAACAGGTTTTCGAAGCTGCCGGTGAAAACCTCGAAATTACCCAGGGCTGACGCCTTGCCGTTGATCGTAGCCAGCTGCCGCCAGTAATTTGCGAGCAGGATGTTTTGTGCTTTGTCGAGCTCGGCGCCGGTTACACCCTCGTTCGCTGCGCGCGCCAGCTCATCGAGGACGCGGGCCTCAACGGTGGCCACGTCGCTGCCGGGAGGCAACGTGAGGTGCAGGTACACGAGCCCCGGGTCGAAGCCCTCGTCCTGCCAGCCGCCAACCGACAGCGCTATCTGCTCCTCCTCAACCAGCAGTCGATGCAGGCGCGAGGAGCTGTCGCCGACAAGGACCTGCAGCAGCAGGTTCATGTGCCGCGTCTCCGCGTCGGCGGCCGTGCCGGTGTGGAAGGCAAGGTGCAGCAGCGGGGTTTGCGTCTCGGCCGCGACGACGATGCGTCGCTCGCCTTGTTGTTCGGGCTCGATCGTGCGCACCGGCGGCGGCGGGTTCTGCCGCGCGATGGGCGCGAAATACTGTTCGGCCAGCAAGAAAACCTCTTCTGGTGACACCGCGCCGGAGAACACCATGGTGCAGTTGTTCGGCGCGTAATACGTCTTGAAGTATGACTCGAGGTCGTCTTGCGTCCAGCGTTCCACGTCCGACGCCCAGCCAATGACTGGCAGGCGATAGGGGTGTGCAACAAACGCTGCGGCGCGCATTTGTTCGTACAGCCGTCCGAAGTTGTCGTTATCGATACCGCGGCGGCGCTCCGAATAAACGACATTACGCTCACTGTCGATCATGTCTGCGTCGAATTCGAGGTACTCGAGTCGCTGCGCTTCGATCTCGAAAATCGTCTTCAGCGCCGAGCGCGGAAACCAGTCCTGGTAAACGGTCAGGTCATGGGACGTGTACGCGTTGTTGGAGCCGCCCGCAGCCTCCATGATGCGATCGAATTCACCGGGCTCCAGTTTATCGGTGCCGTTGAACATCATGTGTTCGAAGAAGTGTGACAGCCCACTGATGCCCGGGTACTCGTTACGGCCGCCGGCCCGGACGAAGTTGTACAGCGCCACGTTCGGAATGTCGTGGTCCGGCCAGACGATAATGCGCAGGCCATTCGAGAGCGTGTAAGAGGTTATTTCTTTCGGCACACCTGCGGCGAGCGGAGAGTCGTAAACAGGCCGCAAGGGAACCTCTTCGACCGGCTCGGGACGCACGAACTCGAACTCGGGCAACAGGCGTTCGCCGATGAGTGCGGCAACACCGAGGACACCCAGAACGGCGACCGCCGCATTGAGCTTATGGCCGGTCTTGTAAACGATCGACTGCGTCTGGTCGTGCTCGAGCCCCTTCTTCACGCCCTGCGGCGTGATCTCGTAAACCCAGGCAAAGATCAGCGCCACTGGAAAGCCGATGGCCAGCAACAGCAGCACAAACTCCCTGGCCCAGAGTGGCGCGATTCCGCCGCCCACCGCAAGGTCGACGGCCCAGGCAACCAGCAGGCTGGTTACCGCGTATAGCAGGGCGACCTTCAGGACATTGCGGCGCCGCAGTTCAGCAAACAGGGACATAGTAATTATTCTTATCGCCGGACCCTCCATGGTGGAGAATCGGCCGGCATTGTCAACCGCCTTGACGGCTTATGTCGAGGCGCCCTAGCCGAGCAGGCCTTCGCGCCGGTACAGGCGTGCGCAAACCCAGGTTAACAGCGCGCACAGAAACAGGGTGCTGATGACCGAAATCGCAACATGCAGGCCGTTAACCGGTTCGTTTTTGACGAGGTCGACCAGCAGCAGGTGCTGGCTCAAACTGGGAATGAACATGAACTCGAGTCGCGGCCGGAGTGTCAGCAAGCTGACGATCAGGATCGGCAGCGTTGGCGCGATCAACAGCACGCTGAGCCAGGTCTGCGCTTCGCGATAGCTTTTCGTGAAAGAGGCAACCAGCGTCATCAGCGCGGCGCCCAGCAGAATAAATGGCGCGAACAGCAGGAAGGCCGCAAGCATGACGTCGGGACCGAAGTTGGGCGTCATCCCAAGCTCCTGCAACGGCATGAACTTGAGCGCCACAAAGAAAGAGGCAAGGCTCAGCGTCAGCGACAGCGCCATGAACAGGCAGGTCGCCGCGATTTTGCCGAAAATCAGCTGGTCACGCGTGATCGGCAGTGACAGCAGCGGCTCGAGGGAACCTCGTTCGCGCTCACCTGCCGTCGTGTCGATGGCGAGGTACATGCCCCCCATCAGGCACGCGAAAATAAAGAAGTAGCTCATCATGCCTAGCAGCAACGCGGAGCGCCCGCTGGGCGTGGAGACATCGATCTCGTCAATATTGATCGGGCGTAACACGGCCGGGTTGACGCCGCGCACGAGCAAGCGAATCGTCGCCAGTTGCTGGCTGTAGCTGGATAATGCGCGACGCAGGCGTCGTGCTTCGCGCTCTGCGTCAGTGTTGGCCTGGTCGGAAAGCAGCTCGACTCTCGCGGGGGTTGTGCTGGCAAGCTGTTCGCCAAAGTCTTCGGGGATGACCAGTATGACGTCGCTGCTGCCCGTGGTAACCGCCTCGATCGCTTGTGCTTTGTCACCCGGCGCATCAACAACATCGATGTTTTCGCTCAGCAGATAGCGCATCAGGTTGGGCGCATATTGCGCGCCAACGACCGGCAGCTCCATGGCTCGCTCAGAGTTTTCGATCGACTGCTCAATCGACAGATTAATGGCAAACGCAAACAATGCCGGGCCGAAAATCGGGCCCATGATCAGCGCGGACGCCAGCGTGCGTCGATCCCGCAGGTTGTCGATGATTTCTTTGACGAAAATGGTGAAGGACGTTCTCATCATGCCGGCGGTACCTGGTGGATGGCGTGTACAAACGCGTCTTCGAGATCGTCGCAGCCGGTGCGTGCACGAATGCCGTCGACCGAGTCGTCGATCGCCACCTTGCCGTTTGCAATGATGCAGATGTCGTCACAGAGTGCCGCCACCTCCTGCATGATGTGGCTGGAGAACAGTATGCAGCGGCCGGAATCCTTGAGCTTCAGAATCAGCTCGCGCAGCGAGCGCGTGGCCATGACGTCGAGACCGTTCGACGGCTCGTCAAGAATGATGTTTTGCGGGTCGTGCACCAGCGCGCGTGCCAGCGCGACCTTGGTGCGTTGCCCCTGCGAAAAGCCCTTGGTGCGTCGTTCGGCAAAACTGTCGATTTCGAGGAGGCGCACGATTTCGTCGACGCGATCGTCGACCTCCGCTTTGTCGATGCCGCACAGGTGTGCAAAGTAAGCGATGTTCTCGCGCGCGGTCAGTTGTGGATAAAGACCGGCGCCGTGGGGCAAGGCGCCAATGCGCTGGCGAGCACTCAGCGGGTCTCCGACAACATCAATGCCGTCGATCGTCGCGCTGCCCTCGTCCGGCTTCAGCACGGTGTACAGCACCCGCAGCGTGGTGGACTTGCCCGCGCCATTGGGGCCGAGTAGCCCGGTGACCTTGCCGTCCGGCGCCTCGAAGCTCACGCCGCTGACGGCGCGCACTTTGCCGAACGACTTAAAGATACCGTCGACCCGGATCATGGCTGCGGCCCGGAAAAATCGAGGAAGAACGGCATGACGAAGGCGCGCTCGAGACAGGTGGCATCGAGTGCATCGAGGTCGGTTGTTGCAACAAAATCCGCGAGGAGCTCTGGCATGCAGCCGACGGCAAGCTGACCATGCCCCTGTCCCTTCCCAATGAGGTGGCGCGCGTTGCCAAGGTCGACGGCAGCAAGGTCGGCATAACGCGGCGGCGTAATCGGATCCGCGTCGCCGGACAGCAGCAGGACCGGTATCGACGTTGCGAGCGGCACCTTGAACTCGTCGTCCACCGGGCCCGCCGGCCAGATCGAACAAATCGTGTCGATCGCCTCGAGCTGTACGGGACCAATGTAGCTTGCCGCGAGGCCCTCAAAATCGATCGTCGTCTTGTCGTAAAAGGGCGCGTCCTCACTGCACATCACGGCGTTGTGCATGCCGATCGAGAGCGATTCACTGAGGCTGACCACCGTCATCTGAAACTGCGAAGTGAGCGGGACCCAATTGCCGTTTGCGGCCTCATGTATCAGCAGCGGTAGCAAGGCGATCGTGGTCGGGTGGTAGAGAAGTAGCCGGACTGCCGCAGCGAACTCACTGGTGCCGAAGGTCACCTCCTCAATGCGCCCGGTGTTCGGGTGCGGCGTGCTGACGACAACGGGGGCATCGCGCAGCGTCGTTACCAGGCGCGCGAACGAAGCCGCTACGCCGGGAAAGCGTTCGTGGCAGGCGGCGTCTTCGGCGCAGCGTTCGAAAATCTGCTCCACGGCCCGCTGGCTTTCTGTGGCGATCTCCGGGCCGAGTGAAATCTGCGGCGGCACGACACCGTCGAGCACGACGGCGCGAGTTACGCTCGGGTACTGTCTGGCGAAATGTTGCGCGACGCGAGTGCCGTAGGAAATGCCGTAGAGGTTGAGCGCTGAGTAGCCTAATGCGACGCGCACTGCCTCGAGGTCAGTGACTGCGACGCTGGTCGTAAAGAAGCGCGGGTCGTGCGGCAACTGTGCGAGGCAGTCCTCGGTGACCTGGCGCGTGATTTCAGCCGAATAGGTGCCGGCAATCAGCTCGTCGTCAACGTCGCAGTCCAGCATGGATGATTCGCCGGTGCCGCGCTGGTCAACCAGGAGCATGTCGCGATTGCGGCGCAGGGGCTCGAAGGCGTTCTGGTATGACGCATAAAACTGAACGGTGCTCTGGCCCGGCCCCCCGGCAATCGGCACCACGGCGTCACTTTCGGGGTTCAGGTTCAGCGCCGGTACAACGGCGACGCGAAGCGTGATGTCAGGCGAGTCCGGAGCGGCGGGGTTTTCGGGGCGCAGCATGTTGCCGCAGCGCGCCTTGATGCTTGGATACGAGGGGCCTGCCGTGATGCGACAGGGCTCGAGTTCGAGTGTCTGGGCATGCCCCGGTGAGGCCACAAGCAGGTTGGCCGACGCTATGACGGAGAGGACGACAACAGCACGCAACATTCTAAGAAACCGCAAGCGAATCAGCGCGCTATCTTGGACAAAGCACTGCAGATAGTAAAGCAGCGCGCCCGCTGGGCGCTGGCAACGGCAAGGGTCTGCGACTAGAATCGCGCCCCAGCCCGACTTATCGCCACCTGGTCAGTTAATACCATGCCCGAGCAGTTTGATGTCATCGTCGTTGGCGGCGGCCACGCCGGTACGGAAGCCTCACTGGCGGCCGCGCGCTCGGGTGCCCGCACGCTGCTCATTACCCAGAGCGTCGCGACGCTGGGGCAGATGAGCTGCAACCCGGCGATCGGCGGCATCGGCAAGGGGCATCTGACGCGGGAGATCGATGCGCTGGGCGGCGCGATGGCGCGGGCAATCGATCGGGCGGGCATCCAGTTTCGGACGCTGAATAGCAGCAAGGGGCCGGCGGTGCGCGCGACACGCGCGCAGGCGGATCGCGAGCTTTATCGTCGAGCCATCCGCAGGCTGCTCGAGGGTCAGCCGAATCTGTCCATCATGGAGCAGTCGGTGGACGATCTGATTGTGAGCGGCAGGGTAAGCGGGAGGGCCAGCGGCGAGCGCGTGACCGGTGTTGTGACGGACCGGGAGCAGCGCTGCCATGCGAAAACTGTCGTGCTGACCGTCGGCACGTTTCTCGGTGGCCGCATCCTCATTGGCCGCACTGAAGAAGCCGGCGGCCGCGTTGGCGATGCACCGTCCAATGCGCTTGCAGCGCGCCTTCGCGAGATGCCGTTTCGCGTCGCACGCCTGAAGACCGGTACGCCGCCGCGCATCGACGGCAAGACGCTGAATTACGCGGTGATGACCGAGCAGCCCGGGGACGTGCCCATGCCGGTCTTCTCGTTCATGGGCGCACGTGCCGATCACCCGCAGCAGGTGTCGTGCCACATTACGCATACGACGACGGCCACCCACGACATTATTCGTGGTGCGCTCGATCAGTCGCCGATGTATACCGGCATGATTGAAGGGGTCGGGCCGCGCTATTGTCCGTCGATCGAGGATAAGGTCGTGCGTTTTGCTGACAAAGCGTCACACCAGGTTTTCGTCGAGCCCGAGGGGCTGCACACAGACGTGGTCTACCCCAACGGGATCTCGACGAGCCTGCCGCTTGAGACGCAGCTGCAATTCGTGCGGTCGATTACCGGTTTCGAGAAAGCGCATATCACGCAGCCCGGCTACGCTATCGAGTACGATTATTTCGACCCGCGCGAGCTGCGGCCGACATTGGAGACGCGGCATTTGAAGGGCTTGTTCTTTGCCGGACAAATCAACGGCACAACCGGCTACGAAGAGGCCGGCGCGCAGGGCTTGCTGGCTGGCATTAACGCGGCAAATCAGGCGCGTGATCTTGATGCGTGGGTCCCCGCGCGACACGAAGCCTACCTGGGCGTGCTCGTTGATGACCTGATCACGCGCGGCGTCAGCGAGCCGTATCGAATGTTCACGAGCCGGGCCGAATACCGCCTGACGCTCAGAGAAGACAATGCGGATCTGCGCCTGACACCAATCGGCCGGGAGCTCGGGCTCGTCGACGACGAGCGCTGGGCGCGGTTCAATGCCAAACAAACAGCGGTTGTGAGCGAACAGCGGCGCCTGGGAGGTATTACGTTGTCCGCGGGCCGTCTTAACGGTGACGATGAGCGGCTGATTGGTACGACGCTGCAGCGAGAATGTACGGCGACGGATTTGCTGCGACGCCCCGAGCTTGATTACAACACCGTCACCAGGCTTTCGGCCGTTGGCGCGATGTCCGCTGATAACCTCGATAGTGACGAGGAACGAGAGCAGGTTGCGCTACAGCTCGAAGTGCAGGCGAAGTACGCCGGCTACATCGAGCGTCAGGAGCGCGAAATAGCGAAACACGCGAAACAGGAGGCGCTGCGTCTGCCGGAAGACATCGACTATGCATTGGTCGGCGGACTATCCAACGAGGCGCGCCAGCGACTGGTAACAGCGCGTCCCGTCACGGTTGGCCAGGCGTCCCGGCTTGAGGGCATGACGCCGTCCGCCGTGTCCCTGTTGTTGATTCACCTGAAAAAACGGACGCTCAGAAAGAGCGCCTGAGATCCTCGATGACACGCTGTCGGCGACCCCGCCCGGGCATCGCTGAACAGTTTGTTGACGTTACTGGAACATGCCCAGCGGTATCGGCATCGGGGCACCGTTAATGGTGAGCAGACCTTTCGCGTATTCGGCCTGCATTTCGTAAACGTCACCGTTTTGCTGCAGGAAGCCCATGCCGACGGCGGCGCCGATCTGCGGATTCATCTGCATCGCCATGTCGAGCAATTCTTGCGGAATCGAGATATCTGCCGAGGCCTCGGTCGCGAGTAGCAACGACGTCCACTCAAACGTCGCGGCATCGTCCTGTTGCACCTTAAAATCAAGCTTCGTCTTGACGGTGCCCATCGGCAGGGTCACATCGAGCTGATCGACGCGCAGCTCAACCCCGGCAGCAAGCAGCCGCTTCAGGTCATCTCCCACGAGCGCCATCATCTGCTGGGGATCAGGGTTCGGGCCATGCGCCTCGAGCGCTGTCTGAATCGCGCCAATCGCCTCGGCATCGGCGCCTGCAAGGCTGACATCGGCAACCACGCTAACCTCTCCATAATGTGGGATGGCCTCGGAATCGATCTCGAGCTGCGTTCGCCCCTCGAGCAGGCCGTTCTTCAACTCGGTTTTGCCGTCGAGCTTCATGTGTTTGATGCCGCCGGCCGATACACCATTGGTGGTGGCCGACAGGCTGCCCAGCTCGATGTGCATATGGCCGGTCGAGAAACCGTACTTTGTCGGCGCCTGGCTACCGGTGAAACTCAGGCCGTTGAGCTCGACATGATCTTGCCCGTCTTTAACGCTGAGTTTGCCGATGCTGCCTGCGGCGGCAACGGTGCCATTCCCGGGGTTGGTGGTGACGTCGATATCCGATTCATCCCAGGTGACCGTGCCGCCATCCTCCTCGATCGACCCCGCCGGCAGGACATAATTTGATTGCAGCTCACCGCCAATCGAAACCTTGCTGTAAACGCTGCCCGGGAGGTCGACGGTCTTACCGTCCGGGAGCTCGATGCTCAGCGTGGATACCGCGTTGCCCAGCCCCGGCGCCAGTGAGCCTTTGTCCCGCGACATCGAGCTGACCGGGATCAGGCCATGGTCCAGCCGCGTATCGATGATCAGCACCGGCAATTCGCCCAGATCGTCCGCGCCGGCCATGGAGCCGAGCAGGCGCTTGACATTGTCGTCCTTGATTTCGACGCGGTGCTGACCCTGCGAGGAGAACCAGCCGCGATCGAATTTCTCGGAGGTGACGACCAGGCCGCCGCTTTCCTGAGCCGCCCAGTTCAGGTTCTCGTCGACGCTTTTCTCGGCCAAGCGGCCGATGAGGCCGGGCGAGATCAGGACGACCAGGGCAAGAGCAACCAGCAGTACGATAATGCCTTTTTTCACGAGTAATTCCTGTTTGGTCAAGAGCAATTCAGAGATGCTAGCATGCGTACATCGCAGAACAGACCGTTAGCGCTAGAAATCGACGCCGAGTGTCACTACCATAGCGCCCTCGGAAAAGCCCGGGCGTTGGTCCGGGCATGGAAACAGCCTGAAAATCACATGATATCGAACACGAAAATGGTAGCGCGTGCTGCGGCACTTTTGTTAACCGCGGTATTTATGCTGCAGCCTGCGAGCGCCGCAGGCGATGCGGAGGCCGGCGAAAAGCTGGCCTACACCTGCCTCGGGTGTCACGGCATCGAGGGCTATCGCAACGCATACCCGTCTTTCCGGGTGCCAAAACTCGGTGGCCAGACACAGGAGTATCTGGCCATCGCGTTGAAAAACTACGGTGACGGTAATCGCCCGCACCCGACCATGCAGGCGCAGGCGCACAGCCTTGGCGATCAGGGTATCGAGGACGTTGCTGCCTACTTTGCCGGCATCGGCAACGACACGGTAGCGGCCGGCGGCACGCAAGACACCGGTTTCGAGAAGGCGCAGGCTTGCGTTGCCTGCCACGGCGCCAACGGCATCAGCATCTCGCCGACCTGGCCGACGCTGGCCGGACAACACGAGGACTATCTCGAACACGCGCTCAACCAGTACCGCGACGGCACCCGCGTTAATGCCGTCATGCAGGGGCAGGCGGCATTGATTGCCGAAGAAGACGTGGCGGTGCTGGCGCGCTACTTCGCCCGCCTCGAGGGTCTCGAGACAGCCTCCCCGGAGTAGACCGGACGGCGATCGCCGATAACTGATGCCAGCCAACAGCGCTCACACGACGGACATCGGCAACGGCATTACCGCGATTGATACCGAATATCTGCGGCCGTTGCAGGACGCCAGCCACCTGATTGTCCACGATGGCCGCGGCGCATTCGTCGACACCGGCGCCAATGCCGGCGTGCCGCTCCTGCTTGATGCGCTGCGCCAGCAGGAGCTCGACGTCGGCGATGTCGACTTCGTGTTTCTGACGCACATTCACCTCGACCACGCCGGTGGCGCGGGCCTGCTGATGCGGCAACTGCCGAATGCGCGGTGTGTCGTGCATCCGCGCGGTGCACCGCACATGATCAACCCCGAAAAACTGATCAAGGGCACCGAGGGTGTTTACGGCGTGGAGCGCACGCGCGAAATGTACGGCGAGATCGTACCGATCGAAGCAGACCGGGTGGTAGTGCCTGACGACGAGCAGTGGCTCGACTTCAACGGGCGCTATATGCAGGCGCTGTTCACGGAGGGACATGCCCGGCATCACTACTGCCTGAATGACCCCGCATCCAGGGGCGTGTTTACCGGCGACAGCTTTGGCGTGTCCTATCGCGAGCTCGATACCGCTGCCGGCGAGTTCATTTTTCCGACATCGACACCCGCGAGCTTTGACCCTGTTGAGGCGCACCGGGCCGTCGATCGCATCATGAGTTGTTCGCCTGAGCAGCTGTACCTTACGCACTACAGTCGCGTGCAGAATCTCCCGCGACTCGCCAATGCGATGCATGAGGGCATCGACGCGTACGAAAAAATGGCGCTAGCTTGCAGCGACGCTGAGGATCGCGCGGTCGCGCTCGAGGCGGCCATGTACGATTATCTTTCGACGGGCCTGATCGCGCATGGCTTCAAGGGTGACGACGATGCGATGCGCGCAGTAATCGGGGTTGATGTCACGCTTAATGCCGCGGGCCTTGTCTCCTGGCTGGCGCGCCTGGATAAACAGGGATAAAAAAAGCAGAAAGAATGGACAGTTTTCGCGCATATCGAATCGACAGGCAGGATGGCAGTGTGGTTGCTGAATTCAAGCAGCTGGTGCTCGATGACCTCACCGAGGGCAACGTTGTCGTTCGCGTCAGTCACTCGACGATCAACTACAAGGACGCGCTGGCGGCGACCGGCAAGGGCAGGATTCTGCGGCGCTACCCGCTCAACGGTGGCATTGACCTGGCCGGTGTTGTGGTGAGTTCGGAAGACACGGAATTCCAGCCCGGAACCGCGGCTCTGGTGAATGGCTGCGGCCTGAGCGAAACGGTGGACGGCGGTTACTCCGAATACGCGCGCGTCGACAGCAAGAGCCTGGTACCGATACCGGAGGGCATGACGGCCGTCGAGGCGATGCAGATTGGCACCGCCGGCTATACCGCGGCGCTGGCCATACACCGCATGGAGCAGAACGGCCAGGCACCGGACCAGGGTCCGATCGTGGTCACAGGGGCGACCGGTGGTGTTGGCAGTATTGCGATCGACATGTTGGCCGGGCGCGGTTACGAAGTGGCTGCCGTTACTGGTAAAGCGAACGAAGAGGACTACCTGCGGACGATCGGGGCGGCGCAAGTTCTGCTGCGCGACGAGCTTGATCTGGGCAAGCGGCCGATGGAAAAGGCTGAATGGGCGGGTGCTATCGACAACCTGGGCGGCGATTACCTCACATGGCTAACGCGCACGATGCGTTACGGGGGCAACATCGCGAGTATCGGCCTCGCCGCGAGTCCGGCGCTCAACACGACCGTATTGCCATTCATATTGCGGGCCGTCTGCCTGCTGGGCATCAACTCTGTCGATACCCCCTGGGATTTGCGGCGGGCCGTATGGCAGCGCATCGGCGGCGACCTGAAGCCCGGGCATCTCGGCACCATCGGGCACCGGACCATTTCCTTCGATGACCTTCCCGATGCCTTTCAGGCTTACATCGATGGCACGGTGACGGGTCGCACGGTTGTGGAAATAAATTAACCACCCGCTCTATTTGGGAATCGACCTTCCCGTAGTTTAGACTCCTCGCCCCTGAACAGAGAGTACGCGAGATGAGTGCAGGAACCCGATTTCGCACCGCGCTCGAGGCGGAGAGCCCGCTTCAGATCGTCGGCACCATTAATGCATTTACAGCCATGCTGGCCGAAAAGTCCGGGTTCAGAGCCATTTATCTGTCCGGTGCCGGTGTAGCGAATGCATCCTACGGCCTGCCCGACCTGGCGATGACGACCCTCAATGACGTCTGTGAGGATGTGCGGCGCATTTGTTCCGCGACCGAGCTGCCGCTGCTGGTCGATATTGATACAGGCTGGGGCAGCGCCTTCATGATTGGCCGCACAATCCGTGAAATGACGTGGTCCGGCGCTGCGGCGGTGCACATGGAAGATCAGGTCGCCGTCAAACGCTGCGGCCATCGGCCGGGCAAAGCGCTGGTGGAGACTGCCGAGATGTGCGATCGGCTGAAAGCGGCCGTTGACGGCCGCATCGACGACGATTTTGTGGTGATGGCGCGCACCGACGCCCACGCGGTCGAGGGACAGCAGGCCGCGATCGATCGGGCTGCGGCCTACGTGGAGGCAGGTGCCGATATGATCTTCGCTGAGGCACTTACCACACTTGAGGAATATCGGCAGTTTACGGATGTCATTAAAGTACCGGTACTCGCCAACCTGACGGAGTTCGGTAAGACGCCGCTGTTCACAACCGAAGAGCTGGCAAGTGTCGGCGTGGCGATGACGCTGTATCCACTGAGCGCGTTTCGCGCGATGTCGGCCGCGGCGCTCGATGTTTACGAGACGATCAGGAAAGATGGCACCCAGCAGGCCGCTGTCGACACGATGCAGACACGGATGGAGCTTTATGACGTGCTGGGTTACCAGTCTTATGAAGACAGGCTCGACGCCCTGTTTGAAGAGCAGGGCCTGAAGACGGGAGAAAAACATGGCAGCTAACAAGAAGACCGGCGGACTGGCCGGCGTAACGGCAGGCGCGACCGCGCTATGTACCGTTGGCAAAGAAGGTGCCGGTCTGACCTACTGTGGTTATGATATTTACGACCTTGCGGATAACGCGAGCTTCGAAGAGGTGGCCTATCTGCTGCTGCACGGCAAGCTGCCCGCGCAGGCCGAGCTTGGTGCGTACATCGCGACCATAAAAGCGAATCGCGGCCTGCCCGAAGCGCTAAAAGCAGTGCTCGAGATGATTCCGCATAACGCGCACCCGATGGACGTCCTGCGCACTGCCGTCTCTTTTCTCGGCAACATCGAACCCGAAGGCGACTTCTCGAATCAACAGGCGATCGCCGATCGTTTACTGTCGTGCCTCCCATCGATGCTGTTGTACTGGCACCGTTTTCATACCGACGGCGTGCGCATCGATACTGAGACCGACGACGACAGTATTGCCGGGCATTTCCTGCACATGCTGCACGATCGGGAGCCGCCGGAGTTGCACCGCAAGTGTCTGGACACAACGCTTATCCTTTACGCCGAGCATGAATTCAACGCGTCAACGTTTGCCGCCCGGGTCATTACGGGCACGTTGTCCGACATGCACTCTGCGGTCTCCGGCGCCATCGGTGCGTTGCGCGGGCCGCTGCATGGCGGCGCCAACGAAGCCGCGATGGAGCTCATCTCGCAATATGACTCGGCCGAGGCGGCAACGGCTGGCACCCTCCAGAAGCTGGCCGACAAAGACCTGATCATGGGTTTCGGTCATCGCGTGTACACAACCTCGGACCCGCGCAACTCGGTCAACAAGAGAATGTCCAAAGCGCTCGCCGAGGACGTCGGTAATACGACGCTGTACCCGGTCTCCGAGGCCGTCGAGAAAGTCATGTGGGACGAGAAGAAACTATTCGCGAATGCCGATTTCTTTGCGGCGAGCGTCTATCACTTCATGGGCATTCCGACGTATCTGTTTACGCCGATCTTTGTCTGCTCACGCATCACGGGCTGGGCGGCACACATCATGGAGCAGCGCTCCGACAACAAACTGATTCGTCCGGCGGCCGATTACATCGGGCCCGATCTCAAGCCATGGGTTGCCATCGAAGACCGCGGCTGAGGCGGCACCAACCAAAAACTCGGAGACACTATGTCTAACGTGGATATTCGCTCGGCCAAACGTGCCGACTGGGACCAGGCGCTCGTCGATATTGCGGACTATGTCTGCGATTACGAAATCGACAGCGACCTTGCATTCGAAACCGCCCACTACTGCCTGATGGACACGCTGGCCTGCGGTTTCCAGGCGCTGGATTACCCGGCCTGCACCAAGCTCATGGGGCCCGTTGTTCCGGGCGCCACATTAGCCGGCGGGGCGCGCGTGCCGGGAACTTCCTATGAACTCGATCCGGTGCTTGCGGCGTTCAACATCGGCGCCATGAATCGCTGGCTCGATTTTAACGACACGTGGCTGGCCGCTGAATGGGGCCATCCGTCGGATAACCTTGGCGGCATTCTCGCCGTTGCGGACTACCTGAGCCGGCAGGCACGCGCGCTGGGCGAACAGCCGCTCACCATGCACGACGTTTTGACGGCCGCCATCAAAGCGCACGAGATCCAGGGCGTGCTGGCCCTCGAGAACAGCTTCAACCGCGTTGGCCTCGACCACGTACTGCTGGTCCGTGTTGCCTCGACAGCCGTGGTGACACGGATGCTCGGCGGCGATCGCGAACAGGTGTTGAACGCGGTGTCGAACGCGTGGGTCGACGGCTGTTCGCTGCGCACTTACCGCCATGCGCCGAATACCGGCTCGCGCAAGAGCTGGGCAGCCGGTGACGCAACCAGCCGCGCCGTGCGGCTCGCGTTGATCGCCATGACCGGTGAGATGGGTTACCCGTCTGCGCTGAGCGCCAAAACCTGGGGCTATTACGACGTCCTGTTCAAGGGCAACGAGTTCGGCCTCCAGCGACCGTACGGCAGCTACGTCATGGAGAATGTGCTGTTCAAGATTTCTTATCCGGCGGAGTTTCACTCGCAGACGGCGGTCGAGGCCGGCATGACACTGCACCCGACCGTGAAGGAGCGCATTGATGATATTGAAAAGGTCGTCATCGAAACGCAGGAGGCCGGCGTGCGTATCATCGATAAGACCGGGCCGCTGGATAACCCGGCCGACCGTGACCACTGCATCCAGTACATGGTTGCCGTACCGCTGATCTTCGGCCGACTCACGGCGGCTGACTACGAAAATGCGGTGGCGAACGACCCACGTATCGACGAGCTGCGCGCCAAGATGACGGTCACTGAAAATCCGCAATACACGAAAGACTATTTCGACCCGGAGCTGCGCTACATCGGCAACTCGGTGCAAGTGTTCTTCAAAGACGGCAGCAGCACGGACCGCATCGAGGTGCACTTCCCGATCGGTCATCGCCAGCGCCGCGCCGAGGGCATCCCGGTGCTCAAGCAGAAGTTCGTCGACAGCGTCTCGCCGAAGCTCGCCGCGAACCAGTGGACGAAGCTTGACGCGCTGTGCGCCGATCGAGAGAAGCTCGCGGCGACATCGGTCGATGATTTCATGGCCCTGCTGGTCGCGTAAGTAACCCCATCCGGCTATTGGCGGTAACGATGCGACCACAGTTGATAGCAACCGCCATCGGCAGGCTGGGCCAGGAATTCCCGACCGGTGCTGCGGAGAAATTCGCGGCGTTACTGGCCGAGCTCGAAAAGTGGAACCGGCGCGTCAACCTGACGGCGATTCGTGACCCCGATGAAATGGTCACCGGCCACCTCCTCGACAGCCTGGTCGCCAGGCCATTGCTTGCAGGAACCCGGGTCCTCGATGTTGGCACGGGTCCGGGCTTTCCGGGGCTGCCGCTCGCGATCGCCGAGCCGGACCGACACTTCACGCTGCTCGATAGCAATCGCAAGAAGATCATGTTCGTGCAACACGCCGCCGGATTGCTCGGCCTCGATAACGTCACGGCAGTCAAAGGCCGTGGTGAGGACTATGCACCCGGCCAGCGCTTTGATACGGTGATTGCCCGGGCGTTGGCCGCGTTGCCGCGTCTCGTGGAGATAGCCGGGCATCACGTAAGAGAGGACGGGGTGTTCGTGGCGCTCAAAGGGCGTTATCCGGCAGAAGAACTCGAACAAATGAGCGGCAAACCGTGGGGCCACGTTGTAACGGAGCTCAGTGTCCCGGGCCTGCAAAAGGGGTCGCGGCACGCGGTGCTGTTGCGACGGGAGTAACCCCCGCAAACGGATCAGGCTAATTTCATGACGCGTATTCTTGCAGTAGCAAACCAGAAAGGCGGGGTGGGTAAGACCACGACCTGCGTCAATCTGGCCGCGTCTTTGGCGGCGACGCAACGGCGCGTGCTGTTGGTCGACATAGATCCACAGGGCAACGCGACAATGGGTTGCGGCATCAACAAGATGGAGCTGGAAAACTCCACTTGTGACGTACTGCTCGGGGAAGCGACGGCGGCAGACACAATCGTCTCGGCGCCCGAAGGCGGTTTCGCCGTGTTGCCTGGCAACGAAGAGCTGACGCTCGCGGAAGTGCAGCTCTTACAGGAAATCGGGCGCGAGATGAAACTCAAGAAAGCGCTCGCGCCGGTTGCGGGACTTTATGACTTCATCCTCATCGACTGCCCGCCGGCCATCAACATGTTGACCATCAACGCGCTTACTGCGGCGAATGGCGTGCTCGTACCCATGCAGTGCGAGTACTACGCGCTGGAGGGGCTGAGCTCCCTGATTAACACGATCGAACAGGTGCGAGAGTCCGTGAATCCGGATCTCGAGCTCTATGGTATTTTGCGCACGATGTTCGACCCGCGCGTCAACCTCTCCAACGAAGTCTCGCTGCAGTTGATCGAGCACTTCGACCGCAAGGTCTTTCGCACGATGGTGCCACGCAACATCCGGCTGGCCGAGGCGCCGAGTTTCGGTCGTCCGGTGTTGTTCCACGATCGTTCGTCGCGCGGCGCTATTGCCTATCTTGCGCTGGCGGGCGAAGTGCTGCGACGTGAAGATGCGCTAATGGCGGAGGCGGTATGACTTACGACTTGACGAGGCGGCGCTCGGCGCACCTCGAACCTGGATCCTGATCAATGACACCGAAGAACCGACTGGGCCGCGCCCTCGACGCCCTTCTAAGCAAGCCGGTAGCAAAAACCGCGATGGGGGTT
>RCNG010000435.1_pt1 | contig 18767 bp, 11 predicted proteins | sample 2041371 | NCBI WGS metagenome assembly RCNG01 (sample SAMN09708227, study PRJNA481090) | Marine sediment metagenome, whole genome shotgun sequencing project. | biome: marine sediment; feature: ocean; material: sediment; isolation source: Sewage treatment plant 1 marine sediment (STP1) ... | reverse complement strand
TGTCCTGGCGCGCCAGAAGGAAATCCACCAGGGGCAACAAGTTGACCAGGTGGGCGCGGCTGGCCAGTTCGGGCACCACACCTCCGAAATGATCATGAAGATCGACCTGGGAAGAAACGAGATTTTCCGCCACCCCGGCTTCGCTGTCGTACAAGGCCACGCTGGTGTCGTCACAGGAGGTTTCGATGCCGAGGATCTTCATGCCGCTAGTCCTGTCCGGCAGGATCGGTAGGCCAGATCTTCTCCCGCAAAGGGGCCGTGGCGCTCGCTTCCTTTTCCATTTCCTCGAAAACCGGGCCCAGGGCGTTTGCGATCTCCCGAACCAGCACCGACCGGTTGCTGCGGCCGCGCGCAGCCATGGTCCCGGCCCTGCCGTGCAGGTAGGCGCCCAGCAGGGCGGCCTCCAGGGCATCGACCCCTTGGGCCAAAAGCCCGCCCACCAGTCCGGTCAGCACGTCTCCCGATCCGCCGCGCGCCAGGGCGTCGTCCCCGGTGGGATTGATGAACACGCGGCCGTCGGGGGCGCCGATCACCGTCGGGGATCCCTTCAGCATCAACACCACCTGCCACCGGGCGGCCAACTCCCCGGCCAAGGAAAGGCGGCGATTGGTGACCTCCGCCGTGGTCAGGCCCGTCAACCGCGCCAGTTCGCCGACGTGGGGCGTCAGAACGACCTGGTCCGACCCGAAGGCCGGCTCTTGGCCCGTGCGGGCGAAAGCGTTCAGGGCGTCCGCGTCCACTACTACAGGCAGGGTCAGGTCCGCCAGGATCCGACATACCCACTGGTCGGTGGCCGGGTCGTCGCCCATTCCCGGCCCCAGCGCCAGGGCGTTCTGGCCAGTCAGCAATTCATCCCGGACCGCCTCCGGCCAGGGAGCGATGGTCCCGGCGTCCGTTTCGGCCACGGCCCAAGTCAAGGCTTCGGGCAACAGGACCCGCGAAGCGGTCTCCAGGCACATCGGCACCGCCAACGAAACCAGGCCGGCGCCCGACCGCAGCGCTCCCATTCCCGCCAGGTGGGCCGCGCCACCGAAATTCCGGGAACCGGCGGCGATCAGCAAACGGCCGCACTGGTACTTGTGGCTGGTCCCAGGACGCGGCGGCAGAAGCTCCAGATACTCCCGGCGCTCGAGCCAGTGGAGGTTGTCGGTGTTCCGCAGGCAAGCGTCCTCGTCGAACCCGATATCCACCACCTCGAGGTCACCGACAAAGTCACGACCCGGGGCAAGCAGCAGCCCGAGCTTGGGTAGGCCCACCGTCAAGGTCAGGTCGGCGGCCACCGCGACGGGGTCCACCCGGCCGTCGTCGCTCGAAACGCCGGAAGGAATGTCGACCGCCACACAGGGCATACCCGCGTCGTTGACGGCCCTGAACAAACTGGCATAGGTGTCCCGCAAAGGGGGCTTGATCCCCGTGCCGAATACGGCGTCCACCACCACGTCGGCGTCGTCGGCCAGATCCCTGAACGTGTCCGGCCATAGGTCCGGTGGAGCCACGATCACGGTCACGGAGTCGGGCAGCCGGTCATGGTTCAGCCTGGCGTCGGGGCTCAGCGCCTCCGGTTCGCCCAGCAGCATCACGCCGACGGTGCAATCCTGCTCGGCCAGCAGGCGGGCCATGACCAGGCCATCACCGCCGTTGTTGCCCTTGCCGCAGAGGATCAGGACAGCCGGGCCATCCCCTTCACCCGCGTGTTCGTCGTGCTCATGGCCGCAAGCTCCGTGGTGGTCCTGATCGGCGGTCCCGGACTCCGCCAGCCAATCCAGCAACACTTCGGTCATGGCCCGGCCGGCATTTTCCATGAGGTGAGCGCCGGGCACCCCGCCGTCGATGGTCTCGCGGTCGATGGCCGCCATCTGCCTGGCCGTGCAAACACGCATGTCAGGTTTCCTTTCCCGGGTGGTCGGGGCCGTTCAGATGGTCCAGCACGTCCAGGAGCTGCAGCAGATCATCAGCCACGAAATCCGGTTCCGTCGGTTCGCTTTCGATCTTGTCGGCGTATTTGGAGTACTGGTCCCCGTACCGGGCATAGACCGTATGCAGTCCGGCGTTGCGGCCCCCGAGAATATCGCGCTCCTTCCAGTCCCCGATCACCACGGCGTTCTCGGCCTCCACCCCTAGCCTTTCCAGCGCCATCAGAAATCCTGCGGGATCGGGCTTGTGACTGCCGGTCTCGTCGAAGGTCAGCACCAGATCGAAGGTGTGCTGAAGGCCCAGGGCGGTCAGGCGCAGCCAGGCCTCGAACCCTGGTGCGTCGCTGACCACGGCGAGCTTGTAACCCTCCTTGAGCAGGCGGTTCAGGACCATCTTGGCGTGGGGATAGGGCACCAGGGAACCCTCCCGGCCCCGGCGGTAGGACACCACGCCGGCGGCCAGCATCCGGTGGTCGACCCGGCCCACGGTCTGCTCCAGGAAGATGTTGAACACCCGCTGGTGTTCAATACCCTTGTCCTTGTAGATGGCGAAAATCTTTTCGGTCGCTTCCTCGCGCGAAAGGGGCAGACCCACGTCGATCATGGCGTCGACCGCGGCGGTGATGGAATTTTCCTTGGCCTTCATGAAATCGGTCAGGGTATTGTCCAGATCGAATATCACGGCCTGGATGTGTCGGTCGACCTGCTGCGGCACGGCGGCACCTTTCATTGGTTGTTCCCGGGGACCGATACTAACCTGTTTGCCCTGGGATGTCCCCGGCGAACCGACCCCTGCGGTCCCGCGGTTGATCCCGGGCGGCCCAGCGGCGATCTTGGAGAACATGTACGACCTGAATGATAACAACAGCCCTGCGCCTATCCAACCGCCGGGAATGTGGGAAACATGGAGCCGGGGCCAAATCATGGGCCTGGCCGTCCTGCTGATGGCCGGCAACTTCTTTTTCCAGATCCTCATCTATCTGGCCCGGGAAGACCTGTTCCTGCCCGTGCTGGCCGGCGCCGTGGCCGGGGTGTTGCTACCGATGGGCATCCTGGTGCAGCGGCAGGGCTTCTCGTTGCGGCGGGATTTCAGCCTGACGGCCCCCCACCCGCTGATCCTGGCCGCATCCGCCCTCATGGCGGTCTGCTCGGTGATCCCCACTTCGCTGCTGGCCGAACTTTCCCTGCGGCTGCACCCGGCCGATCCCCAGTGGGAAAGTTTCTTCCGGGAGCATCTGCCGACCACCACCCCGGGAATCCTTCTGGCCGTGGTCACCGTCGTAGTGGTGGCCCCCCTGGCCGAAGAAATCGTCTTCCGGGGTTTACTCCATCGTTTGGCTTCGTCCATGTGGGGAGCCGTCCCGGCGGCCATCATCTCGTCCCTGGTGTTCGGCATCGTCCACGGGGAACCCTGGTTCCTGTTCGGTCTGGTCGGCGTGGGGTTGGTCCTGGCCTTCATCTACGAAGCCACCGGTTCGGTCACCGCCTGCTGGACCGCCCATGCAGTCCACAATTCCATTTCCCTGTTTTTCATGCTGAACAGCGAGGGAGAACTGGCCGAATCCCAGACCGTCACCATGCAGGACTGGGGCCTGGCTGCGGGGTCGCTGGTGGGGCTCCTGCTGATCGGACGGTTCCTCTGGTCCGGGCGTGCCAAGCCGGAAACCGTTGAACTGGCGGAATGATTTGCGGAAGTTGGTGCCGGGCAGGCCGGCCTACTTGACGGACTCGCGCAGGGTTTTTCCCAGACTGATTTCCCCGTTGTCGATGCGGATGCTGAACCCGCACTCGGGATTGTGGCAGACCCAGGCCTTGTAGCGGATGGGCGCCCCATCCCGGCCGTAGTCGGACAGGGGCAGCAAAAGGCCGTCGTTGCATTTCTTGCAGGCAGGAAAATCCATAGTCGACTCCGTACTCTCGATACCGTCACTGGGCCTGGCAGATCCGTTGGTCCATAAATCCTAGCAAATTTGTAGGCAAAATCAACCAATAAGGGTTAAGCGGGCCAGAAGAGGAGCTGCCAAGAAGACACAGGTCAGGTTTTCTGGGGTTTCTTCCGCGCCGCCGGGAAGAGGATGTTGTTAAGGATCAGACGGTAGCCCGGCGACGTCGGGTAGAGGTCCAGGTCGGTCGGGGGATCCCCGACCCGGTGCTGGTAGTCTTCGGGATCGTGGCCGCCGAGGAACGTCCAGGTCCCCATGCCGCGCTTGCCGTGGATGTACTTGACCTCATCGGTGCCATCGACCGCGGCCAGCACCGTCACCGAACGCTTGAGATGCCGGCGCCCGTAGCCGGTGGTCTGACCCAAAAACCCGTTGATCACGTTGACGTGGTTCTGGGTGAGCATCGCCGGCACCGGATCGTACTTGGCCGCAAATGCGAACAGGGTAAAGTAGTCGGCCATCGCGCCGCGCATCATGGCGTAGTTGCTGGTGTCGAGGTCCGAAAACTCGTAGACCATGGGGTTGGTCCGCAGCTTGAAATCCTGGAACGCGAAGGTCTGCGAGAAGTCGACCTGGCTGCGGTAGGCCGGATCGTAGGGCGTGTTGTCGAATGGCGCGGGCACGATATCGGTTTGCAGCCAGGCCAGGGCGATGTCGATGGTGTCGGTGGCACTGCACATGGCGAACAGGAACCCACCGCCCTGAACGTATTCCTGGATGGTGGCCGCCACGGCGTGCTTCAGCTGCCAGACGTTTTCATAGCCCAGCTCGCTCGCCAGTTCCTGGTGAAAATGTTTCTGTTCCAGGTACCAGGGTTCGAGCCCGAAATTGGCATAGAACTTTCCGTATTGCCCGGTGAAATCCTCATGGTGAAGGTGTAGCCAGTCGTAGTCGCCCAGCTGGCCCGACAAGACTTCGACATCGTAGATCACGTCGTAGGGAACCTCGGCGTAGGTCAGCGCCAGGGTCACCGCATCGTCCCAGGGTTGCATGTGCGGAGGGCTGTAAACGGCTATTCGGGGAGGCTTTTCGAGTAAAACCTCATCCATGTTCTCCTGGGCCACCGTCTGCCGGATGGCCGCCACCTCGGCGTCGCCGATCTCCTCGAAATCCACCCCCAGAAGACGGGCGTCCAGGCGCAGCCGCTGGTTGTCCTTTATCAGGAAACTGCCCCCGCGGTAGTTCAGCAGCCAGTTGACCTTCTCGCCCGCCTGCAGGCTGTGGAACGCCACCCCGTAGGCCCGCAGATGGTTGGTCTGGGTCAGGTCCATGGGCACCAGCAGGAAGCGTTCTGCGAAGGCCGGGCCGGCGGCTAGCATCGCTGCCAGGCCAATGATCAGGATCAGTTTCCGCGTCATGGTAGGGTCCTCAGTTCGTCGCGCACGTCATCGATGAAGAGATATCCGGGATACTGGGCCAGAAGACGCTCCCAGGCCAGCCGGGCCTCCATGTCACGCCCGACGTCCTGCAGGATCCGGCCCCGCGCCTCCAGCGCCCGGGCGGGATAGCGCCCGTCCGGATGTTCCAGCACGACCTGATCCAGCAGGGCCAACGCCTCGTCGGTCCGGCCATTCTCCCGGTACAGGAGGGCCAGTTCGAACCGGGCCCTCTCCAGCAGGTGCTGGGGCTCCTCGAGGTCCAGTTGCGCCGGCACCTGGGCGACGAATCTTTCCAGGGCTTCCAGGCGCTGGTCGGGCTGCGCCGTCAGGTCGAAATAGACACTTTCGCCATAGGCAGCCAAAATCGTCGGTCCCCCGCTGGGGTTGTCCATCTCCTCGGCGATGGCCAGGCCCAGGTCGAGAGCATCGTTGGCGTAGGGAGCTCCGGGGTTGTCCAGGGCGACGACCGCAAAACGGTCGCGCGCGGTGCCGAACTGGCCCTGGGCCAGATCGAGCCGGGCCAGGTGATAGTGCGCATGACCGCCGGCTTGCCGGAACCGGGGATCCCGGCCCAGGTTGTCCAGGACGACCCGACCGCGCGCGGTGTCCCCCGCCGCCAGGTAGCACTCGCCCAGGGTCAGGCGGACCAGGGCCACACCGGTCGTCGGCAGATCAAGGTCGAGCAGCAGGCGCTCCAGGCGGCGCGCGGCCACCTCCGGTTCGTGCAGGACATCGCGGGTGTAGGCCGCCAACCGGATCTGAGAGGAATACAGGTATTCGCTGGATGGATTCACCTGGCGCACCAGGCCGAGCAGTTCGCCGAAACGGTCGGCCGCTAGGTGCGGGTCATCGCCCAGTGCACCCATGTCCAGGGCCAATTCGCAGACCTGGGCCAGCTGGTCGGACGCCCGCCGTCGGAGGACCAGATCCGGATTCGCCGGTCCGGAAAGGGTTTCCAGCACCGCCAGGAGATAGTCCACCGCGGGCTGGAGCTGGGGCCCATCGCCAATCAGTTCCAATTCCCTGACCAGCAGGACTGAATTCTGCAGCACCGAGGTGATGGACCCTCGCCCGACCATCAGGGGCTCCACCAGTTTCAGGGCCTTGTCGGTTTCCCCAGCGGCCACCAGGAGGTTGGCCGCCAGCAGGGCTTCCGCACCCTGCGCCTGCGGCTTTCCAGCATGTTCGATCAATCGTTCCAGGAACGGCGCGTGATCGGCCGGCCGGTAGGGACCTTCCAGGAGCTCGGTTCTCAGCAGCGAAATATTGAAAGGGTTCGCCTGAAGTTCGGCCGCGATCTCGTCGGCGGCCTCGGTCTGCTGGTCCATAAGCAGCAGCCCCACGGCGCGCTGGCGGCCCAGGAGCCTGTCCTCTTGAAGGATGACCCGCATGGAGTCGATGAGCGCGACGGCCATCGCCTGCCGGTCGGCCTGCTGAAGCAGATCGACGCTCACCATGGTGGCGCTGCGCCCGTTGGGATTGGTGGCGATGAACCGCCCTATGGACTGCAGGGCGCTGTCGGGCTGGTCCACGGCCAGCTGGGAGGAGGCCAACGACCGCCACAATCCCGGATTCCTGGTCTGGACCTGGAGGGCCTCCCGGCACAGAAGAATGGCCTCCTCATGATCTTCCTTGAGTTGCGCCAGCTTGATGCGGCGGGTCATGAGTTCCCGCTTGAGTTCATTGTGTTTGGACAGGTCTTCCAGGAGGGATTCCGCCCGGCTCAGGCTGCCCAGGGACAACAGACGGTCCAGTTCGATCAACCGGCGGCGCAAATTCAGGAGCGAATCCCGATTCATCGGCACGGTCTGCTGCTGAAGTTTCGGAGGGATTTTCAGACGGTCGGGCTGCGGATCGGCCGGTTGGGACCGGGGATCCTTTTCGGTCTGGCCGGCGGCCCGATCCGAGGACAAGCCCAGGAAAAACCCCATCGCCACGAGCAGCAGAAGTGGCCAGCGCCTGATGGTGCAGGAACAGCTCACGGCATGTCCCTCCCGTCGGGGGACCCGGATTCGGGCGCGGGCAGATTGTCCAGACGCCGCAGGGAATCCAGGGCCGTGAAGTAGCGGCGCACGAGGTCGCGGTATTCCAGCGGCGCTTTTTCCAGGGGCTGATAGCGCAGACGGAAAGGTTGATCCAGATCCTCACCGTCGGTGCCGTCGCGGCCGTCCTGGGGATCGAACAGTCGGGTGGCCGTCTGGCTTTCCCGCCGCGTGGTGTAGTCGCGGCGACGCACGGAATTCCTGGCGTCCAGCATGCGGCTAAGGATTCTTTCTTGCCTGACGAGGGTTTCTTCGCTGACCAGCCCGTCATCCAGTTCGCGACTGATCGTTTCCATGTTGCGGCCCATTTCCCCCAGGTCCCCCAGGACCCTTTCGCCTTCGGGCCTCTCTGCCTGGCGCTCCTCTTCGGCCATTTCGGCCATCTTGCCGGCCAGCCCCGCCTGCTCTTCTCCCAGGCGTTTCATCTGGGAGCGCATTTCCTGGCTCATGCCCCGGTTGGCCAGCATGCGGCGCAGTTCCTGGGTGGCGCCGTTCAACCCGGCCTGCTGCTGGGCCATCTGTTTGAGCTGCTCGCTCATCGAGGGCATGGATTGGCTGCTGGATCCTCCCCCGCTGCCGCCGGCCATCTGGGCCTCGGTCAACAGGCTGATCACCAGGCGGTTGGACGCCGCCAGACTTTCCCGGGCATGGACCCGGGCGACCTGGGAACGGTTCTCCTCCATGCCGCGCAGGCTGCGGCCCATTTCCTCGATCAATCCGTCCAGCTTCTTCAATAGCTTCATGATGCGATTGGGCGCTTCATCCATCAGTTGCGCCAGATTGTCCCGGACAACGACGGTCGCCTTCTGTACGCGGTGCTGGGCCCGCGTGAGTTCCAGGGAGCGCAGGTCCCGCAGGTCAGGCGGGATCACCGCCGCGATCTCCTCCTGCCGGGTGGACAGGGCCAGCAGATCGGCCGCCAGTCCCCGCAGCGACGAAACCTGTTCCATCTTCATGGCCATCTGCATGGCTTCCTGGGACTGGATCATGACGTGGTACAGGGCGCCCAGATCGCGCAGGGCCTGTTCCTGCATCTTGGCCGCCTGGCCGGGGTCCATCTTCATGAGCTGCTCCGAGGCTTCGCTCATCTTGCTTTCGCTCTGCTGCTGCTCCAGCTTTTCGAGGGCTTCCTCGAGGGCCGTCTCCATCTGATCCTGGCCCGCGGCGTCGGGATTTTCGGCATTCTGCTTCCGGAGTTCCTCCAGGGCCTCCTCCAACTTTTCGGTCAATTCCTTCAGCTCTTCGGTCAAGGCTTCCTGGCGTCGGGCCAGCTCTTCGGCGGAGGGAGTTTCCTGGTCGGTCGCCCCTTCTTCTCCCTGCTCCTGTTGGCCTTCCTGACCTTCCTGGCCTTCCTGACCTTCTTCACCTTCCTGGCCCTGTTCACCCTCCTGGCCTTCTTTACCCTCCTGGCCTTCCTGACCCTCTTCTCCCTCTTGGCCTTCCTGGTTTTCTCCACCTTCCTGGCTTTCTTCACTCTCCTGGGCGGCGGCCTGTTCCTTTTCCAGCTGACGGCTGAGGTCCGCGAGTTCCTGCTGCTTGCGGATCATCTGTTCCAACAGCGAAGCCAGACCTTCCAGCTGCTGCTCCTGGGCCATGCGTTTCATCATGGCCAGGGCGGCGTCCAGGCGACGTGCCATGTCCTTCTGGTTGCGGGCCACTTCCTGCATCGCGCGGGCCACCTCGTCGGGCGACACCTGACCCGAGGCCTCTTCCATTTTCTTCAGAAGATCGTTGAGCCGTTCGCTCCCCGACTGGGAGAGCAGTTCGGAAACCTCTTCGGCCTTGTCCTGCTGGGCCTCGGAGGTGAGCTGGCTCGCGGCCAGGCGGTCCAGTTCCTCCTGGAGCTGCCGCGCCACCCGGGCCAACTCTTCCTGGAGGGTCTTTTGCCGCTCGATGGCGGCCTCCATCTCCTGCTGACGCGCCCAATCGGGGAGGGGATTCTTCATCAGTTCCCGGGTCAGCCGGTCAAGGTCCGCATCGAGTTCGCCGCTGCGGCGACGCATTTCCTCCAGCTCACTGCGACGCTCCTCGCTGGTCTCCGCCTGGCGCGCCAACACGTCGGCGGCCGAGGGCAGGACCAGCCTGACCACCCGAGACCGTGTCCGGGCAGGCGGTCCCGGCTTTCGGTTGTCCACCGCATCGACGACCAGTTCAAGGGCATCGCCCGCCACCAGATCCAGATTGGCGGCGGTGATTTCCAGAAGAAAGCGAACCCGCAGATTCGACCCATCGGTCCCCGCATCGTTGGTTTTTACCCCGAGAGGACCGGCCGCGGTGGAAAGGGTGACGGCCGCCTGGGCGGACCGCCAGAAACGACCGCCGGTCCAATTCCCATCGGCCTTGTCCGCAGGGGCCTCACCGGCGGCCTCGGTCCGCACCAGGAGGTCCAAACCGGCCAGCCCGTAGTCGTCGGCGGCCTCGACCTCGAGCGTGAATTCCCCGGAAACCGGCAGGATCCCGTCATCGTCGGCCCGCACCAGACGCACGGCCGGTGCGGCGTCTTCAGCGGCAGCCACTTCATACAGAAGCGGCGAAATATTTCGCAGTCCGAAGGAGTCCTGCAGCGTCACGGTAAAGGCCGCCGCTTCGGCGATGTGCAGGGTGCCGCTGACGATCAGGGAATCCACGGCCATGGCCAGGGAATCCCCGGAGGCGGTCACGATGTGGCCCCGATCCACGGGATGGTTCACGGTCCCGACCAGCTGCACCATGCTTCCAGCGGGCACTTCGAACCAGGTGGGCACGCGGGCCATGTCCTGGATCGGGAGCCGGGTGTAGGCGGGCGGACTCACCCGCGCCGACAACCCGGTCAGCAGGGGATGATGACGCACGGCCACCTGTCCAACCTCCGTGACCATGGCTCCCCGCACGAATCTCCAGGAAAAATCTTCCCGCACTTCCGGGAACAGGGCGGTCCACTTGCGGTAGGGTTCCGGCAGACCGGGGGCCGCCGCGTAGACGCTTTCGGTCCGGGTATCCAACCCCTGCCACAGACCGCTGCCGATGCGGATCTCACAGGCGGGCGGCTCTGGGTCGTCTGCGAAATCCAGGGCCGCCAGCTGCATGTCCTGGCCCGCAATCACAAAATCACGATCACTCACTCCGTAGAGACCGACCAGTGAAACCGTGACCGGATCGGGCCAGGGTTTCGCCAGCCGTTTCGCTCCCCGCCATAGATCCTCTGGACCAGTCACTGCCAGCAACAGTCCCAGACACCCCACGGCCAGCAGGCCCAGACTCCAGGTACGAAATCCGGGCAGGACCAGAACCTGGTCCGGATCCAGGGTATCGAGAATCGTATCGGCACGCCCGAACAGCCGCCGGCGCAGCTCCATTCGGACGGGATGGTTGCCGCCCCAACGGTCGGGCAGCCGGGCCGCCTCCTCGGCGGACACCAGGATGTTGGCGAAATCCCCGCGACCCTCGATGTTGCGGACGAGGTCCCGTCGACGGCGCCACGGCCGCAGGGGCTCCACCAGGAATTTCCCCACGGCCAAGACCAACACCAGCACCAGGGACATGGTCAGGCCCCAGGCGAAAAAGACCGCCGGCCCCTTTTCCCCTCCGGCAACCCAGGTCGCCAACAACAGGGAACCCCCGCCAACCGTCAGAGCCCGCACCAACCCGAAACCCAGGGCACGCCTGCGCGTGAGCGCCAACAGGCGCCCGAGCCGGGTCTGGAAGGAGGAGTACTGCTTCTCGGTGGCCATGCTGTCTTTCCGGTCAGGGATGGGTCAGTGCGTACATCAGGATGTTGACGGCCATCTTTGCCGCCGCCTCACGGACTTCAGGGGGGTCGCCGTGGACAGCCGGGTCCTCGAGCCCGTCACCGATGTCCGAGGAATAGGAATAATAGAGAACCAGACGCCCGTTCCTGAAAACGCCGTAACCCCGCGCCGGTTCCCCATCGTGTCTATGGATCTTCGGCAATCCGGACAATTTATAAAACGAATGATAGATCGGATGGTTGCCCCCGATCGGTTCCAACTCGTTGTCCGGGAACAGCTGGGCGACCATTTCGCGGAACGAAGGATCCAGCCCGTAGTTGTCGTCGGCGTATAGGAAGCCGCCGGCATCCAGGTATCGGCGCAGTTCCCCCCGCTCCCGGTCATCCAGGGCAATGCGCCCGTGGCCGGAAAGATACAGGAAGGGGTAGCGGTACAGATCCTCGCTGTCCAGGGTCACCACCACATCCGTGGCCGCGGTGGGAATACCTGTCCTTTCCCTGAACTCGGTCAGCCAGTTGGGGAGGCTGCTGGGATCGCAATACCAGTCCCCCCCGCCTTCATAGTGCAGCCGGGCGATCCGCACTTCGGGCTCTTCGACCGGACGCCCGATCGCAGGCGACATAAGTGCGGCATGGACCAATACCGTCAGGACCAGGCCGGCGACCTGTCCGGTTCGCGAATGAACATTCATGAATCTTCGGGATCCCTTTCCACCGGTGTGCCAACAGGGAGGGTCAGTTCCGCGACGGCGCCGGGGCCGTCGTCGCGGTTGGCCAACGTGATGTCGCCGCCCATCCGATCCGCCAGATTCCGGCTGATCGCCAGGCCCAATCCCGTACCTTTGCTCTTGGTTGAAAAATACGGGTCAAACAGTCGATCGGCCACCTCGGCGGGCAAACCGGAACCGTTGTCGGTCCAAACCAGGGTGACCCGATCGCCGGTGACCCGCCAGGTGATGCCGAGGGTTAACCGTTCTTCGGGCCGGGCCGCATCCAGGGAATTCTGCATGAGATTCCCAAGGATCTTCTGCAGGGATTCCCGGTGGGCCTGGACCAGGGGCAGCGGATCGGGGGCCATATCCACCGCGGGCAGGGAAATCCCCGCCGCCCGGGCCACTTCCTTTTCCTCGGTGCGGATATCGGGCCCGACGCCGTATCCGGCCAGGACCTCGGCCACCATGGCCTGCAGATCCACCTCTTCGGTTTCCAGTTCCCCCGGCCGACCGAGCAGGCTGAATTCTCCGGCGATGCTCCGCAGCAGGGTGACCTGGTTCAGCACCCGGTCCACCGTTTCGGTGACGATCCGGTCCAGCTGGGGATGCTGGTCGTTCCAGGCCTGGCCCAGCAGCTGCACCGACAGCTGGATGGGTGTCAGGGGGTTCTTGATCTCGTGGGCCACCTGGCGGGCCAGCTCGGCGTTGATGGCCATCTTCTTGTTGTCCAGGAACTCGGTGACGTCTTCGAAGACGAGCATGGTGTCGGTGCGGCCGTCCGGCAGGTCCAGCGGCGCCATCGCCCCGCGCAGGGTGCGGCGGCCGTCCTCACTGGACAATTCTCCGCCCACCCGGTTGGCACCGGCGGCCAGTTGGCGGAATCCCGCCAGCAGCCTCGAGGCGCTCTCACCGTCGTCTGCGCCCGGCAGGAATCCCTCCAGGATGTCCCGCCCCGCAGGGTTGAGCGCCACGATTTCTCCTTCGGTGCCCAGGACCGCCACGCCGACGGTCACCCGGTTCAGGACCGTGGTCAAAAACTGTTCCCGGGCGGCCAGGGTGTCCCGGGCCGTTTGCAGTTCATCGCGCATGAGGCTGAAGGCACCGGCCAGCCGACCGATTTCATCGGAGCTGGGATCCGGCAGCGGCGCCCGGAAATCCCCCTGGGCCAAGGACCGGGTGGCCGTCAACAGCAGGCGCAGGGGCCGGAAGATGTTCCAGGACATGAGCAGGGCCAGCATCAGGGCCGTCAACAGGATCAGGTTGGCCAGCCCCGTCAGAAACAGCACCGTTTCCCGACGCTGGGCGGCGTATTCCCGCTCCCGGTCCGGGAACGTGAGCGCCAGGACCGCCGGCAGCCGCCGCGGCCGCAGTTCCCCCCGCTGGTTCCGCCCGAAGGCAGGCAGAGGCTGGGCCCCGGTGAAGGCGAAGGGACGTCCGGGGGCGGCAAACACCGCCTGCCCGCCGGGATGGTCCAACAGGGGGCCCATCGCCGTCGGGACGGCCAGAAGGGTGGCCTCGCCGGAAAACACGGTCGCCGGTTGGCTGGCCACCACCGGTTGACCGTCGAAACGCACCATGGCCTCCCCGTTGACCAGATCCGCCAGACTACCCACCAATCCCGCATCCAGGACCTGCCGGTAGAAAAATGACCCCTGGGTCCCGGTCCCCGAATGCCCGAGGTTGTCCCCGGGACCGTCCGTTGCACCGGGCAGGAAATCCTCCAGTTCGATGGGGATCACCGTCCCGACGTACAGCTCTCCCGAATCCCTGATCATCACCAGGGGCGCCTCGCGGCCGGCGGCCAGAAGGTCGCGGGCCTGGGCCTCGTTCAGGTTGCTGAGGGTTTCATCCAACAGGAGTTGCCCATCCGGTCCAAACACCATGCCCTGCCGCACGTCCATGGGGCCCACGGGCCGGTTGCCCGACAGCTGGCCTTCGAGCAGGTCGCCGATATATTCGCTGGCCGCCAGGGAACGGGCCTGCTCCACCAGCAGGCCGCGCAGCTGTTCCACCGCCAGCGCCAGGCCCGACCGTGTCTGGGCTCGGGCCTCGCCGCGCACCCGATTGTGACCCACCTTGTCCACCGAGGTGCCGACCACCAGCAACAGGACCAATCCCAGCAGCAGATATCCCGCCAGAAACCGTTCCTGGAATCCGGGACGCCAGGGCTCTGCTTCGGGCCGTGTGCGATCCGCCACCAACCACCGGTGGGTCTGGATGGCTCCGAACAAAAGGAACAGGAGGGCCAGGTTCAGGAGCATGAGACGGGACAGGTCCAGCAGGTCGTCGCGGAAACCGGATTGCTGCAGGCCCAGCAGGAATCCTTCGCCCGCCGTCCGCGCCGCTTCCGGTGGCAGATAGTTCCATTGACAGAGCCAGGTGCGCCCCCCCAGGGGAATTTCCGCCAGGGTACGGCGGCCTGCACGCAAGTCCTCCACCACTCGATCGGTTTCGGGGCCGGGAAAACCTGCGTGGCCGGCTTCCAGCCAACCGGTGTCGTCGGCCCGAAGAAGAAGAAGGGGCCGATCCACTTCGGCCCGGGGCCGGTAGCCAGCGGCCCTCAGATCCGGACCGCCGCCCAGTTCACGCAGCAAGGTCGGGATGTGCCAGGACCGGACCGGCAGTTCGACGCGGATCCAGCCCCTGCCCTCGGTCCGGGCAACTTCGGCGGCGACGACTTCCTCCTGCCCCCCGGTATAGATCCGCCGTTCGGTCTGGAAAATGATGTCCCGGTCGTCGGCCACAGCGAGGCCGTCCATCCCGACCCAGGCCGAACGGGACACGATCTCGTACTGGTAGGTGCGCAGGAATCCCTGGGCGAAAAAACTTTCTTCGTCCCCTTCGTCGTCCACCAGCTGGACCAGGCAGGAATAACCGAGATCCCTCAAGGCGGAATCCCGCCACAGGGCCCAGGCCGGTTCATCCCGCCAGACCTCGGATCGCTCGCCCGCACCAGGGAAGGTTTCCTCGTCCTGCTCGACCATTTCCTCCAGGACGCTGCCCAGCAGGATCCGGGTCCATTCCTGATCCGCCTGGGTGATGACCGCTCCCCGGCGCTGGAGCCAGGAGCGCTGGGCCTGGTCGTAGACTTCCCGCAGGGAAGCGTAGTTCCAGACGACGGTCACCAGAAGGATCATCGGCCAGGCGAATCGCCGTGAAAATTTTGGACGGGCCAACAGCGCCGGAGCCACCGACCACAGGACCATGACCACCACGGCGGCCAACAACCGGCTGGCCCACCACAGGTCACCCCCCAGGAAGCTCACCAGATAGGTGGCCACACCCGCGGCGATGGCGCCGCCGACCCATCCCGGGACTTCCTCCCGTCGGGGCCAGGTGCGGCGTGCGGCCAGCCCCGCCACCAGGGCGGTTAAACCGAAGGCCATCAGCATGAGGGAAATCTGCAGGCCCCAGAAGGAAAGGGAAGACAGGGACACCCCCGTGCCCACCAGACGGGCGTTGGCGTTCTCCGCCAGCAGGCCCGAGAAGAAACGCAGCCACAGCAGGACAAGTCCGGCGGACAGTCCGAAGATCGGGCCCAGGGCCGGTCCACGCACGGGCCAGGGAGTGCGCAGCCGCGAGTAGGCGGTTCCCCGGATCACGCCCAGAACCTGCAGCAGGCGCCACGATGTCACGGCGACCAGCAGCGCCGTCAGCAGGGCGTCGGCCACCGAGGCGAACCAACCGAAGGCGAACGGGGTGGCGAAATAGGCGGGGTCCACCAGGCTGAACAGGGAGCCCGGGTCCGCGGGAAAGGGCTGCCCCGGAAAGGCCGAGGTCACCCATCGCAGCAGCTCCGCGGCGACGAGGTAGGCCCGGCCGACCCAGAGGGCCGCCACGAAAACCAGGGGCCCGGCGAAAACCCGGGCGCCGGCCGCAAGAAGCACCGTCCAGGCGATCAGGCCGATCAACAGGAACCTTGATCGCCGACCTATGGACCCTCCGGCCCAGTGATCATCCGCCACCGAAAGACGAACAGCCACCTCCGGCATGCTGTCCAAAAGCACGATGTCCATGACCGGCTGTCCTTGACGGTCGGTCGTGGAACTAACCAGGCCGCCCTCGTGAACCCGCAGGTCGATCCCCGTGGGGAATCCCCGGGTTGATCCGTTGGCAGATTTCCGGTCCAGGGAAATTTGGAGCTCCAACCAGCCCCCCCCGGTGAGCCTGCGCATTTCGCGCAGATACCAACGCCCACGGTGGTGGACCAAGGCCCGGTGTGAGGTTCCGTCTACGCCCTGCACTTCGGTGCCCGGTAACCTCGGCAGCGGGTCGGCCCCCTCGCTCCAGGCGATACGCTCCGGCCCGTCCCACAATACCGCCCCCAATGGGAAGACCCTTGCATGGGGATACGCGTCCTGCCAGAAGGATGAAATATCCTGCAGATTGCGGAATCCTCCCCCACCTACGACGGAGGTCCCGCCAGGGGAAACCATGGGGTCGAATTCCTCGGCAGACAGGCGTTCATCCAGAAGGTTAAGGCCGGGGACCAGGGCAATGACCATGCCCCGGGCCTCGTCCAGTTGGCGGGTGGGATCGTACCTCAGAGAGGCCGGCAGTTTGTCAGGCCCGCCAACGGACAGGAATCCGAGCCCGATCATCAGCAGGACCAGGGCGGCGGCCAGGGTGAGGACACGGGAAACCAGGACCGAAAGAGTGCGATCATCGGGCCGTGCGACCAGTTTCCAGGAGCGCAGAACCACCAGGATCTGCAGGACGGAAAGGGCCAGGAACAGCAGGGGCCACGGCAGGCGGGGGGCCCCCGACCCGGTGCCTGCCAGATACAACAAAGTCCCCTGTCCAGCCAGACAGAGAACTCCCGTGGTCAGTAGAACCCGGACCCGCAGCCAGGGCATCGGCGGCCTCCCTACCTGATCTTGTTGATCTCCGCCAGCCACCACCGGTCACCCTGCTTCGCCAGCACGCAGACCAGTTTCATCTCCTGGATCTTTTCGGAGTCGGGCCGGCGGCGTTGCCAGACCGCCATCCCGTGGACCCGGTTGCCGGCGGAGGCATCCTGCGTCTTGTCGAAGGTGAAAATCAGAGTCCGATGGGACTGGAACACGTTCTTGAAATAATAGAAGGCCTGGCTGGGGCTGTAATGGGTGGAGCGTTCAGGGTCGCCGCCCGTGCCCACCGTCAGACCCGACTCGTGAACCAGATCGGCCAGGGCGCGCTGGTCGGCTTCCTCCCAGGCCCGGGCGATCTCGGCGAAGACCAAGGCGGGGTCCTCCTCCTGAAGACCATCCCCTTCCTTGACGATGCGAGCTTCGGCGGTGGCTGTCAGGGCAAGGGTCAGGGACAAGGCCAGGACAGCAAAGAGGAATGCCCGCCCGACCCGATACCTGGTGATGTCATCATTTCTGTTCATGCCTGTTGCCCGGTTCCGTCATTCGTTGGTGATGGCCGTATCCATGAAGGATTCCTGACAATCAGGGCAAGCCCCGTGCCACTGGTCGACCATCGTCCTATCTGGTTGATTCTACCCCGAATCAGCGGAAAAATGCCATGTGGAAGGGAAAAATGTGCCCTCTTGCCCCCGAACGGGCACTTTGCCTGGGGGTTGAAAGGCCCCCGGCGAAGGGTGGCCGGGTTGAATTCGTTCCCAAAAAGGGACGAATGCGTCGCAGGTGGGACACAGGCCGGAGGTCAGGAAAGCACTTCCACCTGTTCGCGGTAGACGATGCCCCGGGCTTCCAGGCCCTTCAGAAGGTAGTCCACGCACCCGAACTCGCGGCCCATGTATTCCGGCGGGGAAATGCCCTGATGGGTGTAGAGCCCCTCGGCCACCATCCGCAGGGCCATGGTCGCGGTGTAGCCCGTGGTGCGGGCCATGGAGGTCACCTTGGCGTCGTGATCGAACCGATCGAACAGGTCGTAGACGTAGCGGAGCCGCTGGCCGTTCTTGGTGCCCTCGACCTGGATCTGCAGGACGGTGACGTCACCCTCACCCTCCTGGAGTTTCCACATGGGAAAGAGGAGGCGGGCGGTGAGGTCGAGCGGGCGCGTCGATGGTCTGGGCCAGGGTGCGCAGACCGTCGGTGTTGAAGGCCTCCAGGGTGCCGATGCCGTGGAAGTCGATCAGCTCGGGATCCGACAGGGCCGGGCGGGTGACCAGGACGCCGTTCTCCACGTAGCGGGCGGGGCGGACGTATTCCTCGATGACATCGATCGGTGAGAAGACCGCCTTGTATTCCCTGGGCCATTGCCGGACTTCGGGCAGGCCGCCGACATAGGTGAGCACCGAATCCACCTGGTCCAGCTTGCGGGCGACCCGTCCGATCAGGGCGCTGCCCATGCCGGGGAACACGCCGCAGTCCATGATGGCGATAACGCCGTTTCCTTTGGCCAGCGCGTCCAGTTCGAAGGGGTCTTCGGCGAAAAAGGCGATGTCGATGACGTTTTTGCCGGCCTCGATGATCGCCTTGAGGGTTTGGAAGCCCAAGTGGCCGGGGATGGCGTTGATTACGAAATCGTAGTTGGAGACCAGGGTTGTTACGGCGGCGGGGTTGGATAGGTCGGCGACCAGCGGGGTGATGTCGGTCTGGGCCTGGAGGTCCGTTAGGACCTGTTCGTCACGGTCGGCGACGGTGACCTCGAATTTGTCATCTGCCGCCAGATCGCGGGCCATGGGGCCGCCGACCAGACCGCCGCCCAGCACGATGATATTCATGGGTGCTCCCTTGATTTAAACCCTATAGGGAATTTTGGTTGAACGGATTGAGGAAGTCAACCGGAGGGGGCGTTCTCTGCCCAGGGTTAAAAAAAAACTCAAGACTGTAACGATTTTGACGTTAGGTCAGATCATGGGCTTTCAATTAAAACTCCCGATCCTAATCATCCTCTTTGGAATACTGGGTGTCGTATTGGTTAGCTTTGGAAAGGATCCTCAGTCTGCGACAGGCCAAATTGCATTGCTTGGGATTGTTATGATGCTGGCAATCAATGTGCTGTCTGGGTTTAATAATGTACTGGTTGCCAGCGAGAAAGGGATGATTCCGCCCCTGGTGATTAGCTCGGCGTCTATGATTATCGGCGGGGCGGCGGTGG
>RCNG010000434.1_pt1 | contig 18768 bp, 15 predicted proteins | sample 2041371 | NCBI WGS metagenome assembly RCNG01 (sample SAMN09708227, study PRJNA481090) | Marine sediment metagenome, whole genome shotgun sequencing project. | biome: marine sediment; feature: ocean; material: sediment; isolation source: Sewage treatment plant 1 marine sediment (STP1) ... | reverse complement strand
CCTTCTATCGATTTCAAATTTACCGTTAAACTTTTTTTATTTCTATCGACATGTTCCCAAATATAATTCACTTCGACGCCCAGCGGCTCCATTTCCGCGGCTAGCGAATCCGTATACGCTTCGATCCAGTGTTTGCTCCCGCTATAGGCGCTGAATCCCGGGAATGCTGAGATCGTGCCAGCGATCGAGCCCGTCGTCACAATGCGGCCCTTGGATTCGATAACCAGTGGTGCGAACGCCTTGGTCGTGCGGTATACGCCCTCAACATTGACGGCATAGACAAACGTTTGATCCTCAATCGGCGTGTCGATAACCTCGCCGCCGCCGCCAACGCCGGCATTGTTAACGAGGGCATACAGGCCTGTGCCTTTTTCCTGGATCATTGCGACAACAGCATCAACCTGATCCTGCTTGGTAACGTCGAGTTGTACGGCCGTAACATTATCAATTGCCTCCAGTGAAGCAAGGTCCTTGTCCTTACGCGCGCCGGCGTAAACGTGATAGCCGTGCTCAGCCAGCGTTTCGGTGAGATTTCGGCCGATGCCTGTACTGGCACCTGTAATCAGGATCGATTTGTGATCGTCTGCAGCGACGGCGTGCGGTGCCGCGAAAAAAACGACTGCGACGACAACGACAAACTGGAGAAACTTGTTCATGGTGTTTACCTTTTATTGTTGTTGCGGCGACACTAGCACAATCAGAGGCGACTTAGCCCTCGCTTCGTGAGTGGCCAGAGCCCGTGTCGTTGCGTACATGAGCCGTGCACCAGCGTGCGCAGTGATGCGATCGTAGCAACGGGCACCCCGATACTTTTTTGAATTACATAGCCTTAGGCAAACCGGCCCGCGACTGAGTATTCGGCTCGTTTCGCTTTCGAATCCGCGCCCTAGTCGATTCCCATCTCCTCGAGCAAGTGGCCCGCATCATACAGGGACCGCATCGACTCGATCATGATTTGCGGGTGCACAGCAACCGTGCGGTTCGTGTCCGCGTCAAACCAGTAGGCGCCCGATATTGAGTGGATGTTGCCATCAAATACCAGGCCCACCAGCTTGCCATCCTTGTCAATGACCGGACTGCCGGAGTTGCCGCCAATGATGTCCGTGGTACCCACGTAGTTGAACTTGACGTCACCCGCGATTTTGCTCTTTGCTTCGGCCCAACTGTCAGGCAGACCGAAAGGTGCCTCACCGGTGACGCGAGGAAACAGCTCCGAATTCGTCGTCCAGGGCCGCACAGGGCTTCCTTTTTCGAGCCAGCCTTCGTGTGCCCCGTAGCTCACGCGTAGCGTGAAGGTCGCATCCGGATAGTCACTGGTGCCATTGACCGCAAAACGGGCTTTGGCAATTTTTTCGTAGGCCAGGTCTGACGGCGCCTCGACTTCATCCTCATAGCGTTTGCGCAGGGCCCGAGCCTGATCGTCAATAGCAAGCGCCAACTTAATCATTGGATCATCCGAGCGGCGCAGCGTGTCCAGGTCTGCCGCCCACAAGCGCGCGCGAACATCCAGGTCGCTAAGGCTCGATCCGTCAACAAGCTCCGCGGCGAGCGCTTCAGGCGACTGCTTGCCCAGGATCTGGTGAACGAACGGCGAGTCGGGCCCGAGTAACTCTCGCATTTTGTCGAGCGAGAACGAAAGCCGCAGCTTTTCCAGCTCAGGGTAAAACGGGCGTGCCGCCAACGTCAGCTGCCGGGTGCGTGGCAGCGCCGCGTCGGTATAGGGCCGCAACCTGTCTTCGTTGGGACGCTCCTGCTCGGCGGCCCTGCGAACGAGGGTGCGCGCATTGTAAAAAAGCCTGCCAGTAAATGCAGCGCCCGCCTCTATGAAGTAGTAGTCGTCTCTGAACGTAAGGTACGTTTCGTTCGCTTTTTCGATTTCCGCCCACGCCGTGCCGACTTCGGCGGCCATCTCGGGATCCGCCGCAACCGCGGCCTGCAATGCACGTTCCTCTTCGAGCTTCTGCTCCAACAACTCATCGTTGTGTAAAGCATCCAGTCGTTTGCGCTGTACCTTGATGCCGTTCTCTACTCCCTGCAAAGGTGCTTGCGTCGTCCGGTAAGCTTCGCCGCCCGCAGTGGCGTACTGAATGTAACGCCCGCGCAGCTCGACATTGCGCATCAGCCATTGCGGGATCGAAGTGTCGCGGAGAAACTTCAGATCCGATACCGTCAAGAGGCGCTGCGTTCTGCCGGGTCGGCCTGCAACAAACATCGCTTCGCCGGGCTCGAGACCTTCTGCACGCCACTCGAGGAAGTTCGGTGTCGCAGCCGGTTCGCCGTTCTCGTAGACACGCAACAGCGTCATGTCGAGGCACCACCGGGGAAAATTGAAATTGTCCGGGTCGCCGCCGAACGCGGCGATGTCTGCTTCGGGCGCAAACACTAGCCGAACATCATCGTAACGCTTGTATTTGTACAGCCAGTGCTGGCCGCCACTGTAGAGACTCACCGATTCGCATTTCAAACCCGAATCTTCTTCGCATTTCTGGACCGCACGCTTCAGCAGCTGGCGCCGCACCTCGCCTGCTTCAACATCGCCTTTGCCAGCCGTACCTTCTACGATTTGTTGCGTGATGTTTTCTGTCGATAGCAGCACAGATATGCGGTCTGTGGGGCAGGACACTTCCTCACCGCGACTTGCGGCAAGAAAACCGTTTGCCTCGAGGTCAGAGTCGGTCGACGAGTTTTGTGAGATGCAGGAGAGTGCGCAATGATGATTAGTCAATACCAGGCCATTCGGCGAGACGAATGAACCGCTGCAGCCGCTATCCAGCCTGGCCACGGAGCTCTTGACAGTCTCGAGCCACTGGTCGGTAATATCGACATCGTATTTGTCCTTGACCGCCGTCTTCGGGAAGTTATCGAGCGTCCACATGCCTTCGTCGGCAAATGCAGTACCTGTAAGCAGGAAGAATAGTGCGAATAGCCGTAAGTACCTCATGAAAAATCAGCCTCTTGGTTATTGATAACGTGAGCCGTTGTATTCGAGCCACCCGGCAACGTGGTGGCCAGCCGGGTCGTGATGCGTCCAGTGTAATACACCACCACGCTCGTTCCACTCGTAGACGCCGAAAAACGACACGGACTCGCCCGCTTTCAGGTTCGTAACGCGCGGCGCCAGATCGATATTGTGCGCAATAAGCAGCGTGTGACCGGAAGCCAGCTGCACTATGAAACGCTGATGCCGGCTGCCATCCCTGTCGTCGGACAATATCCGGCTAACGGTACCGCTTCCCTGAACCTGCGAGCCAGAGCGTCGCGAACTGATGACGTTCTCGAGCGCCGCATTGGACTCCTGAAATGCGGGAGACCGCTGCCCTTCGAATGACGAATGCTCGAACGCGTAGTAGGCGCCTGCAAGCGCGACGAAGATTATTAGGACCCGTTTCATGCCAGCAACTCTATATTCTCGCGCCTCTTGTAACAAATGTTCACAGTCTGGAGCCGACTATATCGGTAGAGTCGGGGGTCCGAAATGATCCGGTGATGGAGACAAAGAATGAACTTCAAAAGCCTCGCGACGCAGGTATTGATGGACCATATCGAGGGCGCCAATAATTCGAATCGCGCTGCAGCAGCCCTCGACAGACTTGCCGACGGACACAAGGCCTTTGACCTTGGCGACCTTGTTGGCCGGCTGCAAGCGCCGGGAGGCGAGCTCGCCTGCAAGACGAGATCCTGGCTCGGAGATGGCAAGAACGAGTCGATCACCGTCTCGCAACTCGAAAAAGCGGTTGGCACTCACAAGACCGCCGCATTCGCTTTGGCACTCGGTATCGACCGTGCGCATGCAAGCGACAAACTCACACAGATCCTGCCTGAGCTGATCGACAAGAGCAGCCAGGGTGGCGAACTTCTGAACAAGATCGGCAGCAAGCGCGGGTTCACAGAGCTTGCGTCACGATTCTGGAGAAAATCTGCCTGATCCCCTGGAAAGCAGGCAATCAGGTTTCGCCAATATCCTCATGCCATAGTGAAGGATGGGCGGTCACAAACTCGCTCATCATTCGCCGGCACGATTCATCGTCAAGGATTTCGAGCTGCACACCACGCGAGCGCAAATGCGCCTCCGGCCCCTGAAAACTCCTGTTTTCACCAATTACGACCTTCGGGATGCCATAGAGCAGTATGGCGCCACTGCACATGTCGCAGGGTGAAAGCGTCGAATACAGCACGGCGTTTCGATAGTCGGAGGCAGTTAGCCGACCGGCATTTTCGAGGCAGTCCATTTCAGCGTGCAGCACGGCGCTGCCCTTTTGTACTCGCTGGTTATGTCCGCGGCCAACGATTTCCTCGCCGAGGACCAGCACCGATCCGATAGGAATGCCACCCGAGCGAGCGCCATTTCGCGCCTCTTCAATCGCGGCTGCAAGGAATATATCCACACTAAGCCAGACCGAAGATTCGGTCGATCTCCTGCAACACATCGGGCGTGAATCGGTCCACAAATTTCAGGGCCTTCATATTCTCGTGGACCTGAGACACGCGACTCGCGCCGGTCAACACTGTACTGACCTGCGGATTCTGCAAACACCAGGCGATGGAAAACTGCGCAAGTGTTGCACCCATACTGTTCGCTAGCGGCTGCAATGCCGATACCATGGCAAGCCTATCGGCGTTGGTGAGCTCTTTGCGAAGCCATTCATAGCCTTCAAGGGCTCCGCGGCTGTCACTGGGCACGCCGTCCTTGTACTTGCCGGTCAACAGACCCGAGGCGAGTGGACTCCAGGTGGTCGAGCCGTAGCCACGCTCTTCATAAACACGGTCATAGTCACCTCCGAATCGATGCCTCTGGAACAGGTTATAGACGGGCTGCTCTACAATCGGCTTATGCAGGTGGTGTCGCTCAGCGATGTCGATCGCAGCAAGAATGTCGGCCGCCTCCCATTCCGACGTACCCCAGTAGAGCGCCTTGCCACGTTCGATAATGTTGTGCATTGCCCAGACCGTCTCATCGATCGGCGTCGTCGGGTCTGGTCGGTGACAATAGAGAAGATCGACATAGTCCATACCCAGGCGGCGCAAAGAGCCATCGATGGCCTCCAGCAGGTACTTGCGATTAAGCGTGTTCTGCTCGTTCGGCGCCTCGTGCAGACCCCAAAACAGCTTCGTCGACACCAGGTAGCTGCCTCGCCGCCAGCCGAGCTCCTTCAGTGCCGCTCCCATGACCTCTTCGGATTTGCCCGCCGCGTAGCCTTCCGCGTTATCGAAAAAATTGACCCCGGCTTCGTAGGCCGCGCTCATCATCTCCACCGTAGAACTGACGCCAGCCTGAGTGTGAAAAGTGACCCACGAGCCCAGCGAAAGCTCGCTCACTTGAATACCGGCTTTGCCGAGATGGCGATACTTCATGTCTGCTCCTGAGTGTTTATTTGCAGGCCTCTTGGCCCTGCGCAATCGCGAATATAGCGATTTGGGGTCGATCGCGCCGCGACTGGCGCATGCCAATAGCTGGCGCCCACCAGCCGTACCCTGGAATCGCCGCTGCACGTCAATAGTATTCTCTTATTTTTCAGTAAGTTATCCAGTATCCCTAGAATTATTGTAAATAGTGCTTTAAATCACGCCAGATTATGTATAAGAATAGATGCACACCCTACTGGAGGCCGAGTAGCCGGCTGCGCCACTCTTCGAACCGGACAGTACAGTTCCGGAGACCTCCCGGACAATAATAATTTCAAACATGGGGGGATGTTGCGTGGCACGAACGCGCGAAAAAAACGTTGCGGTACCCACCTATCTCGACTTCTTCGGGATGAGTCGAGCCCCGTTCGCTCGGGTTTCCGATGCCACCCTGTTATTTCACGCGGAGCAGTATTCCCTGCTTTACGCCCATCTTTCCGATGCGACAGAACACGCCGATCGATTGCTCGTCATCCGCGGCGCGGATGGACTGGGCAAGACAACCCTGCTCAACAGATATACAGCCAATCTCGATCCCAATACCTCGTTCGCGACCTTTGACCAGACCTGCATGGACGGGACCCAGTTCTACTGTGAATTGCTGAGACAGCTCGGCTTTACCGACATAACCGGCACATTGGCTGAGCTGCGCCATATATCCCGGGAGTTCCTGATACACCGTGGCCTGGCGGGTGACCCGGTCCTGGTTATTGTCGACAATGCACACCTGGTCAGTGCCTCGATCCTCGAACAGCTGCAGTGGTTGTCCAAGGTTGCGATCAAAGGCGCCTGTGTCATCAGCCTGGTGTTATCAGGCAATTCTGACCTGGCCCGCATTATGGCATCACCTGCAATGAGTCGCTTGCAGCTTGGCACCCATGTCAATTTCAGTATTCGCGTCCTTACGGAACAGGAGTCGGACGATTATGTGCGCCATCGGCTTCGCCTGGCGGGCGGCTCCGAGAGCACCAAGTTGGCGACGGAAGCGCGGCCCCTGATCCATCGTTTCTCCGGCGGAAGTCCACGTTTGATAAACAGGCTATGCAACGCGGTTCTGACCGAGGCACTGGCTCAGAAGACACGCGTGATCTCGGAAGCACTCGTGCGCCAGGTCGCTGATAAGCATGAATTCGTGCCACACGTTCTACCCCTGCAGGGCCAGGGCCGGCGCGACACAGACCGGGAAGTTCAGCCCTCTACATCAGACACAAGCATCGAAGAGCGCATTAGCCCACGGGAGGCGCCGCAACAGCGGGCGGTTCAGGACTTCGCGGCTAAGCACGGAGTCACCGATGTCAGCGTCGAGAAGCTGCTCCAGCAGGTATCCAGCCTTACGGACGAGCTGGATGCATCAAGGACCGAGGCCCAGAAGGTTCTACTGGATGTCGACGTTCGAGACTGTGACATCAATGCGCTGCTCGGAAAGATCGAACAGCAGAGCAAAGACCTGGAGAAGGCCGCCAGAGTCAGGCGAGACGATGCCAAGGATATTGAGCGACTCAACCGGTCACAGCAAGAGAGTGAGCAGATCTCGGACGGGCTAAAAGACGATTTGAGAACCGAGGAGCGCGCGACAGGGAAACTCCGAACGGAGCTCAGCAGGGCATCACGCAAACTGGAGAAACTCGAACTTAGAAAAGCGAACCTGCAGGAATCGCTTCGCGATCTGAAAGCAGCGCGGAAGAAAGACGCGACGGAAGCACGCCGCAACCAGAAGAAACAGGACAAGAAAATCTCGGATCTGGAACGATCCGTCGAGAAGCTCCAGGTGCGAGGAGATACGTTGCGAGCCAGGGCCGAAAAGGCCGAACAGCGGGTCGTTGAGTCGAAACCGAAAACTAAACCCGTCAAGGATATTCAAGACGCGATCGAATCCAGGCCCGAGACGCTGGAGGCGACCCAGGTACCGGTAGCTGACGACATCACGGGCACCCGCGCCAACGAAGTCCCGGCTGACGCGGACGCATACGTCGGCAACATCGGCATCATCGAGGTCTTCAGGGACGGCAAACTGGATCATGTCGTGACACTGCAACCCGATGCTAAACGACTGATGATCGGACGCAACGACGACAGCGAACTTTGCCTGCGGAGCAAGTTTGTGAGTCGTCATCATGCGCTCATTTTCCTCGCCAGGCAGCGGGTCTACATAGAAGACCTACGCAGCTACAATGGCACTGTCGTGAACGCAAAGAAGATCTCGCGCCGCAATCTGAAGCCTGATGACACGATAACGATCGGAGATTTCGAGCTTCGTCCGCGGCACAAGCCCGGCTAGCGGAATATGTCGTCCTGCAATCCTGCGAACCAGTGCTGCGTGCACCGATTAGCGCGCTGCGCGCTGCCGTAAAGCCGACCCAAACCCCGCTACCAGCACGCCGAGCAAGACGAGCACGAGCGACAATGGCAACAGACCGGCAGCCTCCCTGGCAATCTTATTCAGCCCGAACCAGGACTGCGGATTGTTCAGCCAGGGCATATACAGAGAGGCGACGCTGAGCAGGGAGATGGACCGCCAGCTGCCCGTCTTCAGGTATCCGTAGGCCTGTAAAGCGAGTACGCCTGCACCTGCCAATGCGACCAGCAGACCAATCGCCACGACAACGCCCATGAGGAATCTCTTGAGGTTGTAGAACAACCGGCTGAGCCATCTTCTGCCCTGGCGGTCATCATCGATGCGGCGACGCACCGAACGATAACCTTCCCGGGTCTCCGCCCGATCGTGCGTCTTCAGCCCGAAGTAGAGCGAAATAATCAGGCCAAGCGCCACGATTGCGCCGATCAACAGCATGAATCTCGCTTCGAGGTTCGTCGAAGCCCCCGCAAAATACCAGGCACTGCCCGCCGCTATCGCCGTTGCAACTAGCACGAGCAGCGACTTCTGCAGCCGCTCTTTCAGAGGGATGACTCGCCGGGCCATTAACGGGCTGGTTTCCATCCTTGTATTCTAAACGCAAACAGGAAGTCAGTAGAAACCGAATTGAGATAGGCCGAAATTCCGCCTAATATGACCCGACAGTTACGAGGAGATCGCAATGCGACAGCAGTTAATCGAAGCGCTCACTTTTCCCAAGTTACTGGTGCAGCAGCTTATTGAAGGGGGCAAATTCCCGCACAAGAATTTGTACGCGGCGACGGGCGAGCGCTGCAATCATTGTGATCTGACAGGTGATTGCACCTGGAAGAATTGTCTGCAGGATTTCCGCAACGTTAATGACGAACCGACCGAGTCACTTAGCGCAACGCTCCGCGAGGGCATCAAGCTGGTGGAAGCCTTGCACAGTGAGCTGCGACACGACGAAACCACCTGCGCCTGTGAAACCTGTATCTGGATTCGAAACGCAGAACACCTGACGGAGGAAGTTGAGCATCAACTTCCCCACGTTGAGCCCGCCGCGACCGCACACGAGCAGGAAGAACTTTAGCCCTCAACAAGGCAGAAAAAGCTTACGATCTCCGCCATCGCTTCTGTGTCGAACTTGCAGTAGCGCAGCAACTGCTCTTCGAGTTGGGCTTTGCGCTCTGGCGTTACCGTCGGACTAATCGCTTCTATATAACCTTCGGATGCACCCGTACCTTCCTTAATACCTTCGAGTTTCGCATAGTCCATATGCGGCGCGATGGTTGGCAAAACCGCCTTGATCGACCATGAGCCAAGCATGCGCGGGTGGTAGTAGTTGGCTTTGACGACCGGGTGCAGGTCGAAAAGACGATGCACAATGTTCTGCAGCTCTCCGGCAAGGTCGGGGAACAAGTCGGCCAGGCCGTTGATCACCCTCTCCTCGTAGCTCGTGTACATGATGACGGGTCCCGCATCTCCCAGGCATTGAATCAGGTTCTCGGACAGTGCACGCATAGGTGCGTCGCCGGACAGGTCCAGGAACTCCTCGTGGCGCATCGTTTGATACGATCCGTCACCATTGCCGTCGTCGACATGGCATGACCACTGCACAGGCACGGCCGCGTACGGGCGCGTGCCCGGCCAGAAAGGTATAGCCGGAGCAATGGTCTCGAAGTCAAGGTAATAACGGGGAAAAGAAAGGTCGGCAAGCGCCTGCCGGGCACCGCTGAGGATTTCCGCTTCACCACTTTGCGTGACACGGTGAATACGTGTTTGAGTTTCTGCTGTGATGCTCGACGCGGGGACATCGCGAATATCCGTGTAGCCGAGCGCGACGTAATCCCCGAGTTTTGCTTTGCTGCCGCCAAGCCCGGCAATCGGGTATTCCGAATCGGCAGGCCAGCAGAAACTCATGAACGGGCACTCATAGGGCTTGTTGCACTGCGTGCCGACGGTGATATTCGGCATCGGTCCGGCCACGGCTTCGCGGGCTCGACTAACTAGCATTTCGACAGTGGGTTCGACAGTTCGCACTTCGTCCGTCAAGTCGACCTCGGCGAGAATGCCGTCGTAATGGTGGTCGCCGGGATACACGAATTGATTGTCAATGTGGGCCAACGCAATCGAAATCACCGGCACATCGAGATGACGCATCACCCAGTCCTGGATAGCGCAATCAAGGACGTGGTAATCCTTGACGGATGTCGACGCCTTGACCTCGATAGCACGCCACCCATCATCGTCCGGTAGCAACACGTCGACACGTACGAGGACACCCTCATACTGGAAAGTGGCCTCAAAGATCGGCGACTGCACATCCGCATCGATGAGCGCCTTTGTTTGCTGCACCATCATGTGCATGCGGCGGTTGAACGGGATCACAGCCGAATCGGCGGTACCGTAGTGATCCTGGGCGATGGCGCCGACCTGGTGGCCGGTGGCGAACAACGACTCTGTCTGGGCGGAAACGTCCGCCAGCTCGGGACGGTGTTTCTCGAGGTAGAGCTTTTTCGGGCATTGCCAGGCCGAAATGACACGCGACTTCGACAGGAAAGGTTTTCTCGTAGCCATTGATGGAATGATACAGGAGTACCGGAGTCACGATCAGCGATGCTATGATCCGCGCATTCAAATTTCCGGAGAAGTTCCTTGAGAGCACTACTCGCATTGTCCGTACTGATTCTCGCCGGCAACGCATTTGCCGCCAATGAAATTGACGCCAAAGTCGAAGCGGCACTGGCCGCCGAGTCGCGCCCTGAAGCCGATCGCGAACGTGACCGGAATCGGCGCGCGCTCGAGACGCTGAATTTCTTCGGCCTCAAAGACAACATGCGCGTCCTCGAACTGATTCCTGGTGGCGGTTGGTACACGCGCTTGCTGGCGCCGGTGCTGGCCGAAAACGGCAGTCTGTATGTCGCGTTAGGAACAGGACGCGTCAAATCCGGCGTTCTCCAGGAGCCCGGCTTTGATAAGGTCGAGTTACTGGAAACCAGCGAGAATATGCGCCGCCCGGAGGGAAGTCGCTTCTATGCCATGGACGATTTCGCGTTCGGCGTTGCAAACCTCGACATGGTGCTGACGTTTCGCAACCTGCACAATTTCGAACCGGCGTCGCGGGCGATGATGAACCGCGAGGTGTTCAAAGTCCTGAAGAGCGGTGGTCTCTACGGCGTAGTCGACCACACGATGCGCCACATGGAACCGGCGAACAACGAGAATCGTCGTCGCATCGACCCGGTCCTGGTCATCAAGGAAATGCTGGACCAGGGATTCGAGTTTGTTGGCTATTCGGACCTGCACTACCGTGCCGATGACGAGCTGGAGTATGAGGTGGGCCGCCGCTCGGTCAGCGGCAACACAGACCGCTTCACAATGCTGTTTCGCAAGCCCTGAGCGGCGCTGGAGCAGCAGGCTACTGTAACAACTTGTCTCCACGAAGGGACCTCGAGGTTTTATTGAGGTTCTGGACGGCGGATCCGCCGTATAATGCCGGGATGTCTAAATTCTCCAAAATGGCCGTCTCAGCGCTGGCCCTGCTGCTCGCCGCTGCCTGCTCGGAGACGCCTGAGCCAGCAGAGCGCGGGCAGCGACCAGCCGAGTCCGAAGTTCGCGTTATCGCGGAGGTTCTCAAATTCGAGCGTGAGCGCACCCGTGTCGAAGCCGTGGGCACCTCGCGGGCGCGGCTTTCGGCCGAACTCTATGCGCCTACGTCCGGCGAAGTGGTATCCGTCAACTTCGAACCCGGGCAAGCCGTGAAGGCCGGCGACGTACTCGTGGAACTCGACAGTCGCGACGAGAAGCTGGCGGTGCGCGTGGCCGAATTGCATCTCGAAGACGCGGCGCGACTCTACGACCGCTACAAACGATCCGCGAATAGTGGAGCTGTGCTGCCTACCGCACTCGATGAAGCCCGCACCGCGGCTGAAACCGCTCGCGTAGAGCTCGAGAGAGCGCGCATTAACCTCGATGACCGCACAATCGAGGCTGTATTCGACGGTTATGTTGGCAGTACCGACGTAGATCCTGGCGATCGCGTCAATACGAACACAATGATCACGACGCTCGACGACCGCAGCACCCTGTTTGTCAGCTTTGATATTCCCGAGGCCTTCATCGGCGAACTTACCGTCGGCGACCAGGTGCAACTGGAAACCTGGAACGGCAAAGCGCCGGAGGTTGCCGGCGAAATTGTCGATATTGGCAGCCGCATCGATCCTCAAAACCGAACGTTCGTTGCACGCGCCCGCGCCGTCAACGAAGCCGACATGCTGCGTCCCGGCATGAGCTTTCGCGCAAGGATCGACGTGCTGGGTGAATTGTTCGCGGTGATCTCCGAGACCGGCGTGCACTGGGGCGCCGACGGCGCCTACGTCTGGTCGGTGGTTGAAGGTGTGGCCGTGAAAACGCCGGTGCGCGTCGTGCAGCGCCGCGAAGGCCGCGTGTTGGTCGACGGCGAGCTGAAAGATGGTGACGTGATCGTCGTGGAGGGTACGCAGCGCATGCGCGAAGGAATCGCCGTCAGTTACGACATCCAGCGCCTGGCGGGTAAACCAGTTGTCGAGCCGGTTTCCGATGTCACGATCGGCGCTGGCAACGCGCTCGTCGTACTGGACTAGATTCACCATCATGAATACTTCACAGCGCGATGACCTGCCGAGCGTTAGCGTTCGCCGACCCGTGCTGGTGCTTGTTGCCAACCTCCTGATCGTTCTCGCAGGCATCGCGGCGCTACTCGCTGTAGAAATTCGCGAACTCCCCGACGTCGACCGGCCAGTAGTGACGGTACGCGCGAGCTTCCCCGGCGCCTCCCCCGAGACCATGGATACCGAAGTGGTAAGCCTGTTGGAAGGTGCGGTTGCGCGCGTCTCGGGCATTCAAAACCTGCGCTCGGCGTCGGAAGAAAACAGCGGACGAATCTATATCGAGTTCCGCCCGGGCGTTGACCTCGACAGCGCAGCCTCAGATGTCCGCGAAGCAGTCAGTCGCGTTTCGAGGCGCCTGCCCGATCGCGTTGAACAGATTGTTGTCGTGAAAGCGGATGATGATGCGGAGGCGATCGTCAACATTGCGGTCTCCAGCGACACACTGCTGACGGAAGCGCTGACACGAGTCGTCGAACAGGAACTTGTTCCGATGTTCATTTCGATTGACGGTGTCGCAGACGTGCAGGTATCGGGTGCCCGCAAGCGCATGCTGCGCGTCGCTATCGACCCCCTGCGGCTAACCAGCTACGGACTTGCCGTTACAGACGTAGCCGCGGCGCTCAGACAGGCGCCTTTTGACGTTCCCGCCGGCAGTTTTCGTTCTGTCGACCAGGAACTGATCGTACGTGCAGATGCCACCGTGGTTGATGCCTCAGAGATCGCCGACATCATAATTCGCGGTTCAGTACGTGTTCGCGACGTCGCGAATGTTTTTTTTGGCCCGGAAGATACGGAGACGATAACCCGGCTTGATGGCAGACCAGTGCTGGGCCTCGGCATCATTCGCCAGGCACGTTCGAACACCATTGAAATCTCCGGGGCGGTCAACGAGGCCGTTGATCGCATCAACGCACGATTTGACGATTTCGAGCTGGTAATCACTGACGATCAGGCGATCTTCATCAGCAGCTCGGTGAAGCAAGTCCTCATTACGCTGGGGCTATCTATTGCGATCGTCATCAGCACAATCTGGTTGTTCATGGGCAGCTTCCGTGCAACGCTGGTCCCTACGCTCGCGATCCCTGTCGCGCTGATCGGCACTGTCGCCGCGATCTGGCTGTTCGGCTTCTCTATTAACATCCTGACGCTGCTCGCGCTTGTGCTGGCCACCGGACTGGTTGTCGATGATGCGATCGTTGTTCTCGAAAATATCCAGAGACAGCGCGCCGAAGGTATGGGCGCCCGTGCCGCAGCAGTTATCGGCACACGCCAGGTGTTTTTTGCGGTTGTTGCGACGACCGTTGTGCTTATTTCGGTGTTCGTTCCCATCGCCTTCCTGCCAAGCACGGCGGGCCGCCTCTTTCGGGAGTTCGGCCTCGTGCTCGCGTCGGCCGTCATCATCTCGAGTTTCGTCGCGCTGTCGCTTGTCCCGGCTGCAGCCGCACGACTCGTCAAGAGCGCTGACGCAACACGCGTACCGACGTTGCTCGCGCGTTTCGGCCAGAGCTTCGCAAGCGCCTATCAAAGCTCACTTTCGGCACTGCTCTCGCGCCCCTGGATTCCCGTCGCCGCAGCACTGTTGTTTGCCGTATCGGCCGGCGTCGCTTACCAGTCGCTTGATCGGGAGCTGATCCCCCCCGAGGACCGCGGCCTATTGCGCGTGTTCGCCAGCGGCCCGGATGGCGTCGGCCTTAATTTCATGGACCGCCAGACCATCAAGATCGAGGAAATTCTGCAGCCCTACGTGGACAGCGGAGAGGCAACCTCGATTTACAGCAAGATCGGTATGTGGGATCCGAATAGGACCTTCATCTCCATGCCGCTGGTTGACTGGAGCGAACGTGAACGCAGTCAGCAGGCAATAATGGCAGAGCTGCGCGATCCACTCGCTGCGATCCCCGGCGTTCGTGCAGGGGTCTGGAGCGGCAACAGCCTTAATCTTCGCCGCTGGGGCGGCGGCATGCGCGTCGCGCTGCTGGGCAATGACTATGATGAGATTTTTGCGGCCTCGAAGATCTTCGCCGCCGCAGTCGAGGACCGCCTGACCGACCTATCGCGGCCACGTATCTCTTTCGACCCTACTCAGCCCCAGCTGTCGGTCGAGATCGATCGGCGCCGCGCGGCGGACCTGGGAGTCGACCTGCCCTCTCTTGCCGCAACGCTCCGCGCCATGATCGACGGCGATGAACTGATCGACCTCAACATTGATGATGAAGCCGTGCCCATCCTGCTCGAGTCCGCCAGCGGCAAGATCAATGATCCGTCGGATCTCGTCAATCTGTATGTCAGCGCCAATAACGGCAAACTCATACCATTGTCCAGCGTGGTGACCCTGAAAGAAGAAGGTGTTGCAACCGAGCTCAACCGTCACAAACAACGTCGCAGTATCGAGGTCAGCATCGACATGGCTGAGTCGTACCCGCTGCAGAAGGCGGTCGATGAGCTCCGCGAACTGGCCACCGAAGTTCTACCGGAAAACGTATCGCTCGTCTTTCTCGGCGAAGCGGCAACGCTTGAAGAGACCTCACGCGAAGTCGCGTTTACCTATGTTGTCGCAATCCTCGTCATCTTCCTGGTGCTTGCAGCGCAGTTCGAAGGCTTCACGAGTGCACTGGTAGTGACACTGATCGTGCCTTTCGGCGTTGCCGCGGCAATCTTCGCCCTGCTGCTCACCGGCACGTCGCTGAATATCTACTCACAAATCGGCCTCGTCCTGTTGATCGGCCTGATGGCCAAGAACAGCGTGCTGGTTGTTGAATTCGCGGACCAGCTGCGCGACAGAGGTCTGGGCGTACGCGATGCTATCGAACAAGGCGCGGCCCGTCGTCTACGCCCGGTAATGATGACGCTGGTGTCTACCATACTGGGCGGGTTGCCGTTAATACTCGGCACCGGTGCCGGGGCTGAAGCCCGCCACTCGATCGGTTGGGTCGTCTTTGGCGGGCTTGGTATCTCGGCGTTGTTCACGCTGTATCTGACGCCGACGTTATATCTTCTTGTTGGGCGCTTCTCAAAAGCACGCATCGCAGAAACGAACCTACTCGCCGAGGAGCTCGAGCACGCACAGTTGCAAGACACCGGTTATCACGGCGCCTGAACTTAGCTCCTTCTTTTCGAAACCACTTTAAGAACATTCTGTAACTCTCAGAAACGCGGTCTCGCCTTTTGTGGTTTGAGTCCTGTTGGTCTATTCTGTTTTGGTCTATCAATAAAACAAAAAAACTAACGATTGCTTGGGGGTCGAAAAATGAAAAAACTAAGCGAGCTTTTGCTCCTTATCGTCATGTCGCTGATGTTCAGCGTGGTGCTTGCTGATCATGATTCAGACGATGACTCGTCAGATGATGATTCCAGGGATAAGCCGCGCCGAGGACTGAACCCGGACGCCGCCGCGGAACTTCAGGACGCTGGCGTTAATAAGTACTTAAATATGTTCGTGCCGAGCGGTTCGGAGGACGTTGGCGACGGCTGGACCAAGCATACGTTCAACCCAGATGGGGGCAACGGACCGATCTGCATTGCAGGCACGCCGTATTCCGTTTTCACACGTGCAGGTAAAAGGAACAAATTGCTCATTTTCGAACAGGGTGGTGGCGCCTGCTGGCAGGACTTTTACAACTGTAACGTTCTCTCGGAAGTGCAGGAACCGCCTACGGCTCGCGTCGGTATCTGGGATTTCGATTCGAAGGATAATCCCTTCAAGGACTATTCGATCGTTTACATGCCCTACTGCGATGGCTCGGTCTTCACAGGCGACAACGATGTTTTTGATCCGGCATTCGGCGCTGCGATCGGCGTTCCATCAGCTGTCGTTCGCTTTCACCGCGGTTTGCGCAATCAGTCCGCCGGTATGGATGTGGCAAAAGCAGTATTCCCACATGCACGTAAAATTACCGTTGCGGGCTCTAGCGCAGGCGGTGTAGGTGCCGTCGGCTTCGCACCGTTTCTTGTTCGTTCAATTTATGGCAATAACATCAAGCTCACAGTTTTTAACGACGCTGGACCGATCACGACCAATCAAGCTGCCGTGGATGGAATTAGGGCGCGCCGCGATGACTGGCAGGTCGGGCAGTTCTACCCTGCCAGCTGTGACGAGTGCGGTGACGAAGTAGGCGATGAAAGCACCGCCATCATCAAGTGGCGTCTGGCAAATGACTCGACAATTCGCGAGGCATTCTACGAGACCGATGCCGATTTAACGAATCGGTTCTTCCTGGATCTGCTGTCCGATCCGGCGGGTTTTCGGGACCTGATCGTGTCTGAGCACGGTTTGATTAATACGCTGTTTCCAAAACGCTACAAGCGATTCATCGTTGCCGGGGATACATCGCACACGGCGCTCCAAAGTCCGCTGTTTTACCTCCAGGACGCAAATGGCACGCTGCTGAATGACTGGACCAAGGCGTTCCTGAAGGGCAAGAAGAAGAAATGGGTCGATATCGTTGAGGATCCGGTTGGTCCCTAGAGACCTAAGGCAAGAAGAGAATCAATCAGAAAGAAACCCCGCTTCTGCGGGGTTTTCTTTTTTCAGCCAGGCGTAACGCGCACTCTTCGTACAGCTCACGACATCACGCCTGGTCCTCTCGAAGCAGGAGATACGCCGCTTGCACAGCCTCAACACCGTACTCCCGCTCCAGTCGACGAATGGCAAAGTGACCCCGGGCCATGTCCTGGAAGTGCGATATGAAGATCGTATTAACGAGGCCACCACCGACAGCACCGATGATCGGGATCGTCTGCGCCATCGCTTTCTGCGTAACGACAACGCCGAAGCGGCTCGCGAGCGATGAAATCAGGCGCACCAGCGCCGGTGCACTGGCACTGCCCATACCATGGGCCGCGGCGTACTGCAGCGCATCGGTAACGGCCTTGCTCAGAGCAACACGCACACCGTAGTAAGACGTCTCCGCCGCATCGTCTTTATCCGACGTCCGACTGCCTAGCGCAAACACCTGCATGCAGTTGATCAGTGTTTCCGGGTCCTGCGGGGACTCCCCCTCGGCGCGGGCGATGTCGGCGATCGAGCGAAACATGATCCCGGTTGTCACCGGCAGTTCGACGAGAAGCATTTCAATACCAAAGAAGCCCGCGACCGCGCCGGTCGTCATTGCGGCAGCCGTATGCAGGCGGGGGCTGGCTTTCGTCTGCGCCTCATCCTTGATACTGCGCATCGAACTCTGCACGACGAATTCCAGTGCCTTGTGACTGGATTTACTGACCGCCTCAACAACCGCCGAGGGTGCTCGCTTGCCCAGCTCACGGGTCACCGCTTCCACGGGCATACCAACCGCGGAACTTATGCGTATCGCGAGCGACGGGTTCTCCAATTGTCTATAGGCTTCGCCGAGCGTCGCCCTGTCCTCGGGATTCATCAGGCATCCCCTACTCTCGTCTACCGGTCGCCAGTTTATCTGCTTCGGGCAATTCGTGCCCCCTCAGGAGAACATCGGGAATTCATCGGACAATCCGTATTGTCATCTGCGCGGGAAGGCGTAGCTTCATTATTGCCGCAAAAAAATGCTGCCTGGAGGAAAATGCGATGAAAACCACACGAAATCTGTCGTTTGCTGCACTGGCCGCCCTGCTGGCAGCCGGCTGCGGCGCGACACACCATGCTGCCGAGGTACGTGAGGCCGACGATATCGACCGGGTTACCGTTGGCACCGTACAGAAGGAAATCCGCCTCGGCATGTCAGCAGCCGACGTCGCAACCGTTCTTGGCTCTCCGAATATCGTCACGACCGATGACCAGCGCCAGGAAACCTGGATTTACGACAAGATATCAAGCGATGTCACCTATTCGAAAAGCAGCGGCACGGTCGTCGGTCTGCTCTTCGGCGGTTCGGGCGGAGGCGCCGGAGTCGGATCTTCCAGCGCCGGGTCAAGTTCCAGCTCACAACGAACGTTGACAGTCGTCATCAAGTTCGATGGTGACAATACGGTGCGGGACTTCTCCTACCATACGTCGAGGTTCTAATGAGCCGCTTGGTATCCTCGCTGCTGCTGATCGCCATACTCAGCGGTTGTGCGGCGTCGATTCCGGAAGCCGCGCTGCGGCTGCCGGAGAGCACGCTCGAGGTGCGCTCGATGCAAACACGGACGCTGGCCGCGCCATCTGAGATCGACATTCTCACAGCGACGATCGCTGTACTCCAGGATATGGAGTTCAACATTGAGCGCATCGAGAAACCGCTAGGAGTAGTGACGGCGTCAAAAGTCACCGACGCGGACTCTAGATCTGAAAAGTCCGGGCTGTTTGTGCTGGACCTGCTTTGCGCTATTGGCGGCGGCAGCGACTGCGACGCTATGTCTACGGCGCAGGACGACCAGCACATCACCCTGACGATGGTCGTACTGCCGAGCCTTGCCCGGAGCGGAGAG
>RCNG010000432.1_pt1 | contig 18783 bp, 12 predicted proteins | sample 2041371 | NCBI WGS metagenome assembly RCNG01 (sample SAMN09708227, study PRJNA481090) | Marine sediment metagenome, whole genome shotgun sequencing project. | biome: marine sediment; feature: ocean; material: sediment; isolation source: Sewage treatment plant 1 marine sediment (STP1) ... | reverse complement strand
GCATCGCCTTCGGCCCGTTTCCTGGCATTGACACCCTTCCAACTCGTTGAAAATACACGATACGTTTCCGGACGGACTCTTAGGGGGCATGCCAGCGACGATCCGGAAGCCAGAAAACGCTTTCTCGAGGTGATGCATCGCGAGGCCCAGCGAATGGCCCGCCTCGTCGATGACCTGATGTCGTTGTCGCGGGTGGAGATCAACGAACATGTGCTTCCACGCGACGCCGTCGATCTGGTTGGGGTTCTTGCCGGTGTCGCAGATGCGCTGATGGTCCGCGGTGAAGATAAGGACATGACCATTGTCGTCGATTGCCCGGTAAGCCTGCCCCTGGTCGCCGGCGATGCCGATCAGTTGGCACAGGTTTTTCACAACCTCGTCGACAACGCCGTCAAGTACGGCCGCAAGGGCACGCCGGTTCGTATCGAAGCAAGAGGGGGCGAGAAGCTGCCCGGTACGAGCCTCCACGCGGTTTCGGTCGCTGTGAGCAACGAAGGGGATGGCATCGCCGCCATACACCTACCCAGGCTCACCGAACGTTTCTACCGGGTTGACGAGGGCCGTTCGCGCCAACTCGGCGGGACTGGTTTGGGGCTGGCGATCGTCAAGCACATCGTCAACCGCCACCGCGGGCGCCTGATTGTCGATAGCCAGGAAGGTTTTGGCACTACGGTTACGGTGTTTCTCCCGAAGGCCCCCGACGGCGCTGAGTAGACCTCGAATATCGCGTCTGTGGTGTAAGTGGTCGAGTTCGGCCCGCGTCACAAAACTGTAGCATCAATGTCATAAATAGGAATCCGACCAACGCTAGAGTCCGGCCACAGAGACGGGCTCAAGGGACACCAATGCATCATTGAGCCCTTGACGGAACATTCGAGGGAAAACGGGAGAATTCAATGATCAGGAAGTCCCTGGCGTTTGCTGCGCTGGCGACCATTACCGTGACCGGCGTGGCTGAAGCGCGTGATCAGATCCGTATCGTCGGGTCTTCGACGGTCTATCCTTTCACGACTACCGTTGCCGAGCAGTTCGGAAAAACCACGAAGTTCAAGACTCCGGTGGTTGAGAGCACCGGATCCGGCGGCGGTTTGAAGCTGTTTTGCGCGGGTGTGGGTGTCGAGCACCCGGACATCACCAACTCATCGCGGGCGATCAAGAAATCCGAAATCGAGGACTGTAAGAAAAACGGCGTCGCCGAAATTACCGAGGTCAAGATCGGCTATGACGGCATTGTCCTCGCCAACTCCACCGCGGCGCCGCAGCTTGAACTGACTCGGCAACAGATCTTTCTCGCCCTCGCCAAGGACGTTCCCGACGGGAAGGGTGGCCTCAAGCCCAACGACAACATGACCTGGAGCGACGTCGATCCGTCTCTACCGGATACGAAGATCGAGGTCCTCGGCCCGCCCCCCACCTCGGGCACCCGTGACGCTTTTGCCGAACTCGCTCTCGAGGGTGGATGCAAGACGTACGATTTCATCAAGCAGTGGAAAAAGTCGGACAAGAACAAGTACAAGGCCGTCTGTCACTCGATTCGCGAGGACGGCGGCTACGTGGAGGCCGGCGAGAACGACGTCCTGATCGTCCGCAAGCTCGAGGCCAACCCGGATGCTGTGGGTGTGTTCGGATTCAGCTTCCTCGATCAGAATGCGGACAAGGTCCAGGGCAGCAAGATCGACGGCGTCGAGCCAACCTTCGAAGACATCGCCTCGGGAGCCTACCCCGTGTCCCGGCCGCTATTCTTCTACGTTAAGAAGGCCCACGGGCGCGTCATTCCGGGAATGGAAGGCTATCTCAAGGAGTTCACCAGCGAGCGGGCATGGGGCCCCGACGGCTATCTGGTGGACAAGGGCCTGATCCCGATGCCCGACGAGGAGCGCGAGAAGGTCAGGAAGGACGCTGTCGGCCTCACCAACAACGTCATGATGTAAGACCCGTTTGGGATAGTCGCCGGGGTTCAAGCGGGCTCCCCGGCCCTTCCCAGTTGTCGAGGGCAAGAGATGCCGACTTTCGTTATCGTTGCGACATTGCTGATCCTGACCGTGATCGGCTTTTACATGGGCCGGTCCCGGGCGCTTACAAGCGCGTCCGGCAAGGTTCGGGCCCTGCATTCGCTGCCCGAATACTACGGCTACTACGTGGCGATCTGGTGCGGGTTGCCCGCACTTGCGGTTTTCGTACTGTGGGTGGCCTTCGAGCCACACGTGCTCGAGATGATCCTCGTTTCGGGTCTCTCGGACTCGACGCGGGATCTCGCGCCGGAACGTCTGGGGTTGTTGGTCAACGACATCAAAAACCTCGCCGTGGGTAACATCGTCAGCCGCGACGTCGATCCCGTATTGCAGATGGCCGCGGATCGCTACAACAACCTCAAACAAACCGGTTTCCTGGCTTTGGCGGTGGTCACGGTGGCCGTCGCCGTCGCCAGCCTCACTTACGCGCGTGGCACGATCGCACCCCGGTTACGCGCGCGCAATCGTGTCGAATGGGTGATCCCGTTTTTCCTCATCGCCAGTTCGACGCTAGCCGTTCTGACCACCATCGGGATCGTAATGTCGTTGCTGTTCGAGGCGATCCGGTTTTTCAATCGGGTCCCCCCACTCGACTTCCTGTTCGGCCTGGAGTGGAGCCCACAGACGGCGTTGCGCGCCGACCAGGTGGGTAGTTCGGGCCTGTTTGGGGCGGTGCCGCTGTTCGTCGGAACGATCCTGATTTCTTTTATCGCCATGTGCGTGGCGGCACCGGTGGGGTTGTTGTCGGCGATCTACATGTCCGAATATGCCCACCCGAAGGTCAGAGAAGTGGTCAAACCATTGCTGGAGGTTCTGGCGGGAATTCCGACGGTGGTTTACGGGTTCTTCGCAGCGCTGACGATCGCGCCGCTGTTTCGCGACTGGGGCGCGAGCGCCGGACTCTCCATCTCGTCGGAAAGCGCGCTGGCGGCCGGCATGGTGATGGGCGTCATGATCATTCCTTTCGTCTCGTCGTTGTCCGACGACGTGATCAGCGCGGTGCCGCGGTCGATGCGCGAGGGCTCCTACGGCCTGGGGGCGACCCAGTCGGAAACCATCAAGCAGGTGATTCTTCCGTCCGCTCTCCACGGCATTGTCGGTGGTTTATTGCTGGCGGTCTCCAGGGCCATTGGCGAGACGATGATCGTGGTGATGGCTGCGGGGCTTGCCGCCAACATGACCGTCAATCCGTTCGAGGCGGTGACCACCGTGACCGTGCAGATCGTCACGTTGCTGGTCGGTGACCAGGAGTTCGACAGCGCCAAGACGCTCGCCGCCTTTGCCCTTGGCTTGATGTTGTTCTGCGTGACCCTTTTTCTCAATGTCATCGCGTTGTACGTGGTGAACAAGTTCCGAGAACAGTATGAATAGCGAATCAAATTCGAGCGAAGCTGCTATTGCGGCAGCCGACCACAAGCGGAATGCGTCGACGGCGGTCGTCGGCAGCCTCAAGCGCAGGTATGCGGCGGAAAGGCGGTTTCGTCTCTATGGCATCGCGGCGATCGTGTTCGCCGTTGTCTGCCTGGCGACGTTGTTCGTGAGTATTTTCGGGACGGGCATGTCCGCGTTCTGGCAGACGATGGTGCGCCTCGAAGTTAACCTCGAACCCCAGGACATTGACCCGAAGGGCGAACGCGATCCCGAGGTGCTGTCGACGGCGAACTACCAGAAGCTGGTCAAGCAATCCGTGCGGGAGCTCTTTCCCGAGGTCAAGTCACGCCGTGACCGGCGAGAGCTCATGCGCATCGTCAGCCCCGGCGCGGTTTTTCAGGTTCGCGAGAAGGTGATGGAAAACCCGTCGTTGATCGGCACACGGATCGAATTGCTGGTGCCGATGTCCGACGACATCGACCAACTCAGCAAGGGATTCATCAGCTCCGGAGTCAAGGAGTCAGCGCGGCGGGTTTCCGACAAGCAGATCCAATGGTTCAACCAACTCGATGACCGCGGAATGGTGGAAACGGTGTTCAACACTGCGTTCTTCACCAGCGGCGACTCACGCGAACCTGAGTTGGCGGGGATCTGGGGGGCGCTAGTCGGTTCGATGTTGACGATGCTGATCACCCTGGTGTTGTCGTTCCCGCTCGCCGTCAGTGCCGCGATCTACCTCGAGGAGTTCGCCCCGCACAACTGGTGGACGCAGTTGATCGAGGTGAATATCAACAACCTTGCCGCTGTCCCATCGATCGTGTTCGGGCTGCTCGGGCTGGCGGTGTTCCTCAACTTCTTCGGATTGCCGCGTTCGGCACCGTTGGTCGGCGGCTTGGTGATGGCGTTAATGACCTTGCCGACGATCATCATCGCCAGTCGGGCGGCGCTGAAGGCCGTACCCCCGTCGATACGTGAAGCCGCGCTCGGGGTGGGCGCCTCGAAAGTGCAAATGGTGTTCCATCATGTGCTTCCTTTGGCGATGCCGGGTATGCTCACCGGTACCATCATCGGTATGGCGCGGGCTCTGGGCGAGACGGCGCCACTGCTGATGATCGGTATGGTCGCCTTTATCGTCGACATCCCGAGAGGGCTGATGGATCCGGCGACGGTGATGCCGGTTCAGATTTATTTGTGGGCGGACAGTCCCGAGCGGGCTTTCATAGAGCGGACCTCGGCGGCGATCATCGTGTTGCTGGGGTTCCTCGTATTGATGAATGCCTTGGCTGTGGTTCTCCGCAAAAAGTTTGAGCGGAAGTGGTAGGAGGGTGTGAGGATGATTGTCATGGAGTCAGAGAGAGTTTCAATCCAGGAAATCCGGACGTCAGCCCCTCCAGCGAATGTGCCGAAATTCGTCGCGGAGAACGTCAACGTTTTCTATGGAGACAAGCAGGCGTTGGTCGATGTCGGCATCGATATCAACGAGAACCAAGTCACGGCGCTAATCGGTCCTTCCGGGTGCGGTAAGTCAACCTTCATCCGTTGCCTCAACCGGATGAATGATATCATTGTCAACTGTCGGGTCACTGGCGACATTCTTCTCGACGGTGACGACGTCTACTCGAAGGACGTGGACGTGGTCCATCTGCGCGCCCGGGTCGGTATGGTCTTTCAGAAACCCAATCCGTTCCCCAAGTCCATTTACGACAACGTTGCCTACGGTCCACGCATTCACGGCATCGCCCGGGGGCGGGCTGAACTGGACGAGATCGTGCACACCAGTCTGGAGAAGGCCGGTTTGCTGAACGAGGTCAAGGATCGTTTGAACGAGCCCGGGACCGGGCTGTCGGGCGGTCAGCAACAAAGGCTGTGTATTGCCCGGGCGGTGGCGGTCCAGCCTGAAGTTATCCTGATGGACGAACCATGCTCGGCCCTTGATCCGATCGCGACGGCGAGGATCGAGGAACTGATCGACGAGCTACGAGTTAACTACACCATCGTTATCGTCACCCACTCAATGCAACAGGCTGCAAGGGTTTCGCAAAGGACCGGTTTTTTCCACCTTGGCGAACTGGTCGAGTGCGGGGACACCGAGCAGATCTTTACAAATCCGAGGGACAAACGGACCCAAGGGTATATCACCGGTCGGTTCGGTTGACGCGACCGTACGAATCGCCCGAGAAGGAGATTTCCTGATGGCGTCAGAACATATCGTCAAAGCTTTCGATGAACAGCTGAACCATCTCGACAACATCATCGCCGAAATGGGGGGGCTGGCCGAAGTTCAGTTGGCCGATGCCATCGAAGCGTTGATGCAACGGGACAGTGACAGAGCTGTGCTCGTCGTCGCTGCCGATGCACGCATCGACCAGCTAGAATCCGATATCGACCATCTTGCCGTGAGTCTGCTCGCTCTTCGCCAGCCGATGGCCACAGACCTGCGCGCGGTCATCTGTGCCTTGAAGACCTCCGGCATCATCGAACGGATCGGCGACTACGCCAAGAACGTGGCCAAACGAACGTCCGCGCTGGTGGAACTGCCGCCGGTACCCTCGGCGCTTCCGGTTGCCAGGTTGGCTCGTCTGGCGCAGGAGATGATCAAGGATGTTCTCGATGCCTATGTCACGCGCGACGTGGAAAAAGCCGAGATGGTGCGCGAACGTGACAAGGAACTGGACACCCTCTACACCAGCATATTCCGTGAACTGTTGACCTACATGATGGAAGACCCCCGCAACATCACCCCCTGTACCCACCTGTTGTTTGTTGCCAAAAATATTGAGCGTATCGGTGACCACACAACCAACATCGCGGAGAATGTATACTTTCTTGTTCAGGGGGTGATGCCACCCGAGGAACGCCAAAAAGGCGATTCGTCCTGCTTTACGGTGGTTGGGCCAAAAGCCAAAGGGGGTGGGGCAGGCAAGGAGCGGGAATCGTGAAGCCCCGGATACTTATCGTTGAGGACGAGGAAGCCCAAGCCGAAGTGTTGCGCTACAATTTCGATCGCGAGGGCTTCGACCCGGTGGTGGTGACTGATGGTGATGAAGCGCTTCTCGCCGTCGAAGAACAACAACCGGACCTTGTGCTCCTCGACTGGATGTTGCCCGGTACATCCGGTCTGAATGTTTGCCAAAGCTTGCGCCGACGCGCGGAGACGCGGTCGCTCCCGATCATCATGCTCACCGCCCGTGTCGAAGAGGGGGACCGGATCCGCGGTCTCGAAAGCGGCGCCGATGACTACGTGGTCAAGCCCTACTCGCCGACCGAGCTGGTGGCCAGGGTTCGTGCCGTCCTCCGACGCACCAGCCCGGCGTTGTCGGAGGAGCAGCTCAGTTTCAACGATATCGTCATGGACCTTGCCACTCACCGGGTCACCCGTGGCGGAAAGCCGATCCACCTCGGCCCCACCGAGTTTCGTCTGCTGCGTCTGCTCATGGAACGGCCCGACCGGGTGTACAGCCGCGAACAACTGCTCGACAAGGTGTGGGGACGGGATATCCATGTCGAGGTGCGCACCGTCGACGTCCACATCCGCCGCCTGCGCAAGGCACTGGGTGAGCACGGCGGTGGCGATGTCATTCGTACGGTGCGTGGCGCCGGCTACGCGCTCGACGCCTTCGCCGACGCCGAGTGACCCGCCGGCGGTCGAAGCGATCGCGCCACCCTTCTCAAATCGCTGACGACGTGTACACTCGCCGCTCGTTGATCGTTGCGTCGAGACACGGGTGAGGCATGCGCGGAATTCGCGAGGCAGGACGTCGGGCGCTGGCCGGCTTTCGGCAATGGGTGCGCCACGACACGCTCGTCCTGTCGATCCTGGCGATGATCGTCGGCGTCGCGACGGGGGGCGCGGTGATCCTGTTTCGCGAGGGAATCGGACTCGTTCAGACGCTTTTCTATGGATCCGGGACCGAGCGTCTTTGGCAGCACGCCGATGCGATGGCGTGGTGGTGGCTTCTTTTGGTGCCGGCGGTGGGTGGGCTGATCGTCGGCGTGATGATCCATCACCTGATGCCGGGGCGGCGTCCTCACGCCGTCGCCGATGCGGTCGAAGCGAGTGCGCTTCATGGCGGGCGGATGTCGCCGAAGGCGGGAATCTGGGCCGCGATCATCAGCGCGATCTCGATCGGTTGCGGCGCCTCGGTGGGCCGCGAGGGGCCGGCGGTTCATTTTGGGGCGACGCTCGGCAGCTGGATCGGCCAGCGGCTGCAGCTGACCCCGACCCTGTTGCGCACGCTGCTCGGTTGCGGCGTGGCATCGGCGGTGGCGGCGTCGTTCAACGCGCCGATCGCCGGCGCGCTGTTCGCCAACGAGGTGGTCATCGGCCACTATGCCCTCAGCGCCTTCGCCCCGGTTGTCATCGCCAGCGTTCTGGGAACTGTGGTTTCTCGCGCCCATTTCGGCAATTTTCCCGCATTTGCGATTCCCGAGCACGAATTGATTTCGTTCTGGGAGTTTCCCGCCATCATTGGTTTGGGGATTCTTGCGGGTATCACCGCGATCCTGTTCGTTCGCGCGGTGAAGCTGGCACGGGAGGTGGCCGACGGAACGCCGGGGCCGGCTTGGATCCGCCCGGCGATAGGCGGGCTGATGGTCGGGATGATCGCGATGCCGGTGCCTCACGTGCTCGGCATTGGCTACGGAGTGACCGAAGCGGCGTTGACGGTTTCGCTGCCGTTTCAGGTCCTCGCCGTCGTCTGCGCCGCCAAATTGGTCGCCACCGCGATCAGTTTGGGCTTCGGCTTCGGCGGCGGCGTGTTCAGTCCGTCGCTGGTCATCGGCGCGACCCTCGGCGCCGCCTACGGCATCTTCGTCACCGGCATCTTCCCCGAGTACTCGGCGGGGGCAGGGGCCTACACGGTCATCGGCATGGGCGCGATGGCCGCGGCCATACTCGGCGCCCCGATCTCGACGACCCTGATCGTCTTCGAGATGACCAGCGACTACCAACTCACCTTGGGCGTGATGCTGGCGGTGGTGGTGGGAGCGGCGATTTTTCGGCCGCTGCAAGGCCAATCGTTTTTCACCTGGCAGCTCGACCAGCGGGGCCTCGACCTCCACGGTGGCTTCGAGGCCGCTCTGTTGCGCAGCATTCCCGTGAGCCGGGTGATGACGTGCCGTTGCGAAGTCATCGGACCGGACGTTGGCCTTAGGGATCTTAGGGTCATGCTGCAATACTCGAACGCCGGACAGTTTTTCGTCGTCGGCCCGGAGGGGGAACTGATCGGGACCCTGGCCCTCTCGGATTTGAGCGAGGCGGCTTACGATCCCTCCTTCGACGACCTGTTCAAGGCGGAAGACGTGATCCAACGCCAACCGCCGATGCTGTCGGTGGACGATGATCTGGAAACGGCGTTGAAGATGACTCGAACGTGGGGGGTGCGCCATGTCGCGGTGGTCGAGGATCCGGAGACCCGGATCTTCGCCGGCTGTCTCTATGAGCGCGACGCGATGAGCGCCTACAACCGCGCGCTTCTGGACAACCGGCGCGAAGAGCACGGATAGCGTTTCGCGCGGGACCACCCCATTCGCGCGAATCGACCCGGTAGGAGAGCGGCCTCCAAGCGGGCAGCGGTTGCCAGGGGACAAGTGCTAAGCCGTTGAACGACGCCCGATATGTTGCCGCAGATTTTTCCGGGCCGCCTTGAGTTCAAGACAATGATATACGTAGGCGATGCCTGATCCTTTCGATCTCGTCGACGAATCACCAGCGCCACAGCTGCAACAGGAACAGCCGGCGCGCCTGCCCGATCTCGACGCCCTCAACGAGACCCAACGTCAGGCTGTCGAGGCGATCGACGGACCGGTTCTCGTTCTCGCCGGCGCTGGAACCGGCAAGACGCGGGTACTGACCACCCGGCTTGCCCAGATCCTGGCAACGGGGAAGGCCCGCCCCTGGCAAGTCCTGGCGGTGACCTTCACCAACAAGGCGGCACGGGAAATGCGCGAGCGGGTGGCGACACTGCTCGGCTGTCCCGTAGAGCGGTGGTGGGTCGGGACCTTTCATGCCGTTGCCGCGCGGATCCTGCGGGCCCATGCCGAGTCGGTTGGACTGAAGCCGAACTTCACCATTCTCGACAGCGACGATCAGTTGCGTCTGATCAAACAGCTCCTGCAGGCCCGCGGCATCGACGCAAAGAAGACGCCGCCCCGCGTTGTCCAGGGAATCGTCCAGCGGTGGAAAGATCGGGGGCTGACCCCCGACCGGATCTCGGAGGCCGAGGGCGCCGATGCCGTTGACGGGCATGCGGCGGCGCTCTACGGCGAATACCAGGACCGCTTGAAAGCACTGAACGCCGCGGACTTCGGCGACCTATTGCTGCACTGCCTGACGGTGTTCCAGAGCGACCCCGAGGTTCTCCGCAAATACCAGAACCAGTTCCGATACATCCTTGTGGACGAGTATCAGGATACCAACGTCGCCCAGTACCTATGGCTGCGGGCGCTCGCCCAGGCCCATCACAACATCTGCTGCGTCGGCGATGACGATCAGTCGATCTATTCCTGGCGCGGCGCCGAGGTCGGCAACATCCTGCGGTTCGAACAGGATTTTCCGGGCGCCCGGGTAGTCCGCCTGGAGTGCAACTACCGCTCGACCCCCCACATTCTTGCCGCCGCTTCGGGGCTGATCGCCCGCAACGAGAGCCGGTTGGGCAAGACCCTGTGGACCCACCTGAACGAAGGCGACAAGGTCTCGGTGCGCGGCGTCTGGGACGGTCCGGAGGAGGCTCGCGTCCTCTGCGAAGAGGTCGAGGTGATGCACGGAAAGGGCCATTCGCTCAACGAAATGGCGGTGCTGGTGCGCGCCGGTTTTCAGACCCGTGAATTCGAGGAACGGCTGATCACCCTCGCCATTCCCTACAAGGTGATCGGCGGCGCCCGGTTTTACGAACGTCAGGAAATCCGCGACGCGATTGCCTATCTGCGTGTCGTCGTCCAACCCGACGACGATATCGCCTTCGAGCGGATCGTCAACGTGCCCAAGCGCGGTCTCGGCGCCGCCAGTCTGCGCAACCTGCACCTGCTCGCCCGGGTTGAGGGCCAGTCCCTGGTCGCGGCGGCGGAACGGCTGGTCGAAACCGACGAGCTCAAACCGCAGGCCCGGCGGACGTTGGACGGATTGCTCGGCCAGTTCCGGCAATGGCGGGACCTGCTTGCGGTCACGCCCCACCCGGATGTCGTGCGGACGATTCTCGACGAATCCGGCTACACCGAAATGTGGCAGCGGGACAAGAGCCCGGAAGCCGCCGGCCGTCTGGAAAACCTCAAGGAGCTGGTGCGGGCGCTGGCAGACTTCGACAGCCTGGGCGGTTTCCTCGAACACGTCAGCCTGGTGATGGACAACGACGAGGCCGTCACCGACGACAAGATCTCCCTGATGACGCTGCACGGCGCCAAGGGACTGGAGTTCGAGAACGTGTTCCTTCCCGGTTGGGAAGAGGGCCTGTTCCCCCATCAACGGGCGCTGGACGAAGGTGGTAATGCGGCCCTCGAGGAGGAACGGCGTCTCGCCTACGTCGGACTGACCCGGGCTCGCCGGCGGGCGTTTGTTTTCTATGCCGCCAATCGTCAGGTTTACGGGTACTGGCAATCCGTTCTTCCGTCCCGGTTTATCAAGGAACTGCCCGAGGAGAACGTGAAGAGGGAAGCACAGATGGGTCTGAACGGGGCTCAGGCTGGTCGTGGCGGAAGGACCTCTGAGCGAACCGCCACGGTGTTCGCCGGCTCTCAGTGGCAGTCCCACGCCCGACGTTCCGCCCCGCTGATCGACGCCGTGTCCTACCAGGTCACCCCTCGCGACGGTGCGGATCAAGCCTTCAAGACCGGTCAGCGGGTTTTTCACCAGAAGTTCGGCTACGGCCGCGTTGTCGATATCAACGGCGACAAGCTGGATATCCAGTTCGAAAAGGCCGGTACCAAGAAGGTCATCCAGAGTTTCGTTGAAGCGGTGTGATGACCGACGGCGTCTGGCGAATCGCAATCGATGTCGTGGCCGCCGTGGCAACGGCGTTCGAGACCACGTTGGAGCCCTTTTGTGAAACGGTCTCGATGTTTGGCGAAGATGAGGGGGAGTGGCGCGTCGAGGGATTGTCCCGCAACGAGCCCGATCGTGCCGCGTTGGAGATTGCCCTGGCTCTCGCCGCCGCTTGTCACGGCATGCCGGCCCCTGATGCGCGGGTCGAACACTTGGCTGGGCGCAATTGGCTGGCGGAAAACCTGGCTCGATTTCCGTCCTTCGGTATCGGACGGTTCTTCATCTATGGCTCGCACATTACCGAGCGGGTGCCGATTGGCCGGATCGGTCTGCTGGTCGATCCCGGGACCGCCTTCGGGTCCGGCCGCCATGCGTCGACCGCCGGGTGCCTGACCGCGCTTGACGGCCTGTCGCGCCGGCGGTTCCGGCGACCCTTGGATATGGGCTGCGGTTCGGGGATTCTGGCCATCGCCATGACTAAGCTTTGGCGCGCGCCAGTCCTTGCCGCCGACGCCGATGGTGAGGCGGTCGTGGTGACCCGGCAGAATGCCCGGCTGAACGGCGTCGGAGATCTGGTTCGGGCGATCCGCGCCAATGGCTACCATGCCCCCGACATCCGGGCCGCTCAGCCCTTCGACCTGATCGTCTGCAACATCCTTGCGCGGCCGATCAAGCGGATGGCCATGGGGCTTGCCCAAGGGCTCGACCCGGGTGGCGTCGCCGTGCTGTCAGGCTTCCTCGAGCGGGATGCCGGCGGCGTGTTGGCTGCTCACCGAGCCTCGGGCCTACGGTTGGTGCGGCGGATTACCATCGACGGCTGGCAGACACTGGTGTTGACGCGGTGAGCCTGTGCTCACTTTCCGACGAAAATTTTTTACGTGTAGCAGTGCGGGCGATATGGCCGGCCTTCGTTTCGTTTGCTAATCTCCGCCCGCCCACCAATCACAACCGTTAACAGGGGAACCTGAGGAGGAGAGATGTCGTCGATCGCAAGCTCGGCCGCCTGGAAGGCGCTGAATGACCACCAACAAGCTACCCAAGACGTACACATGCGCGATCTGTTCGCCGAGGACCCCGGCCGCTTCGATCGGTTTTCGGTCCGCGTTGGCGATATGCTGCTCGACTATTCGAAGAACCGGGTGACCACCGAAACCATGGACCGGCTTGTCGCGCTGGCGCGCGAAGCGGGCGTCGAGCAGTGGCGGGATCGGATGTTCTCCGGCGACAAAATCAATAACACCGAAGGCCGTGCGGTGCTGCACGTCGCGTTGCGCAACGCGGTTGACCGTCCGATCGTCGTCGACGGCGAGGATGTGATGCCCGCCGTCACCGGCGTTCTCGCCCAGATGCGCAAATTCTCCGATGCCATTCGCGACGGTAGCTGGACCGGCCAGACGGGTAAGCGGATCACCGACGTGGTCAACATTGGTATCGGCGGCTCCGACCTCGGCCCGGTGATGGTCTCCGAGGCGCTGAAGCCCTATCACCAGCCGGGACTCAACGTTCATTTCGTCTCCAACGTCGACGGAACCCACATCGCCGAAACCCTCAAGAAACTCGATCCGGAAACAGCGTTGTTCATCGTCGCGTCGAAGACGTTCACGACCCAGGAAACGCTGACCAACGCCATCAGTGCCCGCGACTGGCTGATCGGCGCGCTCGGCAAGGATGCCGTCGCCAAGCACTTCGTCGCCCTTTCCACCAACACCGAGGCGGTGACCGCGTTCGGCATCGACGCGGCCAACATGTTCGAGTTCTGGGACTGGGTCGGCGGCCGCTATTCGCTGTGGTCGGCGATCGGCATGCCGATCGCGGTGGCCATCGGCATGGACCGGTTCGAGGAACTTCTGGCCGGCGGCCGGGCGATGGACGAGCACTTCCGTACCGCCTCGCTCGACGCCAACTTGCCGGTTATCCTGGCGTTGATCGGCGTTTGGAACAGCGACTTCCTCGGTGCCGATACCTACGCGGTGCTGCCCTACGATCAGTATATGCACCGGTTGCCTGCCTACCTGCAGCAAGCGGACATGGAGAGCAACGGCAAGTACGTCACCCGCGACGGTGGGCGGGTCGACTACCCGACCGGCCCGATCCTGTTCGGCGAGCCAGGGACCAACGGCCAGCATTCGTTCTACCAGTTGATCCACCAGAGCACCCGGATGGTGCCCTGTGACTTCATCGCCCCGGCGCGGACTCACAATCCTGTCGGCGAGCATCATCCGATCCTGCTCTCCAATTTCTTCGCCCAGACCGAGGCGTTGATGAAGGGCAAGACCGAGGCGGAAGTTCGCGGCGAACTGGAGGCGCAGGGGCTCACTGGCGATGCCCTGGAGGCATTGGTGCCGCATAAGGTGTTCGACGGCAACCGCCCGACCAATTCGATCATCGTGCCACAGGTCGATCCCCACACCCTCGGCATGCTGATCGCCCTCTATGAGCACAAAATCTTTGTCCAGGGGGTGATCTGGCAGATCAATTCCTTTGACCAGTGGGGAGTGGAACTGGGCAAACAGCTGGCCAAGGCGATCCTCCCGGAGCTGACAAGCGACGGCGCGGTCACCAGCCACGATTCCTCGACCAACGGCTTGATCAACGCCTACAAGCAAATGAAAACCTGACACCAATGACCCTTCGCCGGCTCCCCGAGACCGTCGTCAATCGCATTGCCGCCGGCGAGGTGATCGAGCGGCCGGCGTCGGCGGTCAAGGAGCTGGTGGAGAATAGCGTCGATGCCGGGGCGACCCGGATCGACGTGGTGGTCCGCGACGGTGGCCGGACGTTGATCTCGGTCACCGACGACGGCGCCGGGATGACTGCCGGTGAGCTCGAGCTGGCGATCGAGCGGCATGCCACCTCGAAGCTTGCGGACGACGACCTCGAGCACATCACCACCTTTGGGTTTCGCGGTGAGGCGCTGCCGTCGATCGGTGCCGTCTCCCGGTTGACCATCACCAGCCGCCCCCGCGGCGCCGACAGTGCCTGGAGCGTCACCGTCGAGGGCGGCAGGAAGGGCATGGTGCAACCGGCCTCCCACCCCGTGGGCACCCGGGTCGAGGTCCGCGACCTGTTCTACGCCACACCGGCGCGGCTCAAGTTCCTCAAGGCGGCATCGACCGAGATGACCCACGCGGTCGAGGCGGTCAACAGGTTGGCCATGGCCCACCCCGGCGTCGGTTTCGGCCTCGGCGACGGGGCGCGGACGCCGATCAAGCTGCCGGCGGTATCGGGCGACCCTCTGGAAGCGCGTCTTTGTCGGCTGGGCGCGATCATGGGCCGGGATTTCGCAGACAACGCCGTTCCGATCCTGGCCGAGCGCGAGGGATCGAGGCTCGGCGGCTATGCCGGGTTGCCGACCCTCAACCGCCGCACCGCGACCTCGCAGTACCTGTTCGTCAACGGCCGGCCGGTGCGCGACCGGTTGCTCTATGGCGCGGTTCGTGGCGCCTACCAGGGTCTGCTGGCGTCGGACCGCCACCCGATGGTGGTGCTGTTTCTCGAGGTGCCGCCCGAGGCGCTGGACGTGAATGTTCATCCGATGAAGACCGAGGTGCGGTTCCGCGACGTCGGCCTGGTGCGCGGCCTGATCGTCGGCGCGTTGAAACACGCCCTCGCCGAGGCCGGCCACCAAGCCTCGACTACCGTCGCCCACGCCGCGTTGGGCGCGGTCCGGGCCGGCGGCGGCCTCCCGGCATACGTTGGCGGGGCGCGGGCGTGGAGCGGAACCTACGGCGGCGGGGCGCCGACGCGTCCGGGCGGTCTCGCCGAAGAGGCGGCGGCGTTCCACCGGCCGCTGACCAACCTGGACATGTCGCCCGCCGCGCGGATGGAACCCATGGATCCCGGAGCCGCGGAGCCCGACCGCGATCACCCGTTGGGCGTTGCCCGCGCCCAGCTCCACGGTACCTACGTTGTCGCCCAGACCGCCGATGGCATCGTCATCGTCGACCAGCATGCCGCCCACGAGCGCCTGACCCACGAGCGGATCAGCAAGGCGCTCACCGAGGGCGGCGTTGCCCGCCAGGGGCTGCTGATCCCCGAGGTGGTCGAATTGGACGATGCGGCCGCCGCCCGCATCGTTTCCCGCGCCGCCGAACTCGAGGAACTGGGGTTGCTGGTCGAGCCGTTCGGCTCCGGCGCGGTGGTCGTCCGCGAGGTGCCGGCGCTGCTCGGCGGCGTCGACGCAAAGGGGCTGATCCACGACCTCGCCGACGACCTCGCCGAATGCGACGAGGCGCTGGCGCTCAAGGACCGGCTCGGCGAGGTCTGCGCGACCATGGCCTGCCACGGCAGCGTCCGTGCCGGCCGGCGGCTCACCGCCGAAGAAATGAACGCGCTGCTGCGCGAAATGGAAGCCACCCCCCACGCCGGTCAATGCAGCCACGGCCGGCCCACCTACGTCGAACTCAAACTCGCCGACATTGAGAGGCTGTTCGGCCGGCGGTAAGGCCGGGACCCGGGCTGCCTGTTCGAGTTTGTTGCCACAAAGCTGATAAATTTATACCCCATTTGGGTCATATTCCGCTATGCTCGGTTCCGGCCGTAACCAACCGGCCGTAAGTCGACGGCAGGATGTGCCATCGTCCTCTGAGCCCCGGGGTTCGATGGTCACGCCTGCAAACCAGCCCAACTTAGCGGAGGGGAACCATGGCTGATTTCTTTCAACCACCATATCTGGGGACACCGAATCCGGACGAAATGTTTGGGACGCCCGATGGCGAAGTGTTCCATGGCAAGGGCGGTGCCGACAACATCTTCGGCGAAGGTGGCGGCGACAAGATTTTTGGCGGCGACGACGGTGATGAACTCTATGGCGGCTCCGGCAACGACCGCATCTGGGGCGAAGACGGCAACGACCAGATGTGGGGGGATTCCGGCGACGACACGATGATCGGTGGCCGCGGCAACGACGACATGGAAGGCGGCACCGGCAACGACTGCATGCAGGGAAAGCAGGGCCGCGATTACATGAACGGCGATGACGGCAACGACTGCATGGAAGGCAATTCCGGCCGGGACACCATGTTCGGCGGCACCGGCAATGACACCATGCTCGGCCAAGGCTCCAAGGATTTCATGGACGGCGGCACCGGCAACGACGCCATGAGCGGTGGCAAGGCTAACGACACCATGGAAGGCGGCTCCGGCGCCGACTGCATGAAGGGCGACGCCGGCAACGACCTGATGTGGGGCGACGTGGCGGCCGACGGCGCCGACGCACAGGCGGGCAGCGACGACACCATGCTCGGTGGCGACGGCGCCGACACCATTTACGGCCAGGGCGGTGACGACAAGCTCGACGGTGGCGACGGCCTCGACGTGGTCAACGGCGGCAACGGCGACGACCTGATCGCCGGCGGTGGCAACGACGACACGCTGACCGGCGGCGCGGGCTCCGACACCTTCCTGTTCCGTCAGGACGAGGTCAAGGGCGTCACCGACGTTGACGTGATTACCGATTGGGACCCCAACGATCCCAACGAGAAAATCGCGCTTTGTGGGCAGATCGACCCGTTCTACACGGTCGAGAAGATCGAGATCGGCTATTTCGACGGCTTTGCCAACCTCGAAAACGACGTCCGCATCGGTCTGTCGAGCGGTCAGATCATCCTGTTGCTCGATGTCGGCGACTCCGGTGACTGGGTCGCCGACCACGACCGCGAGAATGGGACTCCGGAGGAGAACAACGCCGGCAACTTCGTTCGTCCGACAAAGCAAGAGTGCGAGATCAACTGCGACATCCCCGAATGCGATAAGGACGGTGGTGAACAGCCCAAACTCGGCAGCATCGGCGATTTCGTATGGAACGATCTTGACGGGGACGGCATCCAGGATGCGAACGAAACGGGCGTGGCAGGCGTAACGGTCGAGTTGCAGGACGGCGGTATGAGCCCGATCACCACCACCGTCACAAACGCCAACGGAGCTTATTCGTTCGGTGGCCTCCAGGCAGGCGACTACCACGTGCGATTCGATCTGCCGAACGGCTTCATGTTCTCGCCCCAGGATCAGGGCGGGGACGACGCCAAGGACTCCGACGCGGATCCGACCACCGGCAAGACCGCACAGATTTCCCTGGCCGAAGGCGAGAACAACGACACCATCGACGCCGGGCTGACCGAGCGTGCCCGCCTGGGCGACACGGTTTGGGAGGACCTGAACGGCAACGGCCTTCAGGACCCGGGCGAGCCGGGCATCGCCGGTGCGACGGTCGAGTTGCTGGACAGCGGCATGGCCCAAATCGACACCACGACGACCGATGCCGACGGTGAGTATTGGTTCACCGACCTGGATCCGGGCGACTACTACGCCCGGATGGTCCTGCCTGCCGGTTTCGTGTTTACCGCGCAGAACGTGGGCGGGGACGACGCGATCGACTCGGACGCCGATCCGACTACCGGCAAAACCGGGCTGATCTCCCTCGATCCGGGCGAAGTCGATCCGACCAACGACGCCGGAATGTACCAGCTCGCATCGATCGGCGACTTCGTCTGGGAAGACACCGACGCCGATGGCATCCAGGATGCCGGCGAGGCAGGCATCGAAGGGGCCACCGTCACTTTGCTCGCCGACCTCGACAATGGCGGTGTCATCAACGACGTGGTGGCGACCACGAACACCGATGCCAACGGAGGGTATCAGTTCACCGGCCTGACGCCGGGTGTCGAATACCAGGTTGAGTTCGAGAACCCCGATGACGCCGGTCCGGATGCCTATCAGTTCAGCCCCCGCCAGGCGGGTGCCGATCCGACCGTCGACAGTGATGGGGCGCTTTCGGACGTGATCGTGTTGTCCTCGGACGAGGACAACGACACCATCGACGCCGGGCTTTATCGCAACGGCTCGATCCACGTGTTCGGCTTCCTCGACGAGGACGGCGACGGCGCTCGGGATCCCAACGACGGCGCATTCCCCGACGACCCGGGCAAAACCATTGAGCTGCTTGATGAGGGCGGGGACGTGATCGCCACCTCGACCACGGTCAACGGAGAGGTGTGGTTCGAGGGCCTGACGCCGGGTGAATACACGGTGCGTGAGAACCCGGTTCCCGACGGCTTCGCCGCGACGACACCTCTGTCGGCGACGGTAACCGTGAAAAGCGGTGAGGAACTGGTCTATCAGGACGGCGCCGCGATGTTGCCGCCGGGTGATCAGCGGACCGAGGTCAACGTCGGCGACACCCTGCTGTTCGGCAATACCGAACTGGGTTCGATCGGCGACTTGGTCTGGGAAGACACCGACGCCGATGGCATCCAGGATGCCGGTGAGCAAGGAATCGCCGGCGCGACAGTCAAGCTGCTCGCCGACCTCGACAACGGCGGTGTCATCAACGACGTGGTGGCGACCACGAACACCGATGCCAACGGAGAGTATCTGTTCGACGGGCTGACGCCGGGTGTCGAATACAAGGTGATGTTCAATAACCCC